>Ga0308019_10002671_pt1 | contig 10132 bp, 7 predicted proteins | sample Neamet284_FD_203135 | JGI IMG/M metagenome (GOLD analysis project Ga0308019, IMG submission 203135) | Marine microbial communities from water near the shore, Antarctic Ocean - #284 | ecosystem: Environmental > Aquatic > Marine > Unclassified | place: Southern Ocean | collected 2014-10-01
CTAAGCTGAATCTCGCCTTGAGCAAAAATAGAGCTCAGAACTGAAAGTACGAAAGCTGTGAAAATAATAACTGTTTTCATGAGCGCACTACTTCGTGTATTTTAGAAAGTGTTTTTAGTAAATCAGAAAAATTATCAAGGTGAAGCATATTTGCACCATCAGATAAAGCTTCAGAAGGTCTGGGATGGGTTTCAATGAATACCGCATCAGCTCCAGCAGCAACAGCAGCTCGGCCTAAACTTTCAATGAAATGAGGGGTTCCTCCTGTAACTCCAGAAATCTGGTTAGGTCGTTGAAGGCTGTGGGTGAGATCCATCACCGTTGGTGCGAATGAACGCATAACAGGGATTCCTCGCATATCCACCACCAAATCCTCATACCCAAATGTCGTTCCTCTTTCAGTAACCCAAACATCATCATTCCCAGCATCCCTCACTTTTTGCACCGCGTGGATCATCGAATCAGCCGATAAGAATTGGCCTTTTTTAATGTTCACAGTACAGCCAGTTTTTGCGGCTGCAACAAGAAGATCTGTCTGCCTGCATAAGAAAGCAGGGATTTGTAATACGTCAACAAATTCAGCAGCCATTGCAGCCTCTGCAGCAGTATGAACATCCGTAATCACCTTGACGCCATACTTCTCTCTCACCTTTCCAAGCAAAGCAAGAGCCTCTGCATCTCCTATACCCGTAAAGCTATCTAACCGTGACCGGTTCGCTTTTCTGTAAGAAGCCTTGAAGATGATGGGCAAACCCAACTCCTGACACGTCCCGATGACCCTATCGGCCACTTCGAAAAGTTCTTTCTCCCCTTCCACGACACACGGGCCAGCAATCACAAGAAGTTTACCCTTGGATACATCCGAAAAAGCTTGCTTCTGCAAGGCTGTTTGCTTATTTGAGAATGTCTGTAAATTCATTATTTATCTTTTGCTAGCTATCCGTTCTAACTTGAATGTCACTCCCCTCCCATACGAGTTGTTAGAAATTTGTTTGTTAAAAAACAATCCCAAGGGAGATTCAATTTGAACTACCAACATCCTTCTGTTGCTATATCTCCATTTGGCCCAAACTGCAGACCTCAAACCTCCCCATCCACCATAACGCCCTTCAACACCTAACGCAATCCTGTCCGAAGGAATCCATCCTACACCAACTGAATAGAGTAACTCAGGCATCCATCCTCCACTCTTTACAGACATCTCAAACACCCATTTTTCAGATGGCTCGTAAATAAATTCTGCAGACAATCTTGAGGGAAGAAGAGTCATACGTTGGGCAGAATTTCCTGTAAGTAAAAGTGAGTCGGCAGCTAAATCTCCATTAGACAGAGATTCTATAGAAAGACTGTCACCATACAGAGGCAAGCCTGTAGTCGAAAAACCTTCTTGAAACCACGCTACACTAGACCCTTCACTCTCAAATAACAGGCCTAAATCCTTGAAGTTAATCTCAAACCGAATAGGCAAAGTCTCAGAAGCCAAAGGCAACCTGCCAGAAATTCCAATGCCATACGAGGGAAGAAGCCCCATCGAAAGCCCTCCACTGTCAGTTGAATCTATACGTGCATGAAGTCTACCCTCGGTTTGTAGATACGAAGCCAGAGAATCCGCATCCTCAGACACCCACAAATAACCATAAGGAATACTCCACTCAGCTCCCCCAAGCCTTTGAACAACGGATAATTCAAGTCTCTGCTGAGTCTTTGAATTCTCCAAACCCAATCCAAATCTATTAAACACTCCAGCCCTCACTCCTGTTCCGCTAAATACATCAACCCTTCCAGTGTGTCCTCCATTCCCATACCACAAAAGCTCGAACATGTCGGACGTCCATCTCACATCATAAATGGCCTCAGAACCCAGAGATCCACAAAGCGCTAAGTCACTATCGTTAAAAGGCTTTGCAGTCCATACTTTTTCCCACCCCATACTTCCCCCCACATACCCAAACCCACCCTTGTGGGCTTGTAAGATTGGATCTAATAAATCATGGCCTATAAATCCACCATTACGTAAATTGTTAGCAAATCCTGTCGTAATAACATTGCCGCTTTGGGTAGCCCAATAACTCATTGATGCACCTCCATTTTCACTTTTAACGGCAGTACTATCTGGCTTAGCCTGTTTAGTTACTACAGTTAAAACATTTGCGCTCGAAGCTAGAGAGCATAAAGCAAGGAAAGCTGTAGAAAAAATCAATCTATACTGCATCATGATTATTCTACTACTATTAGTTGGGTCCCTTCAATTCGAACTTGGACTCGAACATTTTCGTAACCCGTAAATGTGACTGCACCCTCTGTACTGGCAGTTAGACGTACATGTAAACTTCCGCCAGGACTTATGGTCTCTTGATTAAGTGGTATCACCAGCAACCCGTGTTGGCTAACCTCTGGGTAAGAACTTCCGGCTTCGATGTTTCCACTCATGCTCACTATAGTCCCATCTTGGTCATTAACTACATAGTCAATATCGGCAATCACCTCCACCGGAAAAGTACTGGTTAGATCCACGAGTAAACGACCATCGAACTTAGGGAAGTTCATAGAATCTATAATATACACCTCCTCTAACACCACTCCGTCTAGACCAAGTTTAAAAGGGATTTCTAATTCTAATTCTAACTTAGGGGGATATGCATTATTTATATAATCATGCCCCAAAGAAACATCGCCGAAAGGATTAAGCTGTACGCTTCCAATCATTGATACGTCATGAGGTAGAGTCTCAATGAGATCGAAAATATTCGACCCCGCTTCACCCAAGTCAAGTACTAAACTACTGTGATTAATCAAAGTTTCGTCGTTCCAATATGCTCTTGCAACATCATGAACACCATATAATGTAGGATGCTCTACAAATTGATCGTCCATAGAGATTTCATCGAAATTTAATCTCAATTCTGCTCCTATATAGTTGTCTATTGTCAATTTCGCAGAGGCGCCTTCTAAATCGAGAACAGGGTTAGGAATCGCAATTGTATCTATCAGAGTAACGTCTGATTCAAAAGGAAGAGACACTTGTCCGAAGTAGCCTTTCGCAGTTTCAATGGCAAGGTCGATAAGCTCAATCTCCACCAACATACTATCTGTAGTTGTTAAATAGAAAATTTCCGTATTTAAAATAGACCCCGTGGTTGTAAAAGTAGAGGTCATCACATTTTCACTAAGACCATTTTCTCCAGACAAATTAAAAACAGCACCAGACAAATCTATCGTCTCTGTTGCAAAACCATTCACACCATCTTGAGCTGCTGGTACTGACAACTCAACACCTGACACCACACCGTCAACGGTCACACTATTGAGATAATATGCCATATCTAAAATTCCTTCAACAGAACTCTCAACAGACAACCTCATAGAACCCGAACTCAAAGAAAGTTCTTTTAAATAAGCCGCTGAACCTTCACCAAAACTTGAAAAGACTATCTCATCTGTTTCATTAACAAACAAATCGCCCAAAGGGACAGGGACATTAGATAGTAAAACGCCTTCCATCGACATATTCTCTTCAATTAACGTATCAGGTAAAGTGGGGAGATAATCTGCTGAAAATTCACCGACAGGAATCTTGTACAACATCCTTGCAGGCTCTCCACCTTCGCCCAACTCAAGCAATGAGTCTGGGATAGAAGAAGACCAGGTGATATTGTCATCCACCAAAGGAAGAAAAATCTCAGTATTCCAACTCAAGGGTTCCCTGTCTTCACAGCTTACAAACAAAGCTGCTATAGATAATAGAACAAAAGAGAATTTTATTTTATTCATCTCGAACTATGTTTAAATCTTTCCTAAATGGTATAACAGTCAAAAATACGGATACAGCGGCGCATCTCAAAGTAAGAGTTGACAATTGAAATTCGAACACACTCAAAATAAGATATGAAAGGCAAATCAGAGCTGCAATCTTGCCAGCTAGCCTCTTAAACCTGAACTGAATAGGAATAAAATAAACCAAAGCAGGCAGTGTCCACAAAAGATTAATATTAGCCCAAGTATCTGTGTGATCTGTAAACAACCACATGAATAGCAAAAGGACTCCCAGTAAAGACGAGACTAGAGCAATCAGTGCTCTGAGTTTGGAACTAAACCAGTATTTCTTCCTGTTCATGAAGGTCACAATAATAAGTAAACTGGTGATGAACACCATCAAAATGGCAGGAACATCTAAAGTGGATTTAGGCAACCAAGTTCCTGTATCAAAAACCACAAAATTTACATTATCCCCCTTTACTAAACTCTCTCCATCAACTGTCATAGTACTTAATGCACTTGAAAGGTGATCGGGAATAAATGCCTCACCACATGGGGGCATGATTTTGTCAGATTTGGGACCTAAAATGAAGTCCATTCCGAAAGCTGTCCAAGGAGATCCAGAAATATATGGCTGCAATCCATCTCTGAATGTTTCCCCACCTTGTTTGCAATTTGTCTCAAAAGACGAACCTAAAGATTCTTGAAAAAGAGTGATTATTCGAGTCGCACAGTTGTCTCTGAAGAATTCATACCTATAAACGGCATTCTCTTCTAGCAGGTTCCAGGAAAGATATTCAGCCACCTGCCTAATTTGGGTTGGGGTAAGATTCAGAATTTGCTCTTTTACACCTCTTCCCTGATCCATATTCTGCTTTTGAAAGTGGTAGAATGGTACAGCGGAGAGATGATAATCTAATCTTCCTATCATAAAATTGTAATAGAAATCCTCACTGAAGGAGAATGTTCCATAATTGAATACCCAATCCACAATAGGCACTTCAGCGGGGTCGTAAATTCTCACTGCTGTATGGCCGAAAATAGAATAAGCATCTTCGCCTGGCGAGGAGGTTAAAATACTGACTTTTGTTTCGCCGCTCAAGTTGTCGTACCAATTTGCCTGAACATCTAAAGGCATACAAAAGCACAATAAAAAGATGGTCAACAAACTAGTGATACCTCTATATAATTCGTTTGCTGCTCCTGAAAGCCAAACATTGTCATATCCACCTATACCATCTTCTTTAAACTCGACAAACAGCTTTCCGCCAGGCATATGTACAGTCCTCTTTGGCTCCCCTCCATGAATCGAGTAGTCAACTATAGAAGCTGCTACAGCACCTGTTCCGCAGGCCTTTGTCTCTGCCTCTACACCCCTCTCGTAGGTCCTTAGAGCTAAACCATCGGACACTGAGCATAGAGCACTTACATTAACTCCTCCGATTGAAGAATAATCATCGCTATACCTGATTTTACGACCAAGTGTCTTCATCTTAATCTCACTCAGTTCGTCAAAATCTTTCACTAAATGAATGTGATGTGGTGAACCCGTGTTAAGGAAGAAGTCCCCAGAACTTAGTGTTTTCGGAGCGACAACAGGTCTGAATTCTACACTTGGCACATCATACTCATCGTTGCGTCTTACTTTATGAAGCCCATCACAAGCTTCAAAAACTGCGTTATCTCCCACTAACCCTTCACGGTGAGCATATACGAAAGACGCCCTCGTTCCATTCCCACAAAAAGACCTTGTACCGTCTGAGTTTCTATAATCACATTTGAGGTCTGCCTCCTCAATAGAGGATACACACAAACAAATGAAGCCATCACAGTTTTGCTGCAAACAAATCTCCGCAACAACTTTATCATCAAGAGTCGTTAAATCAAGGCTCCCAGCGTACTTAAATCCATTAACAATTGCGAAGGTGTTTCCCGTTCCTTCCCACTTTTGGAATTCGATTTTCAAGTCATCACCCATGCCTCGAAGGTAACGTACCTTTGCCATGATGGCGCAACACTCTTCCACTTCAATATCCACAGATAAACTTCTCGCCGCATACCGCACAATGCGTATTGCTAGAAGCATGTCAGACCTGTATGAAGAGCATGCCAAACTGACTTCAAAATACGTTCATGCTTGTTCTAATGGACACGAAGCCATTCAAGTAGCGGCTGGATCTTTACTTAAGAAACAGGATTGGCTGAGTTGCTATTATCGGGATGACAGCATGTTGCTTTCTATGGGCTTAACGCCAGAGGAACTTATGCTCCAACTTTTTGCCAAACGCGACGATCCATTTTCTGGAGGAAGGACGTATTACAGCCACCCCTCACTCAATCGAGATGACCTCGCAAAAATTCCGCACCAAAGCTCTGCTACTGGAATGCAAGCCATTCCTGCTGCCGGAGTAGCAATGGGGATTCAGCACAGAGAAAAGTTGGGCCTTGATACACACGAAAAAGGCGAAGCACCTGTTGTGATGTGTTCAATAGGAGATGCTGCGATTACTGAAGGCGAGGTAAGTGAGGCGCTGTATATGTCAGCACTCAAAAAATTACCTATTGTTTGGCTTATACAGGACAACGAATGGGACATCTCAGCTCACGCCAGAGAAATCCGGTTCGGAGATGCAGCCACAATGGCTGCCGGATTCCCTCCCATAGAGGTTCGTCAAGTCGACGGGACCGATTTACCCGCTTGTATGGCTCTGATGGAGGAGGTGTTTGATACGGTACGAAATGAACGTAGGCCATTCCTGATACACGCAACCGTTCCTCTTTTAGGCCACCACACCTCTGGAGTGAGACGCGAATTCTATCGTGACGACTTAGAAGAAGCTCAACTACGAGATCCAATTCCACGTATTGAGAAGCATCTTCAGGATTCAAATATCTTAGACTCTTCTCAGATTACTCTTCTCAAAGCAGAGATAGATGCTGAGGTAAACGAAGCATTTGACAGAGCTCGCAATGCTGAAGAGCCTGTTTTCGAAGATCTGTTAGCCCATCGGTTTGCTCCCACAGAAATTACTGAAGAAAAAGGTACTCGTGAACCTGAAGGAGGTGAAATAACGCTCATGGTTGACTGTGCACTTCATGCCATGCAGGAAATTATGTCTAAGCATCCCGAATCTCTCCTTTACGGTCAAGATGTAGGGAAACGTTTGGGAGGTGTTTTTCGTGAAGCGGCAAAACTTGGAGAGAAATTTGGTGAAGACAGAGTGTTTAACACTCCAATACAAGAGGCATTCATCGTAGGATCCACTTTAGGCATGTCTTGTACAGGACTTAGACCCATCGTAGAGGTGCAATTCGCTGACTACCTTTGGCCAGGTCTGAACCAACTCTTCTCAGAACTCTCAAAATCTTATTTCCTTTCAAATGGACAGTGGCCGGTTCATTCTCTGATTCGCGTTCCCGTTGGAGCTTATGGTTCGGGAGGTCCATACCACAGTTCATCGATGGAGTCTGTACTCTCAAATATCCGAGGTATAAAAGTAGTATACCCCTCAAACGGAGCAGATCTTAAAGGACTTTTAAAAGCCGCTTATTACGATCCCAATCCAGTGATCATGCTGGAACATAAAGGTTTATACTGGTCTAAAGTTCCAGGAACAGAAGCTGCCAAGTGCATAGAGCCCTCAGAAGATTATGTGGTTCCTTTAGGAAAAGCTCGAATTGTAACCCACGCGACCGAGGAAACTTCTTGCACTTTAATCACATATGGACGAGGTGTTTATTGGGCTCTCGAGTCTGCGAAACAGTTTCCTGGAGCTGTTGAAATAGTCGACCTTAGAACCATCGTCCCTGTGGATTTCGAGACTATTTCTGAAAGTGTAAAGCGAACAAATCGCTGCATTGTTTTAACCGAAGAACCAGAAAGCAACACATTCGCACAAGCTCTTACAGGCAGAATTGCAAAGGAGTGTTTCGAATATTTAGATGCTGCACCAGATCTTATTGGAAGTGAGGATCTACCGGCAATTCCCCTGAATGAAAACATGGAGAAAGCATACCTTCCAAATGCGGAAAAGGTCGCCAAGCGCATCGGAAAACTCCTTGATTATTAAGCTTTATGAAAACTATCTTCATTTTTATAACTGTTTGTTTCGCATTAAACCTTTGTGCCCAAACGCCTTCATTTTCTATCGCCTACACTTGTATTCCCACACACGAAAATGGCTTCGCACCATCCAAAGTCGAAGTGATTTCACATTTTGGTTCATTTAAAATTACGGAACACTCTGAAAGTGGGAAAACGCAATCCTTCCTCCTTTTAGGCGATGCGATAGGAAGCGTTAATCAGTTTACCTTTTTTGGAACCCAGGTTGCGCTAACTGGCCCCATGCCTAAAGCATCGACAGACTCATCTACGGACTTAGGGTTGTTTTCAGATACTGTGATGAAAGAAATTGCTGGCATTCGCTGTTTCTCCTGTGGCAACAGCAATTGGTGTGCTCCTTCATTGGGAATGTCTCCGGCAGGATGGCCTGGAACAAGTATGCCACTAGAAGCGACAATCAATTATGGCGATATCTCTTACTTTGTCGTTGCTACTACTGTAACCATCTTAACAGACCAGGATTTTCGACGTAGTGGCTCTCACCACAATACGTTCAACATCGAAAAAGGAAGAACTGTTGTTGATGCAAGAGGTTTTGTTGAGCTATTCCAGCTCACCCCTCCTGCCGACGTTATACGTTACTAGCCCCCTTTATGTTTTAGTTGAAAGACAACTCAAACTGCAGCCGAGCAAGGGTTGATTCCTCCATCCCATCTTCTAGAATCATTGAAAAGTCAGACTGTACTTTTAAGTTGTGACCGTCGATGTATTTTGAAATCCCCAATGTGTACATAGAGATCTCCTCTTGTCCCAGTATTTCTTCTGGAGACACTGACGTAAATCTTGCCGCCAATTCCCAATCACTTTGCAATAGATATCCAGCCTGAATATTCAAAGCTGAACCAGTAACAAAATGATACTCTAAGCCATCTGATGCATCCACGAAAACAGGACTCTCATCAGATGATTTTAATGCATACTCAGCCATCACAGAGAACCCTTTGTATTTAAACATCGCATCAGCAAAAATGGTTGACAATGTTCTTGTTTGACTTAAAAAAGACCCTGTATTCCCTCTTGCTCTAGAAGCATTTTCATGAAAATCATAAGATAAACCGAGAGCCAATTTAGGAGACTCCTCTCTTTTCAGGTCAGACCCGAAATAATCGCCCTTGCTGGCAAAAGACCCCAATGGAAGAAGTTCCACTCTACCTGTATAATCAAATCCTCCGTCATTGCCAGTTGTAATATTCCTACCCTCCCCTTGAGACACAGAAACGATCGCTTTAGCTTTCATTCTTCCAATATCAAACTTTTGATGAAGCTGTAACCCCATGTCTCGATCAATATTGTAATTAGAATTTAAAAGAGATCTATCTACAAATTGGAGATTAGCAGAACTTATAACGCGTTCTCTATTTCCAGGGAGTTTTGTTTGCCCAAACCACAAATGTGTGTTTTCTTGTATTTCATATTTAACTACAGCATCGAGAATCATTCTTGCTGAATTCTTCGTTTGAGGTATGGGGCTTCCGTGATCCCTATTTGTCAACCCCAACTCTACTTTGTATTGAAACTTAGGATTGATTGCCACACCCTCGAATTTCAATCGAGCCCTTCTTACCAGAAAATTTGTTTCGACTGTCTCACCCTGCATCTCAACAAATCCAAGATTTTGAATTCTACCCGTAAATTTCATTGTAGATGAATCCTGAACTATTTGAGCTGACACATTGTCCGTGAAAACTGAAGAACACAACACCGCGAAGAGAATAAAAAATCTATACATAACAATCATTTTTAAATTAGCGTTAAGGTATCCCTAAATATTTGTGTGTCTGCGTACTTAAAGACCAAACACTGCCTTCTTCAGTGCCTAAATATTCCATAAGAAACACATGAACCTTATCTTTCCTATCCCATTCAGGTTGGAGATATAGAAGTGTGCCCTTCTTTACATTTACCGCCTGCTCACTAGCCCACTTGAGGTCGTGTTTATTGACGACAACCACCTTTAATTCATTTGCTATCAAGTAACTCTCTGGCAAGCAAGGCTTGAATTTTTTTGGAGACAAAGTGATCCAATCAAAGTCTCCTAAAATTGGATGCGCACCAGAAGTTTCAAGATGAATGAGCAAGCCTTCTTTTCTAAGGGCTGTTGTTAAAGGTCCCAAGTCATACATACAAGGCTCTCCCCCTGTCACAACTACCATAGGTAAGCCACTGTTTTTGGCCCCCAAAACGAGTTCTTCGATTTTTACATGTGGGTGATCTCCTGCTGGCCAACTTTCTTTTACATCACACCATGAGCAT
>Ga0308019_10002673_pt1 | contig 10126 bp, 9 predicted proteins | sample Neamet284_FD_203135 | JGI IMG/M metagenome (GOLD analysis project Ga0308019, IMG submission 203135) | Marine microbial communities from water near the shore, Antarctic Ocean - #284 | ecosystem: Environmental > Aquatic > Marine > Unclassified | place: Southern Ocean | collected 2014-10-01
GTAGTAAATTTTTTAAGCTAACCCCAAAAGCCTTAAGACAACTATCGTATTTTTTAGTTATAATTTTATCAGGGATTGTCTTCTTAGTAGCGTCCAAAGGTTACAGCGTACTTTTCATGTTTCTATTTGCAGACTTATTGTGTTGTTCTGCAGTATTTCCTGTTTTTTATGGAATGTTTAATAAAAATATTTCAAAAAAATTAGGTTTATACTCAGTGATTTCTGGTTTGATATTCGGCTTGGCTTTATTTCCAAATCAAACTTTTGAAAAAAGTATATTAATCGGCAACTTTATTTCTGCAGAGTATTTTCCGGGATGGATAACTACAGCGCTACTTTTTTGGTCTTTTGTACTAGCAACATTTGTACCAGTGATTGTAGTACTTTTCTTTAATAAAAAAGATAAAACTTTTGAATTCAAAAGAGTAAACAAAGAAGTTAAGTATATCAGATAGTTCCTTTACTCTTTTCTTAGTTCGTTAAGATAAATAAATACTGCCATCCAAACAAAAATAAAGCATATAAATTTATGAACATCGAGAGTTTCGCCATAAATAAGTGTGCCTAATATAAACTGTGATGTCGGCGCAACAAAAAAAATCATACTGGCTGGACCTATACCAATAAGCTGTAACCCTTTAGTATATAAATAAAGTGGTATTAAAGTCATTGGCCCTGCAAATAAAAGATAAAATGAAAGCTTTATTTCATTAAAAGAAAAAATATTAAGATCTAATTTTACAAGATACACAAAAGCAATAATCGCTATAGGAGAGAGTAAAAGAGTTTCAATAAGTAATGCTATACCTGAATCAATATTGATTTTTTTTCTAATTAACCCATAAACACTAAAAGTGATAGCCACAGTTAATCCAATCCAAGGTAAAACTTTGTAATAAAAAATTAAATATAATATTGAAAAAAAAACTAGAAAAACAGCAAAAATTTTATTTCTATTATATTTTTCTTTTAAAAAAACTATCCCAAAAAAAACACTAAATAATGGAAATATATAATAACCAAAACTTGCATCTACTAATTTATTTATTGAAATTGCATACAACCATGTTAACCAGTTAATCATCACAAGAACCCCCGAAACAAATAACAAAATTGTTTTCTTTGTATTTTTCAATACGTTAAAAAAAATTTTCCATTTAGAAAATAAAAAAGTTGTTATTATAAGTAAAAAAGCGGTCCATATAGTTCTGTGTATTACTAATTCAACAGGACTTGCGAATGCAACAAACTTAAAGTAAATAACACCAATTATACCCCACCACAAAGAAGCCCCTACGGTTAATAACGTCCCATCCAAATTTTTTTTTTTCATTTAAGACTCGAAAAAGTTTTGAAGAATGTTATATTCCTATAAGGGAAGGATTAATACTCACAAATTCTTCCATGATAGCAAGTGGACACGGAAGAGTGGGTGAGTGGCTTAAACCATACGGTTGCTAACTGTACGACGGGTAACCCTGTCCGAGAGTTCGAATCTCTCCTCTTCCGCCATTAAAATTTCTAACAATAGATTCTATAAATTTTTTATAAATTATTTAAAATATTTTTTTAGTTTCAGATAGTACCTAATACGTACTACAAAATTATGAGTATAAAATAAATATCTAACAATTTTTTTAATTACAGGTATCTCTCTAAGTGACGGAAGTTTGTTTCTAATAAAATTATCAATTTTAGGAAAATAATCATTAGTTCTAAAATCAACAACATCAACTCTTTCTACATTTGTGTTCTTTATAGTTGTTGCATTAATACTTTTCTTTGAATTTATTTTAAATGAAACTAGTGAATTATAGTGAGTAATTGAGTAAATTTTTTTTTTAAACTCATTTGTGTTTTCAACACCAGGAAATCTTGAATTAATAACATCTATTAGATATTTACTATAATTTATAAATGAGTACTTAGATGGGTTTCCAAAGTTTTTAAAATAGCTTGTATGAACATCTTCAATTACTATCACACCATTATCTCTGGTATTATTTACGGCCTCACTTAGGGTAATAATTTGTTGGTCATTTACATGCCCACCGTCATCCAAAAGAACATCTATTTTTCCAACCTTGGAATAAAAATTTTCCCAAAATTTTTTGTCTGATTGACTGCCTATGAATATTTCAAATCCTTTTTCCTCTAGTTCTTTAGCATTTGGGTCTAAATCAATTCCAATAATTCTTGCGTTTGGTCCAAAGTATTCTCTCCACATTAATAGAGACCCACCGTGTAAAACCCCAACTTCGACAAAAATAATTTCTTTCCCGATAAATTCACTAAAAATTTCTTCGTAACATTGAAAATACGTATCACTCTTGAGAGAGGCTAAATTAAGATTCTTATAGATTTGAAATAATTTTGAGTTTGAATTTAGTTCTAAGCTTTCTTTTGAAATCTGATTTATTGGAGTAATTTGCACAAATTTAAATTAATACATTAATTACCTACATGCAATAAATTTTAACTAAGAATATGTATAAAGTTTAACGATCTAAAAATTAATAATTCAGTAATATTTACGCGGTTGAACCGTACTAAATTAAAAAGAATCTATTTGATTTAATGAAATTTTTTTTATTTTAAAATATTAAATATTACCAGTGTTTAATTAAATCACTTCAACGTCTAGATTTAAAGAATTCGTATTTCTTCATTCTTTCTTTAAAAAAATTATTGCCTAAAAAAACTGTCAATTTTTATTGGATCTTTATTTAACGTATATTTATAAACATTTATATTTTCAATTACCCTCTGAACATAGTTTCTAGTTTCTTTAAATCTTATTAATTCAATCCAATCTATAAAATTTATTTCACCTTTATTTGGATCGCCATATCTCTTTACCCAAGATTTAATCCTATTTGGTCCAGCATTGTAAGCTCCTATCGCAAAAGGAAATACTCCATCGTAGTCTTCAAGTAATGAATTAAAATAGTAAGTACCTAATTTAATATTATAGTTTGGATCATTTTTTAATAAACTTTTGCTATAAGTTGTTTTTAGATTTCTAGCTACTAATTTTGCAGTACCAGGCATAATTTGCATTAATCCTTGAGCGCCAACATGACTATTTGCCCGAGCATCAAATTCACTTTCTTGTCTAATTATTGCAAGTAGTAATTCTTGAGAAGGCATTTGCTTGTTATTAATTTCCTTTGGTATTTCAATAACTGGATAATTAAACATATTTATGAATCTTTTTTCATAAGATGCTTGTTTGGAAATTTGTATAGCATAATCAAATCTTCCAACTTCTGTAGATAATTGGGCAGCTAAAATTTCACTACCGTTCTCCACATCTAACGAGGCTAAATGTTTAAGTATATCTTTGCTATATTCTGTTTTGTCCATTTCTTTGAGAAGCTTAACATGACGAATTAGTTTATTTTTATTAAATTTTTTTTCATAACCGTCAGAAATTTTGTGTTCGGGTGAAAGTTTGAAATCTTGGCCTAACTTAATTTTATTAAAAGACAGCTGTCCATAATAAGTATTAGAAAATTTAGAACCTTCATTAAAATATTTTTTTGCTTCATTTAAATTATTATCTTTTTCGTGTGCTAAACCTAGCCAAAAAGCCCCCCTTGCTAAACTAATTGGGTAACCAACATTTTTATAAAAATTTTCAAAATGATTTATTGCCAATTCACTTTTATTAAGAAAACTCAAAGCTAACCAACCTGAAATCCATTCAGCATCTGCAAATTCAGGGCCATCATTTAAGTGATGATTACTTGAAACCTCGTAAGCTAATGAGTATTTTTTTTCATAAATTAAATCTCTAGTAATATTCTCTCTTAGTTTCCACCAAAGCTCTGGGTAAACTAAAGTTTCTTCACCATGAAAATTACGTAAAATTTCTAAAGAACCTTCTAGACGGTTCCTCCTAGTTCTCCATTTAAGTCTATTGTATTGTAGCCCCAAGTCATTAATAAACTCCTTAGGAACATCTGAAATTGCTTTGTCAACGCCATACGAGTTGGTCATTAGTATAAATCTTGCGTTATATAAAAGCTTCTCTTTTTTCGGTAGATAGGGAAGCATTCTTTTTAAATCCCAGTATTGATTATCCCACGCTAGATAATCAGCTCTTTTTAAATGATCCGAAGTTAATAAAATTTTTTTAAATTTTTTTCTATAATACTTAACATCATTTTTTGATAGGTCTGCATTAATCCAACCAGATTTTATAAAACGTGTTCCCAATTCATTTTCTTTAATTTCTAAATAAGCTTCGCCAAGTTTAATTTTTCCCGTACCACTTAAGGGCTCACTATCACCAAACCAATTTATAATGGATTTAGGAGATGTATTCTCTAATATAATTTTATGTTCTGCCAAATATCTTAAGCGCCCAATTCTCGGATAGTCTGGATTTTTAGCTATAAAATTTTGATAATCATTAAAGCTCGCCTGGTTACCTCTTTTTTTAAGATACATCCAAGTAACTAGATTTTTAAACTCTTTATCTTTAATTTTTTTTGTTTGTTCTAAAACATTGTTCCATTTATTTTTTTTAATAAGGAGAAAAATATTTCTAGCTAAGGCATAATCTTTTTCTTTAAGTATTTTAGACTTAAGTTGCGTCTTATTTGGTGTAGATGAATAAATTAAAGGTTTTTTTGGTGGATATAAAAAAACAATATTAGATTTTAAACTTTGCTTTGTTTTTTTTAGTTCAGTATTTTCTCTGAGTTGATCAATTTTATTCCGAGTCACACTCTCTAAAAAAGGCTTAACATCGTTTTGAATTTTAGTTTTTTTTAAGATTTGTTTTTTTTTAGAAGGATTTAAAATATTGATATTATTTGTTGCATTTTTTTTCTTGTTAAGTTCAGAAATCTTCTCACTATCTCCAATTTTTTTTTGCTCATTAGAATTTTTCCTTAATGGGTTTTTTTGAGGTAAATTAATTGATTTGAAGTTTTTACTTATTTTGATGTTATTTTGCTTTTTCTCATCAGACACTATTATGATAAATTTTTTTTTTGGAAAAATAAAACTACTATCAGCGGTTGATGCAATAGTTAAAAAAAACAAGGAAAAAAATATTATTGTTAAATTTACTAGACTATTTTTTAGATAAAGCATAAAGTTAAAAAGTTTAAAATTAATTATATTATTTTAATATATGTTTAAAGGATCAATTGTAGCTTTAATTACGCCATTCAAAGATGAAAGGTTAGATGAAAGCAATTATATAAAATTAATCAATTATCATTTAGAAAACGGTACACACGGCTTAGTTCCTGGCGGTACAACAGGCGAGTCGCCGACCCTTTCTCATGATGAGCATAAAAAAATAATAAATTTATCAATTAAAGAATGTAAAAATAAAATACCTGTTATTGCCGGCACAGGTTCTAATTCTACATCCGAAGCTGTTGAGCTCTCTATGTTTGCTGACAAAGCTGGAGCTGACGGGTTGTTAATAGTTACGCCATACTACAACAAGCCAACTCAAGAAGGTCTTTATCAACATTATAAAAAAATAAACGATAGTGTGGGAACCCCAATTATTATTTACAATATACCATCGAGATCAGTAATTGATATGTCTGTAGAAACAATGACACGCTTATTTGAATTAAAAAATATCGTTGGAGTAAAAGATGCAACGGGCGATCTGAATAGAGCCGAACAACAACGCAGGTCAATGGGTGATAAATTTATTATGTTAACTGGTGAAGATGGAAATGCTTTAGAGTTTAATAAAAAAAGTGGAACCGGATGTATTAGCGTCACAGCTAATGTTGCTGCAAAACTATGTTCCGAAATGCAAAATGCTTCTCTTGAAAAAAATAATGTGGATCTTCAAAAAAGAGCTGAAGAAATTAATAAAATACTTGCACCTTTAAATAACGCTCTTTTTATTGAAAGCAATCCATCACCTGTTAAATATGCCGCTTCTTTGCTAAAACTTTCACCTGATGATGTAAGACTTCCTCTGGTTAAAATTACTGATCCTACTAAATCTGCCATTAAGAAAGCTTTACACCATGCAGCTTTAATTTAATGAAACTTAAAGAATTTCCTGGACAGAAAATAATTTGCCTTAATAGAAAAGCAAGTTTTAATTATTTTTTTTTAGAACTTCTTGAGGCAGGTATCGCCCTAAAAGGCTCTGAAGTTAAATCTATACGAGACGGTAAGGCAAGTATTGCAGACTCATATGCAGTAGACAAAGATGGAGAAATATTTTTAATTAATTCGCACATACCCCTGTACAAGCAATCTAGTTACAACAACCACGATCCTAAAGGAGATCGAAAACTTTTATTAAAACGAAAAGAAATTAATAAATTAATAGGAATGATCCATCAAGATGGGTTAACGCTTGTTCCAACTAGACTGTATTTACAAAAAGGGAAAGTTAAAATTCAAATTGCAGTTGGCAAAGGTAAAAAACTTTATGATAAAAGGCAAGTTAAGAAAAGTAGAGACTGGACTAGAGAAAAAGCTAGAATATTCAGCAATTCTAAGAAATGATTTTTTTAAATATCGGCTCAAATTTAAACTCTACTAAAGGAAATCGGTTTTTTAATCTAAAAAAATCTTTGCAATTGATTGGTTTAGAAAATATTACAATCGTAAAAATATCTAGTATTTATGAAACCCCTTCATATCCGAATGAAAAAAACCCAAAATTTCTCAACATAGGGCTTGAAATAAAATGTGATTACACAGCAGAAAATTTGATTAAAAAGTTTAATAAAATTGAAAAAAAATTACAAAGAACTAGAGGTTTAAAGAATAAACCACGAACTTGTGACATAGATTTAATTGACTATAATGGAATAATAATTGAAACTAAAAAAATTTCAACACCTCACCCTAGGGCTCATCTAAGAAATTTTGTACTTTATCCATTAAAAGAAATATGCCCTACGTGGATTCACCCTATGTATAATAAAAATGTAGATTTTCTAATTAAAAAACTTAATTCTAAATTAAGGAATGAGATTACAAGAATAAAAGAACGTGTTACAATTGATGAATGATTAATAGCGAGCAATTACTAACAAAAATTCAGTCCTACAATAAATTTTTTTCTACAGCACCACTAAATAAGGCTTTTAATTTTGCCATTGAGGCACATAAAAATCAAAAAAGAATGTCTGGAGCTCCTTACGTTGTTCATCCTGTAGCAGTAGCCGATATTTTAGCCGAATTAAAATTAGACAGCGCTACAATAATAACTGGATTATTACACGATACAATTGAAGATACAAAAACTACTTACAATGTTGTTTTGAAAGAATTTGGTAAAGAAGTTGCTGATCTCGTTGACGGCGTAACAAAAATATCTGCCCTTGAAGAAAAAGCGGCCGAAAACTCGCAGGCAGAAAATTTTAGGAAACTAATATTGGCAACCTCAAAAGATATACGTGTGCTATTGGTAAAGTTAGCTGACCGTTTGCACAATATGAGAACGATTAACGCGATTAAATCTGAAGATAAAAGAAAACGTATTGCTAAAGAAACAATGGAAATTTACGCCCCTTTAGCAGAACGTATGGGCATGAATTTAATAAGAGATGAGCTGGAGGACCTTTCTTTTTCTGTACTCAACAAAGAAGCTAGAGACTTAATTACAGAAAGATTAAAATTTATTAAAAATAATAGAATAGATAATTTTCAAGATATTGCAAAAAACTTGATTAATATTTTAGAGGATAATGGAGTTAAAGCAACGTTTGCAGGTAGGGAGAAAACTCCTTTTTCAATTTGGCGAAAAATTCAAAATAAAAAAGTTTCCCTTGAACATTTGAGTGACATTATTGGTTTTAGAGTGGTGGTAGAAAATATTTCCGATTGTTACAAGGCGCTTGGAATTCTTCATAGCAAATATTCAGCAATACCATTGAAATTCAAAGACTATATTTCCACACCTAAAATTAATAAATATCAATCAATACATACTGCCATTGTAGGTCCTAAGGAACAAAGAGTAGAAATACAAATTAGAACTTTACAGATGCACGATTTTGCAGAAAGAGGGATAGCCTCTCACTGGAAATATAAATCATCTGAAAAATTTACTGATCTATCTTGGAAGGAGTATGATTGGCTTAGAGATTTAGTTGAAATAATGGAGACAGGAAATAATACCGAACATTACTATGAGTTTACTAAATTACAGATGTTTCAAGAAAATGTATTTTGTTTTTCACCAAAAGGTGTAGTTATTAAACTACCGAAAGATGCGACGCCAATTGATTTTGCATATGCGGTGCATACTAATATTGGAAATACAGCGATTGGCTGTAGAATTAACGGTCGCGACTCCGCCTTGCAATCCATTCTTTATAATGGTGATTCTATAGAAATAATGAACTCTAAAAATGTATCCCCATCTTTACATTGGATTTCTTCTTCGAAAACTGGAAAAGCTAGAGCTGCCATTAGAAGGTATTGGCAAGATAAAACAGTAGATAGTAAAGTTAAAAAAAATAAGCAATACAAAAGCACATTAGTAATGGACTTACCTGATCAACCAGGTGTTTTAGGGGAGATTAGTACTTTAATAGGTCTAAACAGATGTAATATTCTGAATGTTGAGCTACTAGGAAAAAAAGATAAATTTATCCATTTTTCTTTCGATATTCAAATAAATGATTTAAAAAACTTTACAAACTTGATAAGTCAAATCAAACAAAAAAATTTGAATTTTAGAATTGTTAGACACAAAGAGAAAAAAAATGCTTTCATACGAAGAATCCTTAAAAATTTTAAAAGAAACTAGCGCGTTAATAGAAGGACACTTTATACTTTCTTCAGGATTGCACAGCGCACAATACGTCCAGTGTGCTCAACTTTTAAGCAAACCATCTAAATCAATTGATTTTTGTAAATCACTTGCTGAAAAAATATCTATAGAATTTAAAGAAATTGACATAATTCTTTCCCCTGCAATGGGCGGCATCATTATTGGACATGAAATAGGAAGATTACTTAATAAAGAAACAATTTTTTCTGAACGTGTGGAGGGTGAATTTAAATTGAGAAGAGGTTTTAAAATTCCAAAAAACTGTAAAGTTTTAATCGTAGAAGACGTAATCACAACTGGCAAATCAAGTATTGAATGCTCTAAATTAGTAGAAGCAGCAGAAGCTTTAATCATAGGTTTTGCATGTCTTATTGATAGGTCAAATGGAAATTTTTCAGTAAATAAAAAAATAATATCTCAGATAGAAATAAATATACCAACCTACAAATCAGATAATTTACCAAAAGATTTAATTTCTTTACCAGCTATAAAACCAGGTAGCAGAGAACTTAAATGAGTAAAATACGACTAGGTATAAATATAGATCATGTTGCTACTGTCAGAAATGCAAGAGGAGAAAACTATCCTAGTCCTTTACGTGCTGCTATATTAGCGGAAAAATGTGGAGCTCATTCTGTAACAATTCACCTAAGAGAGGATAGAAGGCATATAAACGATTCAGATTTAAAAAAAATTAAATCTAAATTAAGAATCCCTCTAAATTTAGAAATAGCTGCTACGAATGAAATGTTAAAAATTGCCTTAAGACATAGACCAAATTTTGTTTGCATAGTTCCAGAAAAAAGAAAAGAAATTACAACAGAAGGTGGTTTAAATCTAAACTACAAGCAAATTTTCCTAAAAAAAATTATAACAAAATTAAAAAATAATAATAGTAGAGTAAGCTTGTTTGTAGAACCGAATATAACAGATATTAAAACCTCTAAATCCCTAGGCGTAAATGGTGTTGAACTTCACACAGGCAAAATTTGTAATTTAATAAATCAAAACAAATCTTTTAAATTAGAATTATCTAAAATAAATAAAGCTGTAAACTACGCAACGAAACTTGGTCTCGATGTTCATGCTGGTCACGGCTTAACATATAAATCAGCAAAAATAATTTGTAGAATTAAAAAAATTAAAGAACTTAATATTGGTCACTTTTTAATAGGAGAATCTATTTACATAGGACTCCCGGCTACTATTAAAAAATTTCAAAAGATTTTAAAATAATATGAGCGTTATATTCGGTATAGGTATAGATATTGTCAATATTTCTAGGATAAAAAAAGTCTTGAACAAAAATAAAAAATTTAAAAAAAGAATATTCTCCATAAA
>Ga0308019_10002679_pt1 | contig 10109 bp, 9 predicted proteins | sample Neamet284_FD_203135 | JGI IMG/M metagenome (GOLD analysis project Ga0308019, IMG submission 203135) | Marine microbial communities from water near the shore, Antarctic Ocean - #284 | ecosystem: Environmental > Aquatic > Marine > Unclassified | place: Southern Ocean | collected 2014-10-01
TAAGGGACCCGATTAGAGACTCTTGAAGTCCCCATTCAAGGATGTAATGGAAGATTGGAACATAAAGCACGCCACCACCCAGACCAAGTGGACTGAAAATAAGTGCAACTACCAAAAATAGGATTGTTGCAATTATTACTATTGGCTCCACGCAGTCCACCTCTTGAAAATATTATTTGAATAAAATCAGAATTACCCTCAACTTTCCTATTCAAAATGGAAAGTAGTGCTCCGACATAACACTACCAGCCGACGATAGGATTTGATAACTCCGCGGCAGTTAAGGTAATTTTGCAAGTCTTCTTCGGAGGGGTTGTGGAAGTAACCATTCTGCTGGCAATTTGCATAATTGCAATTTTATATGCTAGTGTAGGACATGGCGGGGCGTCTGGTTATCTGGCTGTTTTGTCTTTGACAGCATATGCTTCACAGGATTCTGCTTGGTTGAAGCAGCATGCCTGGAGTTTGAATCTTATTGTTGCAGGAATTGCATTCTTCGCATACAAACGGTCAGGGTTTTTCAGTTGGAAATTGACTCTACCTTTCGTAGTTGCAAGTATTCCTGCCGCCATGATTGGTGGTTATCTAAAGATTGATCATGATATTTATGATACATTGTTATCGATAACTTTGATTTTTGCTGCTTGGAGATTATTAACAATGAAAACTAGTAGTTCAGAAGAGGTTTTTGTAAATCCACCTACTGTATATGTTTCCGCTATTGTAGGGTCTGTTATTGGATTCCTAAGTGGTGTTATAGGAGTGGGTGGTGGAATTTTCTTGTCACCAATTATTTTGTTATTCGGTTGGGGGGATGCCAAAACTACAGCTGGTGTTGCCGCTGCTTTCATTTGGGTAAATTCTGCATCCGGGCTGATTGGAAATTCGATTTCTGGACAATTGGTACTTGATGGTGCAGTATTGTTACCATTTGCAATAGCCGTTGTCATTGGAGGAATTATTGGTTCTAAAGTTGGAGCTGATATGGTTTCACAAAAAACCGTTAGGAGTTTGTTGGGGTCTGTGTTACTCCTGGCCGCTCTAAGGCGTATTTTAGAACTATTTGGTTTCTAAAATTAGAATCATTCGAATGATTGTTGGTGTTCACAATGAGGGCAGGTAATGGTGTAACGTGCTTTCTTAGGTTTCTTTACTTTCATTATAGTACCACACATTTCACACTGGTGTTTGAGTGTATCTGGTCCTTTTTCCTTAGCCGCTTCTTCGAGTGTCCTGCCAACGTCGGTTGACCATCCAACTTGATCTGAATAGGTGTCGCTTTTCTTCAATTTCGAGCTCTTGAGAGAAAGTCGAAGTTTCCTCTTCTTACGGCGCTTGCCGGGTGGAGCTTTGGTTGCCATGAATAGCGCTAAATGTCACTATATTCAATGACTTCGGCTATTTCATCAATCAACAATAACAGATTTACCATTTATTGGTGTGTGAACTGTATGGCCATTTGATTCTAATTCTTCAACGAGTGGTGGACGCGCATGGGTTGGGTCTGTGTGATACACGACTACGGTTTCTGCTTCGCATTGTTTTGCGAATTCAACAATTTCGGAATGTCCGGCATGGGTTGAAAAGGAAAACTGGCTTACTTCTAATTCGATTGGGGTTTTCTTATCCCAGATTGGAACATGCCCTTCGTCGATCAACATTCTTCCACCTGTTCCTTTTGCTTGATATCCAGTTAGTAGAATTGCATTTTTAGGATCTTCGCGCAATCTGTTAAGATACCAAATTGACGGCCCGCCTTCCATCATTCCTGAAGTTGAAACAATGCAGTCTGCTTCTAGTGCCCGCTTTTTATCAGATTTTGATGAAACTCTCTTGCACCATTTCCACGCATCTCTGAGGGCTTCGGGATCTCGAAGTGCTTCGGGGTGTTCCATCTGTAATTTAGCCACGTGTTTACCCATTCCATCTACATGAACGTCTAATTCAGGGAGGTGTTTGTGAAGAGTCATTACAATATCTTGTGTTCTTCCATTTGCGAAAGCTGGAATTAATACAGTTCCTCCTCTTTCTTTAACTTCAAGGACCCGATCTATGAATGCTTTAGTCGTCTCTTCTTTTGATGGATGTTCCCTGCCTCCATATGTTCCTTCAACGAATAGAACATCGCATTTTTCAGGTTTAGCGCCCGTTGTAAGTGGTGAATCTCTGGTATCAAAATCACCAGTAAAGAGGAGTTTGTGTGTGTCTGTTTCTACGTTTAGCATCGCAGCACCAGGAATGTGTCCTGCTTTTGTTAGTTTCAATTTCCAAGAATCGTTTTCCCAGGTTTCTCCAAAACTATGTGTTCTCCAAGATGATACTGCTTCATCAATATCTCTTTTATCCCATGTTAATGGGTAGCCTTCAATACGACTAATTTTGTAACAATCATTCCACATCATGTGGCTTATTTTTGCAGTTAGAGCTGTTCCATGTAGTCTGGTTCGATAATTTGAACAAAGCCATGGAGCCATGCCAAGGTGATCGATATGAGAATGTGTAATTACTGCATCTTTGATATTGGGTGCTTCTCTTGGATATTTAGGTGGATTAGTTGGTGCTAATCCATAATCAAGTAACATTTTCGTTCCTTTTTTATCTTCAAAGACACATCCAACATTGCCGACTTCATCTCCGCCCCCGAGATAATGATATCGAATTCCATTTTCTGGCGGCGTGTCCGGATAAGAAGTAGTTCTACCTGGAGAATAGAAAACCATGATGCTCCCTTAATTCAATCTGCAATGAAGATACCGCACCCCTGTATTTCCACTGGACTGGTTTTTAGAGTTCAAGGTGAATAAGAAACTCTAGTAATGGTTATAGACTAATCGCGAAAAACAACAATGGGTCTTACTTCGTGCTAGTGATGAATGCATCACGACTTACTTCATCACAACTACAATATTTCTACTCCAATGGAAATGTAGGGGTCTATTGACGTTATTCGATTCTAATTACAATTATCTAATTTCTTTTTCAGATGGAAAAATAATCCTTGATCAAATTATACAATACATACTAAAAATAAATTCTCCATTAGTCGTCCGGCCGAAGCAGCAATGAGTATGTATCCACTGCAACAACCATGGCGGAGGCGAAATCGGCAATTTTTGTTGTTGATGAGGAACTTTGCTATGGATGCGGGGCATGTATTGCTTTATGTCCAACAAACGCTCTAGATTTAGTTAACAGGCTAGCTGTAGTAAAACAATCTGATTGTACATTATGTGAACACTGTATACTATCTTGTCCTGTATTCGCATTACGAATAGAGGAAGTGAAGTAATGATCGAAATTGCAGGGGGCGGATTACGTGGTATTTCTTGTGCTGTCGAACTCCTCAAAAGAAATTTCGAAGTCACTATTTTTGAAGCACGTCAAGAAATAGGAAACCCAGTAAGGTCTCCTGGGATAATTAAAAACTTGGATTCAGATTTAATAGAAATTACAGCTGCTAAAAAAACCGTTTATGGCTGGGCATTACGCCGAGAATGGTTAGAGAAAGAATTAGCAAAGAAAGTGGTTGATTTAGGTGGAATAATTAAATTGAAAACAACAGCTCCAAAAAATTCAATCGATTGTACCGGAGGGAAATCTATTGCCCCAGGGTGGCCTTGTGCCGGCAGCCAAGATAATCTAGTAAATTGGCGAGGGGGCATTGTCATCAAATCAAATATTCCAAACGACTTCATTCTTAATGAAATGAGCCACGACCGCTTTTGCTTCGAAAGAGGCGACGGCTTAGTCGAGTGCTGGATTAACGGCGATTTATCACGGCCCACGCAAGGGTGGTTGGAGATAATGCAAGGCGAACACCCCCTATCTGTGGACAAGATATGGGCAGATGAAGCAATTAAAGAAGGACAAGACATTGCCAAAAACATCATTGGTTCCCCTCAAGAGGTAGGCTAACATGCTCCCCGACGAAGGCCTCCTCAATTACGTCCTCGACAGATCTCACGGGTGCCGCCACATCACTCTAATCGACCCCGGAAAGCAAAGCTCCGAGGAAGCTACTAGGAGGGCAATAACAGCCGTAAATTCAGGTTCTAGAATGATATTTGTCGGCGGCTCCACAGATACACCTGATGAAGTAGTTCATAAAACCTGTAAAACAATTCAAGAAGCATTAGAGTTGCAAATCTTCGCAGCAAGCCAAGACCCAACTTCCGACGAAGAGATGTGGAGGGTTCCAGTAGTTCTTTTCCCAGGCGGAGCACATGCTCTGTCACCAGCAGCAGATGGTATTACATTCATGATGCTAATGAATTCACAGATCAGAAGATTCCTCATCGGAGAGCAGTTACACGGAGCCCCATATCTTGAGAAATTTGGTGTAGAGGCCCTACCAACTGGATATTTGGTATTTTCACCAGGTGGTAAGGTTGGCGAAGTTGGTGAAGCGGAACTTGTTGAAGCAGGTCAGACAGAATTGGTAAATTCGTATGCGCTGACCGCCAAAATGTTTGGATTCAAAATACTCTATCTCGAAGCTGGCAGCGGAGCACCAACCCAAGTAGATCCAAACTGTATCGAATCAGCAAGAAAGATTGACGAATTGTGCCTTATTGTAGGTGGAGGAATTCGTTCTCGAGAACAAGCTGCAAAGGCCGCAAAAGCCGGAGCAAATTGGATTGTTACAGGGACACTAACTGAAGATGCATCTAGCATGGAAGAACTCGGTCAAAGAATAGCCGAAGTCGTAGCAGGAACTCAGTCCTCGTCGTAAAGAACAGGATCTCCAGTTCCACCTGGTGAATCTGGACGAGGAGTTCTATCCACATCCATTCCCTTTTCAATAACATCTAGAGCGGTTTCAAGGTCAACCTTTCCGCCTTCTGCCAAAGTGTGCATGTCTTCTGTATCGGGGGTCGAAAGTGTTCTTTCAACATCTGGAGAATTTGCATATAATTCCTTCTTTAATTCTCTTTCATCATGGGTTCGCACCAATGATAACGAATCAGCAAAGACCCTTCCTACAACTTCACGGGTACGCTCAGTTCTTCGAACTCCATCTAATTCATGGACGGCAGTATCTCTCTGAGATTCTAATTCACGAACTTCAGATGTTCTGTCGGTTAGAGCAGATTCGAAATCAGAAACAGTTAGAGACATCTGTTGAATTCTCTCGTCTCTTTCGAAGACATCGTTGTGTAAGCGGCGCTCTCTTCTTCTAAGCGACTCATATTCGCGATTCCTTTCAAGTAAGCGACGCTTCAACTCTTCTATTTGTTCTACCAAATAATCATGTTCAGCCGAAACAGAACGAGGGCCTTGCATAACTCTTTCAATTTGCTCTTCCAATTCAGCAAGACGCTTATCTCTAGCATCTAGTAACCCACGAAGACGGTCTGCGATATCCCTTAATCGCTGGCGCTCTTCCTCTAAGGAATCATTTGCGGCCTTTTCAGATTCAAGGTCACCAGACAACGAATCCGCCTGGGATTTCAAAGCACGAACTTCATCAGCGGTAACACTAGTTAATCCAGCATCAGCAGCCCTTTCCAAAGCCTCGACCATTTGGGTCATTCGACCTTCCATTTCGCCGATAACATCGTCTTGTTGAGTGGTTAATTCTCTAAGTTGCATAGCTTCACTTTCTAAAGAAGCACGCTCTTCAACAGAAAGGCCAGATCTGCTTTCTGTCAATTCGGTACGAGTATCTTCTAGTAATCTTTCAAGATGTATAACCCGTGCACTAGATTCATCAATTTGACTTTCTACAGCGCGAAGTTGCGCAACTTCAGGAGCAACCTCGTCCTTACGTTCAGCCAAATCTAATTCTAGAACGCGTAACCTTTGCTTTGATGTGACGAGGTCTTCGTTTCTTTCTGCGAGCTCTTGCCACGCAACCAAGACCTCTTCAACGAGTTGATCAACAGGGTAAGCACGCAACATTCCTTCGAGTGCTGCACGCTCATCACCAGTCGAATCTGAGATGCGATGAATACCGCCAGAGGTAGAAGAACCGAGCGTCATTGCGCGCAATCGTGCAACAACCACTCTTCAACCTTTCATTCCCCAAGGGGTCTAACGAGTCCTTTCTAAGACCCTTAGTTGATTGCGGTGTATTGCTCATCAGGCATGTCTTGGGCAAGTGCCAAAGCGCCTGTAGCGACCTTTTCAATAGGATCTTCGACACAAGTTACGGTGACATCCCCGATATCTGCGATCTCATTTGCAATAGCGTCTGCGATTCCTTCGATTAAAGAGCCGCCGCCAGATAGGATGATGTTGTTTCGAAGGATTGGTTGGTATTCAGGGTCTGCAGTAGCAACAATTGCCTTGATTGCATTTCCAACCTTTCCGATAATCATTGAACAAGCCGACTTAATCAAGTCGCCAATATCAACAACTTGCTTCTTACCTTCAACAGATAATTCGACCATCTGTTCACGGTCATCGCCGCTAAGATAGGAGAATTCTTCTTTCCACTTACGAACCATGTCTTTGGTAACTTGTGCACCAGTATACTTTTTCTTTACTAGTTCCATAAGTTGTTCATCGATCCAATCGCCAGCTTCCTGGATAGTCAATTGGTCTTCTTCGCTTGGGAATATACCGTAAAGGCGTGCGATATCTGTAGTTCCTGCTCCGACATCAACACAAATGGACCCAGATATTTCACCGATTCCATATGCTGTTGCGAATGGCTCAGTTACTACCATGATTGCATTAACCTGGCCACGTAGTGTAGCGACCAAATTACTCTTATCGGTAAAAGAAACGTGAGACGGCGAACAGATTACTCCGAAAACCTCGTCATACTCTTCAGGTCCAACGGTTTCGATAAGGTGAGTGACGAAAGCCTTAGCAGCAGCCAAGTTTGCTTCATCATCTTGAGCAACTCCTGCAGCCATAGGGCGATACAGGTTACAAGCCAACTTGTTTTTCAGAGCATCATTACCGAATAGAACATCTCGGCCTAGAAAATTTCTAGCGATAGGGTCCTTTGGACGCCCAACAACAGTCTCGATTGTTTCAATCGAACCAGCACTACTTGCAATGGTAGATTGGTATGTTCCCAAATCAATTCCAACATAGAGTCTTTCTCCCATTTTTCTCTCACCCTTGTCCTACGGACATCGTGGCCATCGAGCCATTTGACTTAATGTTCACTCGCGCCGTAAAAGGCTATTCTTCTTCTCTAAAGGGGGGAAGCGGAGAACCTAAGGCCGCTACTTCAAACCGCCTAAACATAACACTGGCCGCCATTATTACGCCAACAACAATACCAGATATGCCCCAAAACAACACCCGACTGAATTCACCATCACCACTTTTCTCAATAGGGAGCGGGAGGCCCGGCTCTTCCAACGCTGGATTATTCCACCAAAGAGTGAAATTCTCAGTTCTAAACGTTGTTATTTTAGCCTCAGTCCAGACCGACGAATTACTATCAACGGCTATTATTTCAAAAGACCAATCATGACGCAAGATTGGATAAAGTATCAAATCCCTAGAAATATCCACTTCACATAATATTTCAGAAGCATTGTGTAGAACAATCGCACAATCCCCCAAATCAATTGAGAAGTTTTCGTTTACTAGGCGCATTGCAACAACAAAACTATCATTTTCAAAATCATTTACAGTCAAATTTATTGAAACAAAAACAGAGTAGTTCTCACCACCAAGCGGGCCGTCATTCATTACAATAACCGGGCCGCTATTTTGAATCAAATCAGTAACCCCTGTGGCTGCAATACCAAACCCAAGCATGGTTCCATTAATCCCAAGTGTTCCATTATTACCCCCCTGTAAAATCGAATTTGCTACAACCTCAACTTCAAGCCACTCAACCCCCTCTAAAGAGTCAGCAGAAACTCTAATCATAACTGTGGTTTCATTTGAAGAATTGAGTTCATTAGGCGAGATAAATGAATTGTAATACAGAGTACTAAATCCCGAGCTTCCAATCTGATCATCTACTGCAAACCGGCCATCGGATGTTTTCAACACCAATCTAAGATCATCGATATCCTGGCCCATTGGGCGGGCGTTGTAAGATAACACAATTTCCACATCTTGGCCACTAACCGGCCGGAACAAACGGTTCCACGATTCGTTTTCAGAAAGGAAAGGGCCAGCGGCACCAGAACCATTCCACGGATTAGACTTGAAAGAATCTAAAGTGCCACCGCGAGATTGAATAACAGAAACCCAATCCTCAACCTCGTAAGAGTCATGAACGAAAACCCCATTCTCAAACGAAGACAAATCTGGGCGGCCATACCCCTGAATCGAATCAGGAGCAGCACCAGTAATCGCCTCGGCCGAAGAAGCCAACAAAGCCCTCAACAAAGGGGCGGACGGAGAGAAACCCTCTTCCTCCTCAATCATTTGTTGTAATAATGCGGTAAACGAGGCGGCCATTGGAGTGGCCATCGATGTGCCCGTCATGGCATGCGTACCGTTGTTTAAACTAAATTTGGCACCGTCCGCCTTAGCCGAAATAATATTCATTCCAGGCGCAGAAATCAAAATTCCACGCCTATCGTTTACATCAGGGCCGTGTGAACTTGAAGGCCACATACTTCCATTTATTTCATCATCACTCGCACCTACTGAAACTACATTGTATGCATTAGAAGGCTCCAACATCATACCACCGGAATTTCCCGGCGCAACGAAAACCAACGACCAGGGGTTTTCAACAGTCCATTCGTCAATAGCATGGCTTCTGTTTGTGTAATTAATTGAATTATCCCCCCATGACCATGAATTAATTATTGCTCCATTTGCGGAAGCTTCGGCTAACAAATCTTCAACCCTATCTGGCGGAACCCACCCAGAGGAGTCTACGATATCTTGCACTATTAGTCTCGAACCATTGGACATCGAACGCATACCATCGTCCCCGTCTAACGGGTCACACGCAAGAATACCGGCAACGTGGGTGCCGTGCCTGAATTGTTGGTGCCCCTGAGTATCCCAATCATCAACCGTGTCATTCAATAAAATCACCTTGCGGTGAAATTCACCAGGGGTTCCAACCTCTTCGGTTGAATTTCTAAAACACGAATGATCCAAATCAATGCCGGTGTCGGCAACAGCAATCACCACACCACTTCCATCTAGGTTTGCCAACGGCGAATCCGTGGCTTCAACATCCATTACTTCTGATGCACTAGAAGCGTGTGACTGCGGGGCAATCAAGACAATGATGACCAAAGCCATAACCACCCGCATAAACCTCCTGAAAAGCACATCACGATTGAATCTTCAGGCACATAGCGTCGCGCCAGCGCGTTTAAGGCACAATCACAGGTCGGCGGCATCATGCAAGCCTTCCGCGTATCCGGCACAGCCCCCTTCGGCAGCCAGCGACAGAAGTTCGACCTCGACCTTGTCGCAGACTCTGCAGACGATGCAGAACACCGCTGTTACTCGATAATCGGCTCCCGTCACAAAGCAAACCGTCGTGCAATTACCATCAACTCTGTTTCTGAAATAGATCCACGAACATCTACCGAAGCTCGTGTCCTTCATGCATTCCGCGAACAAATCGCTGCAGCAGGCGGAACTATCGCCCCAGTGGCAGAGGATGAGTGAACCTCGACAATCGTCGGGTTCTTGACGGTGAGGCAACTCCCATTGGGTGAGTCCCATGGTCGATTCAAGCGAACTTCAACAAATGGCACGTCTAGTTGATATGAATAGGCAACGCCTCGAAGAGATCCAAATTCAAATCGATAGAGTAGAGGCAGTACAACTTGAACACGACGATACAAGACAGGCCTTAAACGCACTATCAAACGGTTCTAGTGGCCATATTCCACTCGGAGCAGGCGTCATGGTTCCTATTCCTAAAGATACCACAACCATCGTAGATTTAGGCAGCGGCATTTTTGGCGAAAGAGCTCCAAAAGAGGCTGCAGAATTAGTAACTAAGCGTCTAAACGATTTAACCGAATTGAAATCTCAGTTCGAAGCCGATGCAGCGGTGCTTACCAAACGCATCGAAGAATTAGCAATAACATTTGAACACGCGGCTAAAGAAATGTCCGAGGAAAAAGAGGAACTACCCGAACAAACAACTTCTACAACACCTGCAACCCCTACCCCCCCTGGCCCAGACCCGATGTCTAAACGTAGACGAAGAG
>Ga0308019_10002680_pt1 | contig 10105 bp, 11 predicted proteins | sample Neamet284_FD_203135 | JGI IMG/M metagenome (GOLD analysis project Ga0308019, IMG submission 203135) | Marine microbial communities from water near the shore, Antarctic Ocean - #284 | ecosystem: Environmental > Aquatic > Marine > Unclassified | place: Southern Ocean | collected 2014-10-01
AGTGTTCATGGCAATACCTATGTTTATATTCATGGGATATATTTGTCAACGTGCTGGATTAATTACGGGATTATTTGATAGTCTAAAAAAAGTTACTAATAATCTATATGTTGTAGTTATTGTAATCGGTGTTCTAATCAGTCTTGCAACAGGAGTAGTTGGTGCATCTGTCACACTGTTAGGTATTATGGCTGCACCTCAGTTAATGAGATTAGGATACAATCCTAAACTGACTGCTGGTGTTATAGCGGGCAGTGGTTCATTGATTATGATACCACCCTCAGTTCCTCTGATTGTCATGGCTCCGACCATGAATCTTAATATCATAGACTTGTATGCTGGAACTTTAATTCCAGGCATTATGATCGCAGTCATGTATGTAATATATTGTTATATAATAGATAAACCAAAAAAACGAGAAACATATCCTACGTTGCATAATTTGTCAAGGGTTCTTTTGGATATTTTTCCTTTAGTATTTTTGATTTCTGCTGTGTTGGGTTCTATGCTATTTGGACTTGCAACCTCTACAGAGGCTGGTGCATTTGGGGCAGTAGGAGCTCTTATACTTGCAAGTCGAAGACTTACATTTTCTACTTTACAAGACGCACTATTAAAAACTTGTGATACATCTGCCGTGGTTATGTTACTTGCAATTGCATCCACTATCTTTGGTGCGGTATTTACCTCATTGGGTGGTGATACTATTATAGTAGATGCTCTCAATTCTTTATCGATACCATCATGGGCATTAGTTGGATGTGTATTAGTTCTTTGTCATTTATTAGGATGGCCCTTTGAATGGCCAGTAGTGGTATTAGTATTTGTTCCCATATTCTTACCTGTTCTTGTTGCGTCTGGTGTGGATATGTTATGGTTCGCTGTTTGTTTGGGTATTGTTATTCAGACAGCATATCTAACTCCACCAGTGGCGTTAACATCCTACTATCTAAAACAGGTTATGCCCGAATGGGATTTGGGAATGATATTCAAAGCGATGATGCCTTTCATGTGGATACAGATTCTAGCTATAGTTATATTATTTCTTGCACCTAGTATTGCAACATGGTTTCCAAGGTATTTAGAATCTACTCCTACAGAGATTATAAATAAGATCGAGGGGGAAGTAGACTTTCTCCGAATGATAAAAGAAAAATGAATATATTAGAAGATTGAGGAGTTAATATGAAATTAATCTTATCAGCACTGGCCGTGCTATTTTTCACAACAAATACAGTTCTTGCAGAAACGAAAATTCGTATTGCAAGTTCATATCCCGCCATCAGCACTTTTAATGAACAAGCACAGTTTATAGCAAACCGTGTTAAATTGTTGACTAATGGTGAAGTAGTGATGGAAGTAAAACCATCAGGGAGTTTAGTTCCTGCCTTTCAAGTCTTGGACGCAACGGCATCTGGTGCTGTTGAGGCTGCTTGGACTCAGAGTTATTATTGGGTAGGTAAGGATAAAACTCTTTCTCTATTTAATAGTCCTTTAGGTGGTCCATATGGTATGGATGGTATTGATTTTCTAGGATGGATGTTTCATGGGGGTGGACTAGAACTATATCGTGATTTCTATCAGAATGTTTTGAAACTGGATGTAGTTCCGTTTCCTTCTATGCCTACACAAAATCAACCTCTTGGGTGGTTCCACCGTCCTATCAAAGACCTTGCAGATTTGAAAAACTTCAAGTGTCGGCAGACAGGTATCAACGTAGAATTGTATGCTCGGATGGGTATGCAAACTATCGGAATGCCTGGTGGAGAAATCCTTGCTGCTGGACAGAAGGGTGTAATCAACTGTGCAGAATTTGTTGGTGGACTTGAAGATGAACGTCTAGGATTTCCTACAATTTGGAAGTACTACTATTTGAATAGTTTACACGAACACTCTAACACTGGTGATCTTCTGATTAACGGTAAGGTTTGGAGAGGACTTAATATACAGCAACAGACTTCAATTCGTTCTGCCGCATATGAATCATATTTGTGGTGGTTGACTTGGGTGCAAGCAGAAAATGGTAAAGCACTTGCACGAATGGTTAAGGAACATGGTGTTAAAGTTATGCAGACACCAGCAGATATTCTGGTTGCAGAATTGAAAACCATTGACGAAATGTTTGCAGAGGAATCTGCAAAGAACCCTTGGTTTAAAAAGGTTCTTGCAAGTCAGAAAGCATATGCTGCAAAAGTGGTTCCCTATAAACTTGTAGCATTTACACCCTATAAGTATGCCGCTGATTATTATTGGGGACTGAAGTAGACTAAATAGTAGTAGTATGATATGGGTACAAAAACAACACTGTGTCACCGTGAATGTAAATTACTGGATGCCTGATTACCAGAATATACTTCAAGAGTTCATTTGGCAAACAGATGATTACATTCCTCAATTACCAAGAGTACATAAATTTATGAATTTTTGGCAAGATGAAATAGATGCGGTAGTCAGTGAGGTTTTTGTATCCGTTCATAACAAACGAGAGTGGAGAATGACGGATTACTTACGAGAGATATAATGACCTTTAAACCAACATGTAGAAATTGTGGACATGAATCTCATTGTGGAATTCCTCTATTCAAAGACATATCAATACAGGCACCTGAATATAAAAGTGTGCCAATAGAGGTATGTAAAAAATGTCGGTGTGATAAATGCACTCCGCCAGATTGGGGATAAGATATGGCACAGTCAAGATTTATAACAGATCAACCAGATAAGTTAGACTATGCAAGTCCAACACAATTTAAATTTGAAATTCAACAGTTACCCAAAGTTCAATTTTTTAATGTATCTTGTAATTTACCAGGCGTATCTATGTCTGCTACGATACAGGAAACCCCAACATTAGGTAGAGATATTCCAATACACGGTTCCAAAGTAGAGTTTGAAGAATTTACTATGAGTTTTATGGTAGATGAATATTTAGAAAATTATAGAGAATTACATGCGTGGTTAATGGCTCTAGGATTTCCTCAAGATAAAACTACAGATAGGAAGAGTTGGGTTGATGATGTAAGTAGGAATCCAGATAGAGATGCTAGTCAATCTCAAAAATTATATTCTGATGCAACCTTATTTATTTTGTCAAATAAAAATAATCCTATAACTAAAATTCATTTTTACGATATGTTTCCACTATCTCTATCAGGGTTGGATTATCGGCAAGATGCCACTGATGTAGAATACATGCAGGCAAATGCTACTTTCGCTTATATGATTTATGAATTTGAAGATGTATAAATATATTCAATAGGAGAAAAAACATGGTCAGACTTAAACTTAAATGGTTAATTGCACATCATCCACAATATCTTTTTGTTCGTACTGCAAAGGCTTTTCGTGAGGAACTAGAGAAGAGGTGCCCTGGCGAATTCGATATTGAAATTCTGACTATGAAAGATTATATTGATCAATATAATGAAATACCAGAATTAAATTTGAAACCACATTCAGTGAATGGGTTGGAGAAACATTGGGAAACTTATAAACATTCTGACGCTAAAGATATTTTCAAACCTGTTGCTTGGTCTGAAATAAAAAAGAAATGGAAAGCATATTTTTCAGCACTACAGGATGGACGCATAGATATAAGTCAGACTCAAATTACAGTTATTGGTTTACACTTATTCAAACCTTTCGCTGCATTAGACCTTCCATTTTTATTTAGAGATCACGATCATGTAACTAAATCTTTAGATGGTAAAGTTGGTAAATCACTACGCAAGTTAATTGAAAATAAAACGGGGATAAAATCTTTAGGGTTTACTTACTCTGGTGGATATAGAATTATTGGTTCTAATCACGATATAGAAAATATCATTGACTTAAAAGATACTCCAATACAGACTGTTCCTACTACTACTGCTATGTGGAATGAATATGGTAGTAAAGCATTTCGTCGTGTAGAGATGGATATTGAAGAAACTAAAGATTTTGCTAATAAGAAATCTGCCATAGAAACAACGTATCTACGATTTAATGGTACAAATATTCTAAAGACAAATCATTCTATGTTCTTGACCAGTATTTTAACAGGTTCTTCATTGTTTGATAAATTGACATCTACACAACAAGAAGCATTTGAGGAATCTGCTTACGCAGTATCTAAAATTGAAAGAAAGTGGTCACTAGAAGATTGTGAAAAATATGAAAGAGAAGCAGAGTCAAAAGGAATTCAGATAAGAGAAATCAGTGAAGAAGAAAGACAGGTTCTTCAAGATAATTCTTATAAAGCTTACGACTCTTTTTATGAGAATCAACACCCAAATGGTTTGGATGGTAAAAAAACAGATGAACAAACTTACAACAATCGCAAACGTATAGTTGACAATATTAAAAATGTATAAATAGGTTTGAGCAGACAGGATTTGCTTTAACAGATGAATAACCTTTAGTCTCGAACATATCAGAGATAAGATAAATAAAGAAAGCATTTATCCTACCCCTGCTCACCTTTTGAAAGATATATTATGAACCTAGAAGAATTAAAAAAAGAAGCATATAAAGACCTACCTATCACTGATCAGGAACATCTTGATCAAGAATCCTTTCGCAATCAAGAAATTAAATCTCGTTGGCTAGATTACAAGTCTCGTTTTGAACTTTTACTTATTAAGAATCAGGGAGACTATCAAAGACTTTATCGGGCCAAATGGGAATATTATGGTGGTAAATCAGATGCAAAAATATATGCGTCTAAACCATTTGATATCAAAGTCCTTAAAACCGATCTTACCATGTACATAACTTCTGATAATGAAGTTGTAGAACTTGGTGCAAAGATTGAATATCTCAAAGTAGTTATAAAATATACCGAAGGTGTGATTAAGTCAATCGACAATCGTGGTTGGGATGTTAGTCATGCAATCGCATGGAAGAAGTTTGAAGCTGGTTTGATGTAATGGATAGTAATCTTTATATAAAATGTTACTCAGATATAGTACCGAGCGAGTTGTGTAGGGAAATCTTACAATCAACAGAAACCGTTTTTGTACCATCAACATACTCAAATGATGATGGTGTAGTTGTAAGTACGGACAGAGTTAGTATGGATGAATTTTGGATTAAACCCAATGATGTATTTTATCCTATGATTAAAGAATGTTATGAAACTGTAATCAAAAAATACAAAGAAGAGTTTTCAGATTTTACAGTGCAACATACAACAGATTTTAGAATCAATCGATATAAAGAAGGTCATTTTATGTCTCGACATGTAGATAATATACATCACAGTCATGGACAAGAATGGGGATATCCTCAAGTCTCAGCTCTCCTATATCTCAATGACGATTATGAAGGTGGAGAATTTCAAGTATCCAATACTGTTCTCAGTCCATCAAAAGGTTCTGCTATTGTTTTCCCTTCTAATTTTATGTATCCCCATTCCGTAAGTAAAATTACAAAGGGTACTCGTTGGAGTATTATAACATGGTTGATGTAAAAGTACATAAGTGTTTTCCTACTATAATATATGAATTTGATTTTGTAGATGTGAATAAGCGTATGATGGATTCATATATTAGACAAACATATATGGCTCAGTCTTCCAATCATACAGAAGATGATTTGCATGTACTCTCTTACTTTGGACACTTGAGAGATAAAGTCAAGAAAGTATCTGAACAATACCTTGATGATTTGGAATATGAATATGATGAATTAGAATTCACTGGCATGTGGGCTAATAGATTATATGAGGGAGATTCACATCCACCGCATACACATTCTAATAATGTTCTGTCTGGTGTATATTATTTAACTGCAACAGATAAATCTTCATCTATTCAATTTTTCGATCCAAGAGTTCAAGCTCATGTTTTGAAACCTAGAAATAAAGTAAATCGAAATAATGCTAGCATGTTACAATTTGATTCGATAGAAGGTAAGGGTTACATCTTTCCTTCATGGTTGCAACATTGGGTTCCCCCCACATCAGATGAACGTATAAGTATATCATGGAACATATTGGTTCGTGGGAATTACGGAGAGCTAGATACATTACAAAATGCAAATATCTAAAAAAAATGAAGTCTATTTACAAATTGAAAATCTATCCTCTAGTGAAAGTGCTGAACTCTCTGACTTCTTCACATTTGAAGTGCCAGGCTTTAAGTTCATGCCCGCATATCGCAACAGAGTTTGGGATGGAAAGATACGTTTATTCTCCCCCGCCTCAGGTGAAATATATGTTGGACTACTGCCATATGTAAGACAATGGTGTTCAGATAATGGAGTACAATATGAAATCTCAAAAGAAGTTGAAGGTAAAAGAACACTTGCCAGAAGTGTGGTTCAAGGATTTATACGATCTCTCAAACCCAAGTCCCGTGGAAAATCTCTTAAAGTCCGTGACTATCAAATTGATGCTGTGCATCATGCTCTGTCCAGAGATCGTTGTCTGCTTGTTTCTCCTACTGCTAGTGGTAAGTCATTAATAATATATTCAATTGTAAGATATTATCAGATGAGTGATTTGACTACACTCATTCTAGTTCCAACTACCTCACTGGTAGAACAAATGTACAAAGACTTTGAAGATTACGGTTGGAGTTCTGGTACATACTGTCAAAAGATTTATCAAGGACATGATAAGAAGGTAACTAAATCAGTAGTCATCTCTACTTGGCAATCCTTGTATAAGATGAATAAAAAATATTTTGAATCGTTTGATGTTGTTATAGGTGATGAAGCACATCAGTTCAAAGCAAAGTCTCTTACTAGCATACTTACAAAACTTCATATGTGTAAATACCGTTATGGATTGACGGGTACACTTGATGGCACTCAAACACACAAATTAGTGTTAGAGGGTCTATTTGGTCCTGTAAAGGAAGTTGTATCAACTAAAGAATTAATTGATAAGAAGACACTTGCACAATTAAAAATAAAGTGTATAATACTAAAACATAAACAGATTCGAGAAAGGATGACTTATGCAGAAGAACTGCAACATCTCGCCGGAGAACCTAAAAGAAATAAGTTCATTAGTGACTTGTTACTACATCTTAATGGGAACACTCTTTGTCTATTCCAGCTTGTAGAAAAACATGGTAAAATATTATACGAGGGACTAAAGGAGGAAGAAAATGTATTTCTTATCTATGGTAAAACAGACACTAAGGAACGTGAAGATATCCGTCACATTGTTGATGGGGCAAAGAATTCCACAATTATTGCTTCCTATGGTGTTTTTAGTACTGGCATTAATATTCGTAACATTAACCACATCGTGCTCGCAAGTCCAAGTAAATCGAAAATTCGAGTCTTGCAGTCAATTGGAAGAGGTTTGCGTACTTCATCAACTAAAGATTCCGTTTTGATTTTTGATTTAGCAGATGATATTTCGTACAGGGAACGTAGAAACTTCACGTTGAATCATTTTATGGAACGAATAAATATATACAATGAACAGCAATTCAACTATGAAATAAGTAAAGTTAATCTATACAAGTCATCTATTTAAAGCTTATCTCATGAAACCCAACATAAGTACTATACCACCCCAAACAGCTAGAGTCAAGTTCCCTTTTCAAATTAGTTAAAATAATAAAGGGACTTGACGAAACGAGGTTTATACTGTATAGTAAGGTATATTAAATTAAAAGAGGCTTTTGGTAAAAGGAGTTGTAATGGCTAAAGCAAAAGGTGCTCACTATGTTAACAATAAAGATTTTCTTCATGCGATGATTGCGTGGCGTGAAACAGTAGACGAGGCAGTAGATAGTGGCGAGACACCCCCACCAGTTACTAATTATATTGGAGAGTGCTTTTTAAAAATTGCAACCCATCTATCATATAAACCAAACTTCATCAACTATACATATAGAGAAGAAATGATATGTGATGGTATAGAAAACTGTTTACAATATATTAAAAATTTCAATCCTGAGAAATCTAATAATCCGTTTGCATATTTCACACAGATAATCTACTACGCTTTTCTACGAAGGATAAACAAAGAAAAGAAGCAGAGTCATGTGAAGAATAAGATGTTAGAAAAACAAGAGGTAGTAACACATACCGTTATGGAACATGACACTCGTAGCTATAATGTAGGTAATATTGATTTAGCAAATTTCCTTCCATTAGAAGATGTGTACAAACCGAAACAAAAAACTAATAATAAGAAAAAGAATTTAGAAAACTTTATGGAGCCTGAGATTGAAACTAGCGATAATAAATGATACTCACTTTGGTGCGAGAAACGATAATCAAAACTTTAATGATTATTTCTACAAATTTTATGAAAATGTATTCTTCCCTTACTTAAAAGATAATGGAATTACTACCTGTGTTCATATGGGTGATGTTGTTGATAGACGTAAGTTTATATCATACAGGATTGCAAACGATTTTCGCAAACGATTTATTCGCCGGTTTCAAGAAGATGGTATTGAATTACATATCATCATTGGTAATCATGATACATATTATAAGAATACCAATGAAGTAAATGCTATGGAAGAACTTGTCGGACAGGACAGGTTTAAAATTTATACAAATCCAGAAGTAGTAGAATTTGATGGTGTTCCTATTCAATTTGTACCTTGGATTAATGCTGGTAATTATGAACAATCAATGGCCGCACTATCCCGATCACCAGCACAGATTGCAATGGGACATCTGGAGATTGATGGATTTGAAATGTTCAAAGGTGGTCACCGACATGAAGGTTCTTATAATAAAGAAATGTTTCGCAGCTTTGATATTGTAATGAGTGGACACTTTCATCATAAATCAGATGATGGACATATTTATTATCTAGGAACTCCCTATGAAATTTACTGGAACGATTGGAAAGATCCTAAAGGATTCCATATCTTTGATACAGAGACAAGAGAACTGGAACGTATAGTAAATCCCTATACTTTATTTGAAAAGATTTATTACGATGATGCTGATGGTGATTATAGTAATCAGGACTTTGAAAAGTATAAAGAAAAATACGTTAAGTTAATAGTTGTAAATAAAAAAGACTTATTTAAGTTCGATGTTTTTGTTGATAGACTTTTAAAGGCAGATGCTTTTGAAGTTAAGATTGTTGAAGACTTTACGGATTTAGATGCTGATAATGTCAGTGATGATATTGTTAACAATACGCAAGACACTATGACGTTGTTGGAAATGTATATTGATGAATTGACTGTAGACTTGAGTAAACCTCGACTCAAGAATAAAATGAGGGAACTCTATACGGAAGCACAAGACTTAGAATTATGATTGTTATGAAACTAGTTGATTGGAGAGTTGCAACGCTCTTCGTTCAAGGTATACATTATTCGCCCGTGATGCCCAAACTAACCAAGAAATGGTTAGGTGCATATCAGGATGATGAATTGGTTGGTGTGGTTACACTAGGTTGGGGTACGAATCCTATGGGAACGATTAAGAAGATGTTTCCAGAATTGACTACTGCTGATTATTATGAGATTGGAAAGATGTGCATGGATGATAAAATGCCTCGCAATTCTGAATCCCAAATGATTAGTGCGACTATGAAATGGATGAAAGAAAACACACCAGAACGAAAATATCTATACACTTGGGCAGATGGAATAGTAGGTAAACCTGGCTATGTCTATCAAGCAGCAAACTTTCTGTACGGTGGGTTTATATGGAGTGATGTATATATTTCTGCAACTGGTGAGAAGGTTCACTTTCGTACCATCCAACGTAAGATGAAGAAAGAAATGAATCGTATGGATACCAAATACGGCCCTAGACCTAGTGACGCCAAGATGGGTGAATTAGGATTTAGTAGAGTATGGGGTAAACAATTTCGATACATTCTTCCCATGTCTAAAAAGGATAGGAAGTATCTTAAAAAATCTACATGTGAATGGAACTTGGATTATCCCAAGGGTAAAGATTTACAATGGAAGATTAAACGCCCCGGCGAAACATCATACGAATTAACCGACACTATTCCATATGAACATGATGGTAGTAGTGTAAATCATAATTCTGCTAACGTAAGTAAAGTAGAAAATAAATATGGAACAGCATCATTGGAGTCGTTTTTTTGATAACTTTTAAGCAAGTGAGGTGGAAGAATTTTTTATCTACTGGAAATACATTTACAGAAATAGAATAAGAT
>Ga0308019_10002681_pt1 | contig 10098 bp, 9 predicted proteins | sample Neamet284_FD_203135 | JGI IMG/M metagenome (GOLD analysis project Ga0308019, IMG submission 203135) | Marine microbial communities from water near the shore, Antarctic Ocean - #284 | ecosystem: Environmental > Aquatic > Marine > Unclassified | place: Southern Ocean | collected 2014-10-01
CCCATATACGACGAGCGGCTCTAAACTTTGCTATTTCTTCAAAAAAATCTAAATGAGAATTAAAGAAGAATGATAATCTTGGTGCAAATTGGTCTATATCTAACCCTGCTTTCAAGGCATGCTCTATATAAGAAAACCCATCAGCGAGAGTAAAGGCTAGTTCTTGTGCTGCTGATGAACCCGCTTCACGTATATGATAGCCGCTAATAGAAATAGTGTTATACTTAGGCATATTCTTAGTACAATATTCTAGCATATCCGTTACGATTCTCATTGATGCCCTTGGAGGAAAGATCCATTCTTTTTGAGCCGTAAATTCTTTTAAAATATCATTTTGCAATGTTCCTTGAATTGTTTTCAAATCAACATTTTGCTTTTCAGCTGCAGCAATATAAAAGGCTAATAATATTATAGCTGGTCCATTTATTGTTTGAGATACAGAAATCTTATTAAGGTCAATTCCTTTAAAAAGCATTTCCATTTCTTTTAATGAAAAGATACTCACACCACATTTACCAACTTCACCAGCTGAAAAAGGGTGGTCTGGATCATATCCCATTAATGTAGGCATATCAAATGCAACAGATAAGCCAGTTTGACCTTTACTTAATAATTTTTTAAATCTATCATTGGTTTCTTCCGGACTACCAAAGCCTGCGAATTGCCTCATTGTCCATAATTTACCTCTGTAAAGATTTGCGTGAACACCTCTTGTAAACGGGAATTGCCCTGGAAATCCTAATTGATCCATATATTTTTTTTCAGGATTTTCAGGAAAATAACAGGTTTCTAAAGGTTCTCCTGATAAAGTTTCAAAATCTACATTTCTTTTAGAAAGCTGTTTTACTTCTTCTTTCCATTTTAAATGTGATTCAGAAAAAAAGTCTAACTGTTTTGCCATTTTAGATGATTCATAATCATTTTTGTTCAATGTTTAACATTTTAAGAATTGATTTGGACAAACCTTCACTATCCAAACCCAAAATTTGTAATAGCTTATCTCTTGGTCCATGCTCTACAAAATGATCTGGTAAACCTAAGCGCTTTAACTTTCCGTTGAAACCTTCTTCAATTAGCCAACTCGCAACACCATCACCAAAACCTCCAGTTATAACACCTTCTTCAATTGTAATAATCTTTTTAAATTTTAATCTAATTGAATCAAGCGTTGATAGATCCATTGGTTTGATAAACCTACAGTTAATGATTTCACAAGAGATACTTTTATCTTTCAAAATTTCTGAAGCATCTATAGCTGTATAAACCATTGGACCAACTGCAAGTATTGCAATATCGGATCCTTTTTGACAAATTTCCCAAGAACCAACTGGAAGTAACTCATTTTGTCCTATTTCTTCAAACTCAACTGCACTTGTTTTTGGATATCTAATAGTAAAGGGTTTATCTTGAATATTAAGAGCCGTGTATAATAAGTTTCTAAATTCATTTCCATTTTTGGGCGCAGTAACGATTAAATCTTGCACGCATCTTAAATATGCAATATCAAGTGCTCCATGATGTGTTGGTCCATCTTCCCCTGCTATTCCAGCTCGATCCATACAAAAGATAACAGGTAAATGCTGTATTGCACAGTCATGGACTATATGATCAAAAGCACGTTGAAGAAACGTTGAATAGATTGCTACTATTGGCCTAATACCTTCTGCTGCTAAACCAGAAGCAAAAGTGACACCGTGCCCTTCAGCAATTCCAACATCATAATACCTCGAAGGGAATTCTTTTGAATAAGGGACTAAGCCTGTTCCTTCTCTCATAGCTGCAGTGATACAAACAGTATCATTTCTATTTTTAGCAATTTCACAAACAAGTTTACCAAAAACATCTTGAAAACTCAGAGCTTTTTGGACTTCAGTCTTTTTTTCTAATCTATCTGCAGGTTTTATTTTTCCATTTGGTTTAACTGCATGAAATTTAACTGCATCATCATGATATTCATTATTCTCTGAGTTTGTTGAAACCATTCCTTTACCTTTCTTGGTAAGTATGTGGAGTAGCACAGGGTTTTGAATATCTTTAATATTTTCTAGTGTTTTTATAACCTCTTTTAGGTCATGCCCATCTATAGGTCCAAAATATCTAAACCCTAATTCATCAAATAAAATACCTGGAACTAATAGACCTTTTAGACTCTCTTCGATTTTCTTTACAATTGAGCGAGTTTTTTCACTTGCAATGGGAAGCTTACCAGTTAAATCCCAAAATTCATTTCTAACTCTATTGTAAATAGGGTTAGAAATTAATCTAGTGAAATATCTTGATATAGCACCAACATTTGGGCTAATAGACATTTCGTTATCATTTAAAACAACCAAAAGTTGCTTACCTAAGTGCCCGGAATTATTGATTGCTTCATATGCTAAGCCTCCAGTCATAGAACCATCGCCTATTATAGCGCCAACTCTAAAATTTTCATTTTTTTGCCTTCTCGCTTCAGCTACACCTAGTGCAGCAGAAATTGAGGTAGATGCATGACCTGCTCCAATCGTATCATATTCGCTTTCAGATCTTTTTAAAAACCCACTTAAACCTTTAAACTGACGAATAGTTGGAAAAGCATTAAATCTCCCAGTCAATAATTTATGTGCATAACCTTGATGACCAACGTCCCAAACTAATTTATCCTTAGGTGTATTAAAAACATAATGCAATGCTACTGTTAATTCAATAACTCCTAGAGTTGGAGCAAGGTGACCACCGATTTGCGTAATAGTATCAATCGTATAGCTTCTTAGCTCGTCACATAATTCCAAAAGTTCACTTTCTTTAAAATTGCGTATATCTTCAGGCTTTTTTATTTTTTGTAAATATTTAAGCTGCATATTCTCTATTTATCTTTTTATAAAATATATCACTATTATGGTCAAAAAGTAATTCATGAAATAGACTAATTCCATCCAATTCTGGATGAAATGTTAAACCTAAAAAGTGCCCTGAGAGAATGGCTACGGGGCTACCTGCTATTTCTCCTAAAATTATAATATCTTTATTTATTTGTTCAATTTTAGGGGCACGAATTAGTGTTGTTGGTATCTTTTTAGTTTTTTTATTTCCAAAGGTATAATTGACATGTTCAGTTTTAGAATATACTTGTCGTCCATAAGCATTCCTAGATACGGTTATATCTAATAATCCTAAAGTTCTTACTCCTTGATCATTACAAAATTTAGACATTAGAATTAGCCCAGCACATGTACCCATCACAGGATTTTTTTTGCTAAACTCTACTAAAGGTTTAAACATTTCATTTGATTTAATCAAAAGTGAAATTGTTGAGGATTCCCCTCCTGGTATAATTAGACCATCAATATTTTCAAGATGATTAATATTCTTAACAGGAACTGATTTTATATCCATTCCAGAAAGAATTTTATGGTGCAATGCGAATCCTCCCTGTAATTCTAAAACACCTATTTTAATTACCAACCTCTCTCTTGCATTCTTTCGTCTTTTGGGATTTCTGAAATATCAAGGCCTTTCATCGCTTTTTTTAAACCAGTACTTGCCTTAGCAACTATTTTTGAATCTTTATAATGAGTTGTCGCTTCAACAACTGCTTCAGCTCTAGCTTTAGGATCATCACTTTTAAAAATTCCAGATCCAACAAATACAGTTTCAGCTCCTAATTGCATCATTAAGGATGCATCAGCAGGAGTTGCAATTCCGCCAGCTGCAAAATTTGGTACAGGTAATTTCCCAAGTCTCGCAACTTCCTGTACAAGTGATAATGGAGCACCAAGATTCCTAGCTTCTGCAACGAGTTCCTCTTTACCTAACTGAGTAACTCTTTTTATTTCAGTCATTACAGTTCTCATATGTCTTACTGCTTCAACAATGTTTCCACTTCCAGCTTCTCCTTTAGTTCGAATCATAGCAGCACCTTCAGCTATACGGCGAAGTGCTTCTCCTAAGTTTCTGCAACCACAAACAAAAGGAACTTTGAAATCATGTTTCCATACATGGTTATGCTCATCTGCAGGAGTTAGAACTTCACTTTCATCAATAAAATCTACTTCTAATGATTCCAATACTTGTGCCTCTGCAAAATGACCAATCCGACATTTTGCCATTACAGGGATTGAAACAGAGTTTTGAATACTTTGTATCATTTCAGGATCGCTCATCCTTGAGATACCTCCATCCCTACGTATGTCAGCGGGTATCCTTTCTAAGGCCATAACCGCGCAAGCACCAGCATCCTCAGCTATTTTTGCTTGGTCTTGGTTTGTGACATCCATTATTACACCACCTTTAAGCATTTCAGCGAGTCCAACTTTAATATCAAATAATTTTTTATCCATAAATAACTTCCTTTTCGGTTATGTGTCCGATTTTTTTTATAGCATTAACAACCTCTTTAATGATTTCATCTGGAGTACTTGCTCCAGCTGAAATCCCAACTTTCTCACAATTTTCAAACCATCGAGAATTCAAATCTTCTTTACTAGTAACTTGATATGATTTTTTATTTCTTTCCAAAGCTAATTGAGTTAATCTTTTTGAATTTGCACTTGTAAAGGATCCAATTACAATCATTACGTCACAGTTAACTGCTAGTTCTTTAATCTGACTATGGTTTCTTCTTGTTGGATAACATATAGTATTTACAAATCTTAAATCAAAAACTTTTTCCATTAAAATATTCATAATATCTTGAACATTTTCAATCATTTGGGTAGACTGGCTCACAACACCTGCTTTTTTCATTTTTCGCAATTTATTGGCTTCATCAACATTTGCTATTATAATTGGTTTTTTAACTTGTGCAGCTATTGCCGAAACTTCATCGTGACCATGATCCCCAATAATGATAGTCCTTCTGTTCTCGCTTTCTAACTTTTTTATTTCATGATGTATATCTACCACAAGAGGACAAGTTGCATCAATTAAATTTATCTTTTTCTTTTTTGCTTTTTCCCAAACTTCTGGAGGAGTTCCATGTGCACGAAACAAAACAGGTTTATCCGGAGGTACATCATCTAGACTTGCGACTACTTTAGATCCAACTTTGGCCAAATTATCAATTACTCTTTCATTATGAACTATGGTTCCAAGCATATAAACTTCACCATGTTTATCGACTGTATCATATGCTAGGTTCACTGCGTCCCTAACACCGAAGCAATACCCAGCATCTTTTGCGACATAAATCTTCATCTATTTAGCTACATCTATTTTATTTCTAATTGAATTTACAGCTGTTTGAATAACCATTTTTTTCACTTCTTCTAAAGTTCCCTTAACCATTGCACCAGCTGCAAAGGCGTGTCCTCCTCCTCCAAGTTTTTTTGCGATATCATTGATAATCAGATTACCTTTGGAACGAAAATTAATTCTACAAGATGTTTTAGATTGTTCAAAAATCATTATAGAGACTTCTACACCGACAATACTTCTGGCCATATCAGAAAATCCCTCTACATCAGATTTAGTAGCTTCGGCTTCATTTAACATACCTTTTGTAATTAAAAACCATGCAATACGACCATCTAATTCATAATTAATATTTAATAAAAATGCACCCATTAATTTCATGCGTGATTTAGCACTATTCTCATAGATTTTCTGATAAATGATATGTGTTTTAACACCATTATCTAAACATTCAATTGCAATTTCATGACACTTATTGTTTGTATTACTGTATTTAAAACATCCAGTGTCAGTCATTACTGCAGTATAAATACCTATCAAGCTTTTTTTATCAATGGCCTCAAGTCTAACTGTTTTTAAATAATCATATACCATACAACCTGTTGCCGCAGCAGTTAAATCGACACAGTTGTAAGTGAAATTATGATTTTGAGGATGAGGATGGTGATCAATATTTAATGTTTTTAAATTATATTTCTTAACAGCATCTGATATTTTTCTTGTTCTTGAAAAATCTCCAACATCAAAAACGATCACTAAATCAACTTTCTTAACCCATTCTTCATCTTTTTTCTCATTGTAAGTCTCAAATATTTTGTCATCATTAAGAAATTCATATTCAAGTGGAAGAGGAGAATAATTAACTATGCGAATATCTTTTTTAATCCCTTGTAAATGGTAAAAAATCCCACATTCAGCACCTAATCCATCACCATCTGGGTTTTCATGTGTTGTTAGCATTATACGATGAGAAGATGCTATCACTTCATTAACCTTCAACCAATTAATTTTTGTATTATTAAAATCCATTTTATTTTTTATAATTCCATGAAACTTCATCTAGCCCTTTTATAGACTTTAATTTTCGTCCAACATTAAATAAATAATCAGATAATCTATTTAGATAATGTTTATGCAGATTAGGGACTTCTTCCTTCTCACTTAAAGCCACTAAAACTCTCTCTGCATCACGACATTCTGCTCTTGCAATATGAATCCGTGAACATTCTTCTGTACCACCAGGTAGAATAAATTCAGTTAAAGGAGGTAATTCATTATTAATGATTTCAATATTTTCTTCTAACCATTTCAATCTTGTTTCATTAAGTAATCTCATTTCCAAATTAGGGACTGCTAATTCACCTCCTAAATTGAATAAATCTTGCTGTATTTTCTCCAAACTTTTAGACAAATCTTTATTTAAAGGAACTCGAGACCATCCTAAAATAGAATTCAGTTTATCAATTGCTCCAAGAGCATGTATTCTTAAACTGTTTTTAGAAACACGCTCACCATTTCCTAATCCAGTTTCACCAGAATCACCTGTCTTTGTAGTTACTTTAGTTATTCGCATCAGAAGAATAGATAAGAAACAATAATAAATAATGGCAATAATACTGGAATAGACCATTTAATTAGATATCCAAAAAAACTAGGCATATCTATTCCAGAAGATTCAGATATTGATTTAACCATGAAATTAGGAGCATTTCCGATATAAGTATTCGCACCCATAAATACAGCACCAGCAGATATAGCAAGTAAAGTATTTGGCATCTCTCCCATTAGAGTTATGGGATTTCCACCTGCGGTATTAAAAAAGACTAAATATGTAGGTGCATTATCTAGAAAACTGGATAGAATCCCCGTTAACCAAAAGTACATATAATTAATTGGCTCTCCATTAGAATCAGAAACAGATGCGACAACATAAGAGAGTGCACCATTTGTACCCGCTTTTAAAATTGCTATAGCTGGAATGATGGTTACAAAGATTCCAGCGAAAAGTTTTCCAACCTCTAAAATTGGGAACCAAGTGTACTCATTTGCTTTTCTTATACTTTGTGACGTAAGTGTCCAACTAATGTAGGTTAGAATTAATAAAATTATATCTCTCGAAATATTTTGTATTTCTAAACCAACATGATAAACTTCTATTTGGTAGCCTGGTTTCCAAAAACCAGAAAGTAAAACTCCACCAATTACTCCTGCTAATAGGAGAAGATTAAACGTGCCTTCAACAGCAAGCTTCTCTTCATTTAATTTTTGAGGACCTTTAAGAACTTCTTTTTTATAATAATATGTATCTAAAATAAAGAAAATAATTAATAATGAAATTGCCATAAAAACCATTGGCTTAAACATTGCAGAAGTTGTCCAAAAAAAATCAACACCTTTTAAAAAACCGAGAAAAAGAGGAGGGTCCCCAAGAGGAGTTAGTGAACCTCCTATATTTGCAACAAGAAAAATAAAGAAGACAACAATATGTACTTTTTCCTCTCTAAAAGCGTTAGCTCGGAGTAAGGGTCTGATCAAAAGCATTGCTGCTCCAGTAGTTCCCATCCAACTCGCTAAAACTGTTCCAATTAAAAGAATTACAGTGTTTAATATTGGTGTTCCAACTAATGAGCCCCTAAGGCAAACACCACCAGAAATAGTAAAGAGAGCTAATAATAATATAATGAAAGGAACATATTCAAGTAGACCAACATGAAGTAATTCATAAAGAGTTATCTCAAAACCATAAGTGACTAAGAAAGGAGCAATTAAAGAGAGTGCCCAAAATAACGATATCTTTCCAAAATTATGATGCCAGAAATCTGAAGCTATTAACGGAAAGATTGCAATAGAAAGAAGTATCCCAACAAAAGGTATTATCCAAAAAATAGCAAGATTCTCTCCAGCAAGATGTGGAGCAGAACCATGAGCAGTATCCACTCCAAAAATTATATTTGGAAGGATAAGCATTAAAAAGATATTTACTACTTTATTTTTCATTTAATTATGTTAATAGTTATTTAAGGATATAAAATTACATTCATTATCATCAATAATGGAAATATCATCGGAAATTTATAAAATGTTTAGTAGGAAAAATTATACTTAAATTTAGATATGGATATTTTTCTTGCTATACTCATTTTAGCGACTGCAATTACAGGAATGGCCGTTGGGGTTATTTTCAATAGAAAACCTCTTTCTGGTTCCTGCGGTGGTTTGAATAATGATGGCCTTTGTACTTTATGTGGTGGAGTTCCTGAAAATTGTGAATCGACTGATTAAATACTAATTAAACTATAATTTTATAAATTGGATTTATTATTTTTAGGTCTCCATATTTTCTGATTACTCTAGAGCCATCTTTTTCCTCTAAAATCCAAAGTACTTTTACCCCTTCAATATCTTTTATTTTTTTAAAACCAGTATCATAATCCATTACCATTAAAGCTGTAGCCCAAGCATCTGCAATCATACATGTTGTGCTGAATACCGTAACAGATAAAAGATTTGATTTAGTTGGAAACCCAGTTTTAGGGTTTATAGTATGCCCTAAAATTTCCCCATTATAATCAATAAAATTTCTATAATTTCCTGAAGTTGCCATTGAAAAATCCTCTAGTTCTACTATTCCAATGAAAGAAGGGGAATTGTTTTTTTCTGAATTAGGTGTTTCTATTCCAATTGACCAAATATTACCCATTGAGTTTTTTCCTTTACATCTAACCTCACCACCAATTTCAACGAATAGGTTCTCAAATTTTTCAGTCTTTAAATATTCGAACACTATATCAACACCATATCCTTTTGCAATGGCATTTAAATCTAATTTTAAAAAGGGTTGATTTTTTGTAATTGCTCTATCTTCTAAATGCAGTTTTTCAAACCCGGTAAAATGGAGTACTGAATCTATATTCTTTTTATTAGGTATCCCTATTTTGGGATTGGGACCAAAACCCCATAATGACATTAAATCATGAATGGTAACATCAAAGTAGCCATCTGTTTCATCAGAAATATTTAAAGAATGCTCAATCACTGTATTTAAGGTATTTGATATCTGAAATGGCTTATTAATTATTGTCTTGTTAAAAATTGAGATTTCACTGTTTTCATCCCACGTACTCAAAACACTATTTAGATGAATTAAAATAGAGTCAATACCATCTTTAATTTGATTTATATCGTAATTATTATTTGAAGAATTCATTTTAATGTTGTACGTGGTTCCCATAGTAGAACCATTAATATGTATATATTCGGTAGGTCTTGAACAACCAATCAATAAAAAAAAGAAGCCCATTATTATATGGGCTCCTAAATAACAAACTTTAGTTTTTGTTCTAACCAAAGCTATCGTAGGCGATCATTTCTTTTTCAACACCCAAACTATCTAACATGTTATCGCAAGCATTAATCATTGGTGGTGGACCACACATATAATATTCAATCTCCGTTGGATCATCGTGTTTTGAGAGATATTCATCTTGTAAAACCTGATGGATAAACCCCGTAGAACCTTTCCAATTATCTTCTTTCATTGGTTCTGATAATGCAACATTATATGTAAAATTTGGAAATTGCTTATCGATTTCTTTAAATTGATCATCATAAAACATTTCTCTTACAGATCTAGCTCCGTACCAGAAAGAAACTTTTCGACCAGATTTAAGAGTATGAAATAAATGGAATAAATGAGAACGCATTGGCGCCATTCCTGCTCCACCTCCGATGTAGACCATTTCTCTTTCAGTATCTTTAATAAAAAATTCACCATAAGGGCCCGAAACAGTAACTTTATCTCCTGGTTTTAGATTAAACATATAAGAAGAAGCTAAACCAGGAGGCGCTTCATTCCATAATGGTGGTGGTGGTGTTGCAATACGAACGTTCAACATGACCCTATTACCCTCGGCCGGATGATTTGCC
>Ga0308019_10002684_pt1 | contig 10096 bp, 9 predicted proteins | sample Neamet284_FD_203135 | JGI IMG/M metagenome (GOLD analysis project Ga0308019, IMG submission 203135) | Marine microbial communities from water near the shore, Antarctic Ocean - #284 | ecosystem: Environmental > Aquatic > Marine > Unclassified | place: Southern Ocean | collected 2014-10-01
GCATTTTACAGAGCAATGCAAGCTTATGAAACTGCTTTAATAGGCGGAGAAACTTCTTTAATACTTTCTCCTGATAGTGCTTTTTTTAAATTTTTTGGAAAAACATTCAAACCAAACTAGTTAATTGTCACTTTTACGTCATAAACACAGAATAGCTTAATTATATGTTTAAATATAAAAAAATAATTTCTTACATTTTTATTTTAAACCTTTGTTTTACAAATGCTATTTCAAAAGCAATTCCAGATTCTTTTGCAGATTTAGCAGAAAGATTAATGCCATCAGTTGTTAATATTTCAACAACTCAAACTATAAAAACAAACACAAGCCAATTACCTTTTCAATTTCCTCCAGGATCTCCGTTTGAGGAAATGTTTAAAGATTTTCAAAGACCAACAGAAAGAAAAGCGTCATCACTAGGTTCTGGATTTATAATAAACAAAAATGGAACAGTAATTACAAACAATCATGTAATTCAAAATGCAGAAGATATTTTAGTTAAAGTAGGTAACAAAGAATTTAGTGCCAAAGTAATTGGCGCAGATCCTTATTCAGATTTAGCCATATTAAAAATGGACACGTCAGAAAAATTTATACCAGTAAATTTCGGAGACTCAGATAAAGCAAGAGTCGGAGATTGGGTGGTAGCTATAGGTAACCCTTTTGGTTTAGGTGGAACTGTAACTTCTGGAATTATTTCAGCAAGAAATAGAGATATTAATTTAACTAGATATGATGATTTTATTCAAACGGATGCTTCAATAAATCAAGGTAATTCAGGGGGGCCGTTATTTAATTTAAACGGTGAAGTAATAGGAATTAATACTGCAATTATTGCTCCGGGCCAGGCAGGATCAATAGGAATTGGTTTTGCAATACCCTCCAATGCAGCTTCAAATGTTATTGATCAATTATTAAAATATGGAGAGACAAGAAGAGGATGGTTAGGTGTAAGAATTCAAGAAGTCTCAAAAGAAATAGCAGAAGTTGAAAAATTAAAAAAACCCGAGGGCGCTTTAGTTGCGAGTGTTGGAGAAAATAGTCCTGCGAAAAAAGCCGGTTTAAAAGCAGGTGATATTATTTTAGAATTCGATGGAAAGAAAATTGATACCATGAGAGAATTACCAAAAGCAGTTGCAGGGACAAAGGTTGGTAAAAGCGTTGTATTAAAAATATGGAGAAATAAAAAACTTATTTCAAAAAGACTGACGCTTGGAAGATTAGAGTCTTCTGAAGAATTTAAGAAAAAAAAACCAATTAAACCAGATACAAAAAAAGAAATAAAAATTGACAATCTAAAAATTATAGTAAGAACTGTAAACAAGTTAGATATTTCTTCAAGAAAATTAAAAGAAAAAACATCGGGCGCAGTTATAATTAAAATTTTAAATAAAAGTCCTTTAGAAAATCTAATTAATATTGATGATATAATTATCGAAGTTCAAAAGAAGTCAATAAATAAACCTGAAAATATAGACAGTATTATTGACAATGTAATTAAAAGCGGTGAAAAAAGTATACTGCTAACTATAATTAATAAGAATAATCGAAGAAGATATCTTGGCGTAAAAATAAATTAAGCTTGACTAAAAAAATAATCTTACTCGCGGGTCCCACAGCTTCTGGCAAATCAAAATTAGCAATCAAATTAGCAAAAAAAATAAAAGGAGAAATTATCAATGCTGATAGCATGCAGGTATATAAAGAATTCTGCACTTTGTCTTCTCAGCCTTCTGCAACAGAGAAACACAATGTGAGACACCATTTATACGGTTTCATAACTGTAAAAAAATATTTCTCAACTGGTGAATGGCTTAAGTTAGTAAAAAAAAAAATTCGTACATGTTTCAAAAAAGGAATAACGCCAATTCTTGTGGGAGGAACAGGGTTATATTTCAATGTTATTACGCAAGGGATAAGTAAGATTCCAAATATTGCAAATAAAAAAAGATTAAAGGTTAGAGATTTATATAAAAAAATAGGCCAAAAAAAATTTTATGAAAAACTCATTAAACTTGACCCATTGTCAAAAAATAAGATCTTACCAACTGATACGCAAAGAATAATAAGAGCATACGAAGTTAAGTTAGAAACAAAAAAATCTTTGTATGATTGGGCTTCAAATACTAAGTCAGAATTCTTAGATTGCGACATAAGAAAAATTTACTTGGACACACCTAGAGAACAATTATTAGAAAATATTTATAAAAGAACTGAACTAATGTTCAAAAACAAATGCGTTAATGAGGTAAAAAAATTTATTAGTTTGGAGGTAGAAAAATCTCTTTCAGCGAATAAATTGATTGGTGTTAAAGAGATAACTGAATATTTAAAGGGATCTATTAGCTTGATACAAACAAAGGAGTTTATAAACATAAAGACCAGACAGTACGCAAAAAGACAAAATACATGGTCTAGAGGTCAAATGAAGAATTGGAACAAGCTTTATTCTAAAGATTTAAGCTCTCTTACTAAAAAAACTTTAAAACTCATCAGCTAAAACTTGACGCAACTTGATTCTACGTTAAATTGTATGAATGCCAAAATTATTTACAGGTGCAGAAATTGTATTTAAATCTTTAGAAGATCAGAAAGCCGAATATATATTTGGTTATCCCGGTGGAGCAGTGCTACCTATTTATGATGAGCTAAAAAATCATAAAACAATAAAACATATTTTAGCAAGACATGAACAAGGAGCAGGTCATGCAGCCGAAGGTTATGCAAGGTCCTCGGGCAAACCAGGAATACTTCTTGTAACTTCTGGACCAGGAGCAACAAATGCAGTAACTGCATTAGCAGATGCCTACATGGACTCCGTTCCATTAGTTTGTATTTCAGGTCAAGTTCCAACTCACTTAATAGGAACAGATGCGTTTCAAGAATGTGATACCACAGGAATAACAAGGCCGTGCACTAAACATAATTGGTTGGTTAAAGATGTAAATGATTTATCTGAAATTATGCATAAAGCTTTTGAAGTTGCGACCACTGGAAGACCAGGGCCGGTTCTAGTTGACATACCAAAAGATATTCAATTTAAAAAAGGTAAATATAAGTTTGTAAAAAATAAATTAGTAAAAAAACTTAATGGCAGAGCTTTAAATAAAATTAATCGAAAAGACTTAGATAAATTTATTGAAATGATTAAAGAATCTTCTAAGCCAATATTTTATACAGGTGGTGGCGTTATTAATTCCGGCCCAGAAGCTAGCACATTATTAAGAGAATTAATTTCTCTTACAGGATTTCCAATCACTTCAACTCTACAAGGTCTGGGCGCTTACCCTGGTGATGATCCTCAGTTTTTAGGAATGCTAGGAATGCACGGAACATATGAAGCTAACAATGCAATGCATGATTGCGATTTAATGATTAATATTGGTGCTAGATTTGATGATAGAATTACTGGAAAGATAGATGAGTTTTCTCCTAAATCAAAAAAAATACATGTAGATATAGATCCTTCTTCTGTTGGTAAAAATGTAAAAGTTGATTTAGCGATAATAAGCGATGTTTGTAAATTGTTAAAAATTTTAACTCAAAGGTTTAAAGAAAAAAACAAAGACTTTGTGAATTCAAACAAACAAAAAACTGCTAAGTGGTGGAGCCAGATTGACAAATGGAGAGAAAAAAAATCTTTAAATTTTGTTAATAGCGAAACAACCATTAAACCACAACATGCAGTTCAAAGACTGTATGAATTAACAAAAAATAAAGACACTTTTATAACTACTGAAGTTGGCCAACATCAAATGTGGGCTGCACAACATTATAAATTTAATAAGCCCAACAGATGGATGACTTCAGGCGGGCTAGGCACTATGGGCTATGGTTTACCAGCTGCTGTAGGTGTTCAGGTAGCACATCCTGGAAAACTAGTAATAGATATTGCTGGTGAAGCATCCGTACTTATGACTATTCAAGAAATGTCTACTGCAGTTCAATACCGTTTACCTATAAAAATATTTATACTAAATAATGAATATATGGGCATGGTTCGTCAATGGCAGGAATTATTACACGATAAAAATTATTCTGAAAGTTATTCTGAAGCTCTGCCAGACTTTGTAAAGTTGGCAGAAGCTTATGGATGTGTTGGTATCAGAGCCTCAAAACCCAGCGAACTAGATGAAAAAATTAAAGAGATGATTAATATTGATAGACCTGTAATTTTTGATTGCGTTGTAGATAAAGAAGAAAATTGCTACCCAATGATTCCTTCTGGAAAACCACATAACCAAATGTTGTTAGGGCCGCAGGATGAAAAAGAAGAGGTTTCAGACGAGGGAAAAACATTAGTTTAATGAAGAATTCTAAATCAGCTTATAGCGAACCAAGCAAAATTGGAAAAAACGAACATCATATAATTGTTGTTTGGGTTGATAATGAAGCAGGAGTCTTAGCTAGAGTAGTAGGCTTATTTTCTGGAAGAGGTTACAATATTGACTCTTTAGCTGTTGCGGAAGTAGATAAAAAAAGACACTTATCTCGTATAACTATTGTCACTATAGGTACCCCAGAAGTGATTGAACAAATAAAACTTCAACTTAAAAAGTTAATACCGGTTCATAAAGTTGCTGATTTTTCTAGACACGATCCTAAGATATTATTTAAAGAACTAGCTTTATTTAAAATAGTTGCTAATGCTAAAAAATTAGAAAAAGCAAAGAAGATTTGTAAAAAATTTAATGCAGTAGTGTTAGATAAGTCAAAAAAGTCTTTCGTTATTCAGGTAACTGCTTTAAGAATAGAAATTGATAAATTAATTATTAGTTTAAAGCCACTTGGTTTAGTTAGTACCTCACGAACTGGAGCGGTAGCAATGACAAGAGGTCCAGAAATTTTTAAATAAACTCAGGAGAAAAAATGAAAACATTTTACGAAAAAGACGCAGAAGTAAATTTAATTAAAGAAAAAAAAGTTGCTATTTTTGGTTATGGTAGTCAAGGACATGCACACGCATTAAACTTAAAGGATAGCGGTGTAAAAGAAGTTGTTGTTGCGCTTAGAGAAGGGTCTTCAAGTATTAAAAAAGCTGAAAGTGAAGGATTGAAGGTTATGTCATTATCTGACGCCGCGGCATGGGCAGATATAGTAATGATGTTGACGCCAGATGAATTGCAATCAGAAATTTATAAAAATCATATAGAGCAAAGAATGAAAGAAGGAACTAGTTTAGCTTTTGCCCACGGTCTTAATATTCATTTTGATTTAATTAATGCTAGAAAAGATTTAGATGTATTTATGGTTGCTCCAAAAGGACCTGGACACACAGTTAGAAGTGAGTATCAAAAAGGAGGAGGAGTTCCATGTCTAATGGCAGTACATAAAGACAGCTCTGGTAAGGCTAGAGATTTAGCGCTATCTTATGCTTCTGCAATTGGAGGAGGTAAATCAGGAATTATTGAAACTACTTTTAAAGATGAATGTGAAACAGATTTATTTGGAGAACAAACTGTTTTATGTGGAGGATTAGTAGAATTAATTAAAAATGGATTTGAGACATTGACTGAGGCTGGTTACCCACCAGAAATGGCATATTTCGAAACTCTACATGAAGTAAAGCTAATTGTAGATTTAATTTATGAGGGTGGAATTGCGAACATGAATTATTCTATCTCAAACACTGCAGAATACGGTGAATATGTTTCTGGAAAAAGGATTGTAGACAACAAAACAAAAGAAAAAATGAAAGAAGTCTTGAAAGACATTCAATCAGGAAAGTTTACAAAGCAATGGATGGATGAACACAAAGCAGGAAAAAAAAATTTCTTAAAAATGAGAAAAGATTTAGCTGACCATCCTATTGAGAAAGTAGGTAAAGAACTCAGAGCTATGATGCCATGGATTGGGAAGAATAAGTTAGTAGATAAAGACAAGAATTAGCCCAAAGTGATCTTACAATAATAAAAATCTGCAAAAATATTTTGCAAATTCTCGTAATAATTGTAATATAGAAATTCTAAAATTAGTAGTTTTGACATGTGGATGTCAATCTAAGAGAATGTAAAAACTAAGAATTATGAGTGATAAAAACAGGGTAATTATTTTCGACACTACAATGCGTGATGGGGAACAATCTCCAGGTGCATCAATGAGTTTGGAGGAAAAAATTCAAATTTCCAGAGTGTTTGATGATTTAGGTATTGATGTAATTGAAGCCGGGTTTCCGATAGCTTCACCAGGAGATTTTGAGGCAGTGACAGAGATTAGTAAAATTTTAAAAAAATCTGTACCATGTGGGTTAGCAAGAGCAACTAAAAAAGATATTGATGCTTGTTTCAATTCATTAAAACATTCTAAGAATTTTAGAATTCATACTTTTATTTCCACAAGTCCACTTCACATGAAACATAAATTACAAAAATCTCCAGAAGAGGTTTTGGAAGCAATTGATTTTAGTGTTAAGTATGCAAGAAAATTCACTGATGATGTTGAATGGTCATGTGAAGACGGAACTAGAACAGATATGGATTATATGTGCAAGGCAGTTGAACTGGCGATAAAATGTGGTGCCAAAACTATAAATATACCAGACACCGTAGGTTACACTGTGCCTTCAGAATACACAAAAATAATCACTCATTTATTAAACAAAGTTCCTAATATTGATAAAGCTATTTTATCAACACATACTCATGATGATTTGGGTTTAGCAACTGCCAATTCTCTTGCTGGTATAGTCGCTGGCGCACGACAAGTTGAATGTACTTTAAATGGTATTGGAGAAAGAGCTGGTAATGCAGCGCTAGAAGAAATTGTAATGGCAATGAAAACGAGAAATGACTTGATGCCATTTACCACAGGAATTAATACTAAATTAATAAGCAAAGCCTCAAAGGTTGTTTCTAATGCAACTGGTTTTCCAATTCAATTTAATAAAGCTATTGTAGGAAAAAATGCATTTGCTCATGAATCGGGAATTCATCAAGATGGCATGTTAAAAAACAGAAACACGTACGAAATAATGACACCTGAAAGCGTAGGTGTTAATAAAACTTCATTGGTAATGGGAAAACATTCTGGCAGACATGCTTTTAAAGATAAGTTAAATGATCTTGGATATATTGATGTTACAGACGATATAATACAAGAGGCATTTGGAAAATTTAAGATTCTTGCTGACAAAAAAAAGCATGTTTATGACGAAGATATAGTAGCCCTAGTAGATGATAGCTTAATTACTGAAGATAACGTAATTAAATTAAAATCATTAAAAGTATTTGCCGGAACAGGAGAACCTCAAAAAGCTGAAATGACACTAGAAGTTTTTGGTGAAATCAAAAAAGCCTCTGAATCAGGAGACGGTCCTGTTGATGCAATATTTAAATGTATCAAAAAATTATATGAACACGACGTTACTCTTCAGCTATATAATGTTCATGCGGTTACAGAAGGAACTGACGCACAAGCAACAGTAAGCGTAAGAATTGAAGAAAAAGGAAAAACTACTGTTGGCCAAGCTGCAGACACAGATACTTTAGTTGCCTCTGCTAATGCATATTTAAATGCACTTAATAAGATGATTATTAAAAGAAACAAAACTGCGCCAGATGAAGAATTTAGCGCTCAAAAACAGAAAGGATAATATGTGGTTTAAAAGTTTAGGAGGTTTAACCTCAATGTGGTCACAAGATATGGCAATTGATTTAGGCACAGCAAATACATTGGTTGTCTTAAAAGGAGAGGGCGTTGTTCTTAATGAACCGTCAGTTGTTGCCGTAATTACGGACGGTGGAAAAAAATCAGTTCTTGCTGTTGGTGATGAAGCAAAAACAATGCTTGGAAGAACTCCAGGTAATATTCAAGCTATAAGACCATTAAAAGATGGAGTTATCGCTGATTTCGTTGTGACAGAAGAAATGATCAAACATTTCATTAAAAAAGTTCATAAAAAAACAGCATTTGCCAACCCAAGAATTTTAATTTGTGTACCTACTGGATCCACGCCCGTAGAAAGAAAAGCTATTCAAGATTCAGCTTTGGCTGCTGGTGCGAGAAAAGTTCAATTAATTGAAGAGCCTATAGCAGCAGCGATTGGAGCAGGTCTCCCTATCTCTGAAGCAACTGGATCAATGGTCGTAGATATCGGAGGTGGAACCACAGAAATAGCAGTCATGTCTCTAGGTGGAGTAGTTTACTCGAGATCCCTAAGAGTTGCTGGTGATGCTATGGATACATCAATTATAAACTACATGAGAAAAAAATTTAATTTATTAATAGGAGATTCAACAGCGGAAAAAATTAAGAAAGAAATTGGTACCGCTGTACCATCTACAAGTAATACTTTTTTAATGAAAGGGAGAGATATTCGATCAGGAACCCCTAAAGAAATCGCTCTTACTGAAGAAGATGCGTGTGAAGCTTTAATGCCAATTTTAAACCAAATGTTAGCAGGTATAAAAGAAGCTTTAGAAAATACACCTCCCGAGCTTTCTGCTGACCTAGTTGACATGGGTTTAGTTTTAACAGGTGGAGGAGCATTGCTCAGAAATATTGATAAGCTAATCTCTAAAGACACAGGACTACCGGTTACTATTGCTGACGATCCTCTTTCTTGTGTTGCCATAGGTACAGGAAAAGCATTAGAAAATGAAGAATTATTCTCTACAATGTTATCTGAATATTAACCTAAATATTAAAAGTAATGTCAACTAATAGAGATGATTTTGGTATAGCAATACGCTCGGCACTTTTGCAAAAAGGTGCTAGACAAAAATTTTCACTTTTCTTTTTGATTTGCATATCTATAGGAATTTTTTTTCTTGATAACTATTCTAGTAAATTTATGGATAGAACAAGGTCAATTCTTAATGATGGTATTTATAGAATTTCTACTCTAGCAACGTCTCCAGTTAATTTTATTTCTTACCTAAATTCTAGCTTTAAAAAACATATTTTCACTTTAAGTGAAAATAAAGTTTTACGAGAAAAATTAGCAGAGCTACAAAATAAAAAATTTAAGAATGAATTTTTAATTACAGAAAATAAAAATTTAAAAGAAATATTAAAAAGTGAGTCAGCTGAGAATTATTCAACTATTATTGCTAAAATTATTCTTGATAAAGATAGCCCTTATTTAAAATCACTAATTATTAATAAAGGAACTAGATCAAATATTATGAAGGGAATGCCAGTTGTTGAAAGAGGACATTTAGTTGGCAGAATTGTCGAAGTAAATTATCTTTCTGCAAGAATACTTTTATTAAATGATTTAAACAGTAGAATACCGGTTATAGTTCAACCAAGTGGTACACAAGCAATTTTAATTGGGCAAGGCACATCAAAACCAAAGTTAATGTATCTACCTGAGCTTTATAAAATCGAGAAAGATAGTACGGTTTATACTTCAGGAAAAGACGGAATACTTTCATCGGGAATACCAGTAGGAAGTATTAATAAGAACGAAGAATTAATTGAAGTAAAACTTTTTTCTGATCCTAACCAATTATCTTTTGTAAATATTATTTTAAACTTAATTAAAAAAAAGAAAGAACTTTAAATGGGATCTGTAATTAATAAAAACTTTAAAGAAAAAATTTTTAGTTTAGGACCCGTCTTATTATTATATTTTTTATCTATTACTGAGACAGACACAAAATTTAGCAATCATTTTGAAATTCTATCTTTTGAGCTACAATTTATTGTCATTTATTTTTGGAAGCTAAAAAACCCTTCAATCCTTGGAAATGGGCATATATTTTTTGCAGGAATAATTAACGATATAATTATAGGCATGCCAATGGGCATAAGTTCAATAATTTATTTAATTGTATCATTAGTAGCTTCTTATGTGAGAAATATTACAGTCAACACGTCTCTTTTCTCAGACTGGTTTACCTTTTTAATTGCAATATTTTTTTCACAAATAGCATATTTAAGTCTTATTTTAAATTTTTCAAAAATTACTTTTAGTTATACTGATTTATTCTATTCTGCTTTTTTTACCTTTTTATTTTACCCTTTGTTCTGGTTTTTATTTAGTGCCTTTAAATCTCAAATATTAGGAGTACGAGATGAATAGACTGAATTCTTCTGTAGGCCCGGCTAAAACAAAAATGATTAGCCGACGAATGTTCATTTTATCTGTTGC
>Ga0308019_10002695_pt1 | contig 10069 bp, 10 predicted proteins | sample Neamet284_FD_203135 | JGI IMG/M metagenome (GOLD analysis project Ga0308019, IMG submission 203135) | Marine microbial communities from water near the shore, Antarctic Ocean - #284 | ecosystem: Environmental > Aquatic > Marine > Unclassified | place: Southern Ocean | collected 2014-10-01
ATTGATATTTTTTACTTTTTTTTTGGCAAAAAAAGCCGAACGCAAGGTTCGGCCTAACTTCCAAACTGAGAAATTCAGTTGATGCTAATTAATGCGTTTTCCGGCACAGGTGTAGCAGTAATCAACTACTAGGGAGTAGAGATTTGTACTCGGCGATTCTGCTGATAAGCGCGATCATTTGATCCGCGATCTGCAGGCTGCTCTTCGCCATAACTAACAATCTCTATCTGGCTACGTGATGCGCCATTAACGATGAGATAGTTTTGGATCCCCTCAGCGCGGCGTTCGCCCAGTGCTAGGTTATATTCTCTTGTGCCACGCTCATCAGCATGACCTTCCAGACGAATTCGTTTGTTTGAATTCGCGGCGAGGTCTCTGGCGTGAAAAGTTAATACGTCGCGGTCTGCTGGGCGGAACTCAGACATATCAAAGTCGAAATAGAAGACGTTTGTGCTGAGTGCTGCTGCCGCAATCCGTGCTTCGGCTGCTGCAGCGCGAGCAGCTGCTTCGGCGGCAAGCTCTTGCGTGCGACGGGTAGTCGCGTCTATGCCGGATTCAGTCTCAGCTACTGCTTCAGCGACGGCTTCTTCGCCAGTTGAGCTGCATGCGGCAAGGCTGAATAGGGCAACAAACATCAAGGCAAATTTAGTTGATTGAGAGAATTTCATGTCGTCTCCTAAGGAGTATCTAGTGGAAGTCTGTGCTTTTGCTGCTTTATTCCAATTTTTTCTTGGAATTATAGTGCGTTAAAAAGAGGGCGAAGGATAACGTAATTGAGGATCTAAAGCCAACGGGTGATTGCCATTAGCTGCTAAATAATTCGAGGAAATGCTGCTATATCAATCCAACTCACAGGGTCTGTGCCATTCCGAGCAATCGCTCGATTATTGCTTATCAAGAACTGAGAATAATGGTAATCTTTGATCACTTCAATTTCTATTCACAAATTCTAATTAAACACGCCACTCGCTGCGACTAGCTGCTAAGCGTTATGATTGGGGCAGTTTTAGCCCGGAACAACAGGAGATTTACATTGAACGCTGACTTTACCGCTGAAGAACTGCAATTCGAGATCGAAGTTCGAGAGTTTCTGCAGAACGATTTCCCAGCCGAATACCGCGAAAAGGTAGATGCAGGCATTCGTCTGAGCAAAGATGAATTGGTGCACTGGCAGAAAATTCTCTACAAGAAAGGCTGGGCGGCGCCCAATTGGCCGGCTGAAGATGGGGGCACAGGCTGGACCGCAACTCAGAAGCATATCTTCGCGACTGAGATGGGGTTGATCGGCGCGCCAGAACCCGTCCCTTTTGGGATGAAGATGGTGGCACCTGTCATCATGGCCTACGGCTCGGATGAACAGAAACAGAGGTTTCTGCCAGATATTCTCGAGAGCAATGTGTGGTGGTGTCAGGGATATTCAGAGCCTAACTCGGGTTCAGACCTGGCTTCACTGAAGACATCTGCCGTGAGAGACGGTGACGAATACGTTGTGAATGGTAGTAAGACCTGGAATACCTACGGGCAATATGCAGATTGGATCTTCTGCCTAGTACGCACCGACACCAGCGTTAAGAAGCAGGAAGGTATTAGTTTCTTGCTAATCAATATGAAGACTTCGGGGATCACTCTTAAACCGATAGTGTTGTTAGACGGTCACGCGGAGGTTAACGAAGTATTCTTCGATGACGTTCGGGTGCCTGTCAACAATCTGATAGGCGAAGAGAACAAGGGCTGGACCTATGCCAAGGTATTGTTAACTCATGAGCGCACGAATATTTCGGGCGTTCCTCGTGGCAAGCGTCGCCTCGCCGCGCTGAAGCGATTGGCAGGTAATACCGACGATGGCTTCGGTGGAACGATGCTTGCGGACGCGGCATTCAAGATGAAGCTCGCCGAGGTTGAAATCGAGCTTCAGGCCTTGGAATATTCAGAGCTACGTACTCTGGCAGCATTGAGCGTAGGTAAGGCGCCTGGCCCTGAATCGTCGATCCTAAAAATTGTAGGCACAGAACTGGCCCAGGAGATGGATGAAATGTTCGTCGATCTGGCTGGCTACAATTGCCTACCCTTTGTGCCTGAGCAGTTTGAAGACGGCTTCCAGGGTGAGGCAATTGGCCCCGGAAACACCGCGGCTGCAGCACTGACCTATTTTAATAACAGAAAGCTAACGATATTCGGTGGCTCGAATGAAATTCAACGCAACATTATCAGTAAGGCTGTATTGGGTCTTTAGTGAGCTTGAAAGAGTGTCGACTAAGATTTTAAGCTGAAATTGTCAACAGATTTAGAGAGGAATTATTGTGGATTTTTCGAATACTGAAGAGCAACAAATGCTGCAAGAAAGCGTGCAGAAATTTGTGCATAAAAGTTATGACTTTGATACACGCAACCAGATTATCGCCAGCGAGAAAGGATTCAGCCAGGAAAACTGGGATCTCTTTGGTGAGCTAGGTTGGTTGACCGTTCCCTTCAATGAAGAAGATGGTGGCTTTGGCGGATCTGCCGTAGACCTCGTGGTGATGATGGAAGAATTCGGTAAGGCGATGTTGGTTGAGCCCTTTATTGCAACTGCCGTACTAGCAGGTTCAGTGATAAGCAAGCAGGGCAGTGCGCAGCAGAAGGCTGAGCTACTCCCTAAGATTATGGAAGGCAAGATGCAGTTGGCCTGTGCCTATGCGGAGCAAGGCAGTCGCTTCAATCTCGCACATATCAAGACATCGGCTACAGTAACTGGAGACACTGTCGTGCTAAATGGCAGCAAGACCGCAGTTTTGAATGGTTCGAATGCCGAGATCTTGTTAGTTGTGGCGCGCGAGTCGGGCGCGACAACGGATAGCGAGGGTATCTCGGTGTTTATGGTAGATGCTGCAAGCGCAGGCATCTCGATTCAGGCCTTCGCTAATGTGGACGGGAAGAAGTCTGCAGAAATCAGTTTGATCGACGTCAGTGTGCCTGTTTCACAAAGGCTGGGATCTTCAGGCACTGCCTTGCAGGCATTGCAAGATAGCGTAGATCGCGCCACGCTAGCAGTAAGCGCCGAAGCAGTTGGGGCAATGGAATCGTTGTTACACAAGACTGTCGAGTACAGTAAGACGCGCAAGCAGTTCGGCACGGCCATCGGTACGTTCCAGGCTTTGCAACACCGCATGGCAGATATGTTTATCGAATGCCAATTGGCGCGTTCAATCGTGATCATGGCAGCCATGAAGTTAGACGGCGGCGAAGACGCGATAGAAAAAACCAAGTCGATTTCTGCTGCGAAGAGCCGCATCGGCAAGGCGATACAAAAAGTTGGTCAGGAAGCTATTCAGATTCATGGTGGTATAGGCATGACTGAGGAATTAGATGTTGGTCATCTTTTTAAGTCGGTTACCGCTGCGGAAATCATGTTTGGTAATACTGATTTCCACTCCCAGCGATTCGCGTCGCTCTAAGGGAAGTTTTCATGACTCTCTCTAATAATCCCCATAATTGGGTATCTACGCTGTGAGCGAACTTATATTAGTTCGCCACGGGCAGGCGTCATTCGGCAAGGCTTCTTACGACAAGCTAAGTGATAAAGGTGTCGAGCAAGTTAAGATTCTTGCGCGGCACTGGCACGACATGGGTGAGCAGTTCGATCATGTCTATTGCGGCACACTGCTGCGTCAGAAAGAGACGGCCAACGAGTTGCTTTCCTTAGTCAAAGGCGCGCCTACGGCCTCTATAGAGACCCCGGCATTTAATGAATACAACGGAGATCCCTTGATGCGCGTGTATCTGCGTGACCACGCAGCAGACGATGGCTTCGATACGCCTTTCTCTTGGCCTATAACCGATGAGCGACTATTTCAAACCGTATTCGAGGCTGCCTGTGCGAAGTGGATTCGAGGTGAGCTGAAGCCAAGTTCGGAAGATGCTAACTTCGAATACTGGGAAAATTTTCAGCATCGCGTCTATACCGCGGTCGATGAAATCATGGTCAGGCACAACAGCGGCTCGCGTGTCTTAATTTCTACCTCTGGCGGTGTTATAGCCATGGTGCTGCAAAGAGTATTACAATTTCCTGATCAAGCAGTTATCACGACAAATTGGCTGGTGCGCAATAGCTCCGTGAGTCGTGTTATATACGGGCAAGGAAAGGTATCCTTGACCCAGTTCAATAGCCTGCCCCATCTCGAACGACCGGGCTTGCAAGAAATGATCACTTACAGATAAAGCAAAGGATTTCGCTTTGACGAATAACGAACTAGTCGATCAAGCCGGCAGTATACGCGAGGGTGAGGAGTTAGATCTCGATTGTCTTCGTCAATACCTAGAGCCTGTGCTCGGCAGTGCTGTGACAACCTTAGAGGTTAAGCAGTTCCCTGGAGGATTTTCCAATCTTACCTATCTGTTGAGTAGCGGGGATGATAAGTGGGTGCTGCGCAGACCACCCTTCGGTAGCACCGTAAAATCAGCTCATGACATGTCGAGAGAGTTTAAGATTCTATCGGCTCTGCAGAAAGTCTATTCCTACGGACCAGCGCCCATTCATTTCTGTGAGGATCACGAAATCCTTGGCTGCGATTTCTACCTGATGTCCTATATTGAAGGTTTGGTTATCCGCAGAGAATATCCGCATAGCCTAAACCTTAGTCCGGACCAGATTCGTCAGCAGCTCTTCAATTTCTTCGACGTATTGAGCGAGCTACACTCAGTTGATCTTGTTGCAGCCGGGCTCGACACCTTCGGCCGACCCGAAGGCTATGTCAAGCGTCAGGTAGAGGGTTGGTGCAAACGTTGGGGCGATGCGGTAACGCCGGACACGATTAACTGTGATTCAACCATGCAGTGGTTGCACGACAATATGCCGGTCCAGAGCGGCAAGGCAAGCGTTATTCATAACGATTATAAGATGGATAATGCGATCTTCTCCGCTGAGAATCCGTTGAACGTGATTGGCGTTCTAGATTGGGAGATGGCTACGGTTGGTGATCCGTTAATGGACCTAGGTTGTACCCTTGGTTATTGGGTCGAAACAGGGGATCCCGACTTCTTTCGCGAGTATAGAACGATGCCAAGTGATATCGAAGGTGCGCCTACCCGTGCAGAGATTGTCGCTCGCTTTCAAGAGAGGACGGGCATTGCGGTTGATAACTTTCCGTTCTACTTTTGCTTTGGTCTGTTTCGGCTCGCAGTGATCGGTCAACAGATCTACTATCGCTATTATCAGGGTCTAACCAAGGACAAACGCTTCGCGATGATGGTTAAGAAAACCCATATCCTACAGCAGATGTGTGAGCTGATTATGGCTGGAAAAGTTACCACATAAGGGATTTTTCTATCGACGCGTTGTAGAACATTTCTATTTGTACATTGCTAGAATTAGGATTAATAAAAATGACTTTCGATATTGGTGAACTCTTTTCAGTAGCAGGTAAAGTGGCAATAGTCACCGGTGGCTCCAGGGGTATAGGCAAAATGATCGCCGAGGGCTATGTTGCCAATGGTGTAAAAACCTATATCACTGCTCGTAAGAGAGACGCTTGTGAGGCAACTGCCAAAGAGTTATCCGTTCAGGGTGAGTGCATTGCGATTCCAGCGGATCTATCTACCAAAGAAGGTAGAGACTCTTTCGTGAATGAAATTAAAAAGCGCGAACAGAAGATCGACATACTCGTAAACAATGCAGGCGCTGCTTGGGGTGCTTCCTTCGAAGAATATCCAGACGAAGGCTATGACAAGGTTATGGATATCAATGTGAAGGCGATATTCACGCTAACTCGCGACCTAATGCCCCTACTTTGTAAAGATTCAAGCCCTGAAGAGCCGAGTAGAGTTATCAACATAGGCTCCATAGATGGACTGCGTGTCTCTTCTATGGATAATTTTGCCTACGGAGCGAGTAAGGCGGCCGTGCACTTCCTCACTAAGAATTTGGCAGTACGATTGGCGCCAAAGGGTCTTACGGTGAATGCGATCGCACCAGGCGCATTTGAGAGCCAGATGATGGATCACACATTGAGTAAGTTCCGAGACAAGATAGAAGAAGAAAATCCGCTAGGTCGAATAGGTCGCCCAACTGATATGGCAGGGCTGGCGCTGTTTTTGGCCTCGAACGCCTCCAAATATATGACGGGGCAGGTGATAGCTATCGACGGCGGGCGCAACTTGGGCTCCCGCTAGCTTCTCTCCCCTATCGATTCCATCCGGGCTGATTCCCATCCTTGCAGGCTGACTTAAGTTATCTGGCGCCCACAGAAGGGCGTTTTGTCGCGAAACCCCTTCATTGTCGTGCGCTTCAATGGTACTTTTACCGCTCTTTAGTATTCGTCGATAAGAGTAGCCTGTGAATCCAGTTAGCCTTCCTAAAATAGTCGTAGTCTGTGTCGCCTTCGTAAGCGGATTCTGCATCATGACGGTGGAAATGTTGGGTGCGCGTATCATGGCGCCGTATTTTGGTGGAAGCATTTCCGTTTGGGGCAGCCTCATTACGGTTTTTATGTTGGCGTTATCTGTGGGCTATCTAATCGGCGGTCGTCTCTCAACGCGCAATCCCAATCCCAAGACATTCGCGCTCTTTTTTATTGCCGCGGCTATCTCATCAATTCCGATTATAATCTTCGCCGATGCGATTATGCGGCCGATATTTCTGATGATAGAAGACCCTCGCTATGGATCATTGTTTGCCTCTATCTTTCTGTATTTTATTCCTACAAGCATACTTGGGATGATCTCACCTTATTCGGTGCGCCTGATGGTGGACTCACATGAACACAGCGGTCATATGGCGGGCCTGTTATTCTTCGTCTCTACGATCGGTAGTGCAGGTGGAACGCTAGCAACTAGCTTCTATTTTGTCTTGTGGTTCGATGTAAATCAGATTCTCTGGGGCGCCGTTGCTGTGCTGCTGCTGGCGGGCTCAGCAATTCTTCTTATCAATTATTTATTGCAAAAAAGAGCTGCAGACGCTCAGGTTTCTCGCTATGAAAAACAAACTTAGGCTACTACTTTCACTCTGGTCTTTGCTGGCGGTTGCGCAGACCGTCATTGCAGCGGAAGTAATTCATGAAGAAAAATCGCTCTATCGTGATATCAATGTTGTGCAAACAGGTGACCGACGTTGTCTTATATTCAATGTGCATAGAGGTGATAGAAACCAAACCTGCCTCGACGTGAGTAACCGCGATGAGCTTATATTCAGCTATACCAAGATGAGTTTCGCTGGCTTGCTTTTAACGTCTCAGCCGAAGAAAATTCTTATTGCTGGGCTTGGCGGGGGAACTCTGCCTTTGGCATTCAATGACTTATTTCCCGATGCGCAGATCGATGTGGTAGAGGTTGATCAAGCAGTGGTGAATGTCGCGAAGGAGTTCTTCTTTTTTGAAGAGAATGAGAACATGAGTGTGGCAGTTAACGACGCTAGGGTGTTCGTAAAGCGCGCAGGCATTCTTGGAGAGAAGTACGACTACATAATTCTCGATGCTTTCGGTGGCGACTACATACCCGAACATCTATTGACTCAGGAGTTCCTTGAGGAAGTTAAGCAGATCATGACGGAAGATGCCGTGTTAGTTGCGAATACATTCTCTACCAGCCGCTTCTATGATCATGAGTCTGTAACGTATCAGCGCGTGTTTGGTGAGTTTTTCAACTTCAAACTACCCGCCAGTGGTAATCGCATAATAATTACGCAGCTAGATCCGTTACCACCCCGCGGAAATCTAATTACTCGAGCGCAGTCTCTAGCTCCCTCGCTGGAGAAATATGGCGTGCCGTTGCTCGAATATCCTGCCCGTCTCTCTACACGCATTGATTGGGATATGAGTCGTCGTGTTCTTACCGATCAATATGCTCCAGCGAATCTGCTGCAAAATGACTGATAAACACAGTTCCATGAGGAGAAGATAGATTATGCAAAATCGAATAATTCTGAAAGGTATAATTCTAGTCACATCGCTATTCGTGTTTGCTGCAAATAGTTTTGCCAACGATTACATCGATGCAGACGTAGTCTACGGTCATAAAGATGGAATGGCGCTAGTCTATGATGTAATTAAGCCAGCAAACCCGAATGGTGCCGCCATTGTGTACATGGTAAGTGGCGGTTGGTATTCCCGCTGGGCACCACCGGAGAATCGTGCAGAACAATTCGCCTATATGTTGGATGCAGGGTTTACAGTCATTCCGGTACATCATGGAAGCGCGCCACGCTATGTCGTGCCCGAGGCTTACGCTGATGTGAGTCGTGCTATCAGGCACATAAAGATGCACGGTGAGTCACACGGCATTGATACAGGCCGTATTGGCGTGATTGGTGGTAGTGCCGGTGGGCATTTGTCTTTGATGCTTGGCCTTAATTCAGATCAGGGAGAGGACGCTGCCCAAGACAGTGTCATGCGTCAGGATAATAGTGTGGCGGCTGTCGTAGCCTACTTCCCACCCGTTGATCTGCGTGAGATTACTGGCCCCAATGATCGTTTTCCGGCTCTGGATTTCTCACAGGAAAAGGCAGCTGCAATATCGCCCATTCTGCACGCGGATGCAGGTGACCCGCCGACTTTACTTATACATGGCGATGCGGATGAGCTCGTAAACATTAGCAATTCAGAGATCATGTATGCCGAGTTCAAAAAGAAAAACGTGATTACTGAATTCATCACACTACCGGGTGCAGGACACGGTTTTCGTGGCGATGATGCAGATACTGCCGCGGCAGCTAGTCTGGAATGGTTTAAGAAGCATCTGCTATAGAAGATTTGACTAGAAAAGGAGTCGTTGTGGTTTGCAAAAGCTAAGACGATTTTTTTGCTCTGGCTAAATGTTTGATCGCTTACGTTCCACGGCTGACGATGTCTCGAAGGCTCTCGATATCGAGTAGTTCAATCTCTCGATTGTCTACACTTATCAATCTTTTCTTCTGCAAGGATGTGAATATTCGACTAACAGTTTCTACAGTTAGGCCCAAATATTCTCCAATATCACCGCGAGTCATAGAAAGCAGGAATCGAGTTGGGGATAGCGATACGCGAGCGTAGCGGCTCGATAGGCCTAAGAGGAAGGATGCGGTGCGTTCTTCGGCGCTGTAGCTACTGAGAAGCGTATGCACTTGCTGGTCTTTCGTTATTTCATTGCCCATTATTGCGAAGAAATGGTGCTGTAGAGAGGGTTGTTCTCGGCTGAGTTTTCCCAGTTGTGAAAAAGGAATTTCGCAGATAGAAGAATGCTCTAGAGCAGATGTGGAGTTCGCGTACTTGTTGCTCGCGATGCCGTCCATTCCGATAATATCACCTAGCAGATAGAATCCTGTAACTCTACTTTTACCACTGTTGCTTAGAAAGTAGGACTTAAAACTTCCGGAGCGAACTGCATATACGGATTTAAACTCATCACTCTGCCGGTAGAGGTGATCGCCTTTCGTGAGGGGCCGGTTCCTTTCTACTATGGCATCTAGTTTGTGTATCTCAGATTTATTTAGTGCTAGAGGGAGGCAGAGTTCGCTTAGGCGGCAACTGGCGCAGGATACGGTGGAGTTGTGAGGGCAAATTTTGAGTACAGTTGCACTCGGCCGCACGGAGATATTACTTTTTACCGGGGTTAGTCTGCCTGCTTCAATATCTGCATTACTCTCTGCTGAATTGGCCACTATAATTGCTCTCAAATCTTCGGAGTCGGTCCGTGGTTGGACTACAAGCAAGAATTGTGACATTAAAATGATGGCTATACAATTTGTATAGTGAGGATCTCTCAGCGCGTAGGAATGGTCGCTGCGGGGGATTTAGGTGGCGTTAGTTGCTACTAAATAACTGAATGATCGATATAGAAATTCTTTGTGGCGTAATGTTGCACGTTCTCGCTTTCTTAGGCTTCGCCCACGTGCACAGTCAACACATCACAGGTCGCGCCATGCAATACCTTGATGGCCGTAGAGCCAGGCAAGATCTTCCAGCCTGAATGCCCATGGCTACCAATGACGATGGCATCGGCATTTATTTCTGCGGCGAGGTTTCTAATTTCAGGTCCAGGTGCGCCTAATAACGTATGCGCTTTAGTCTCATTAATATCCAGTCGCTTCGCGATCTCTTTTAGCTTTGTCTCCGTCATTGAA
>Ga0308019_10002702_pt1 | contig 10057 bp, 9 predicted proteins | sample Neamet284_FD_203135 | JGI IMG/M metagenome (GOLD analysis project Ga0308019, IMG submission 203135) | Marine microbial communities from water near the shore, Antarctic Ocean - #284 | ecosystem: Environmental > Aquatic > Marine > Unclassified | place: Southern Ocean | collected 2014-10-01
ATTCAATTCAATCTTGTAACCTTTCTGTTTGTATAATTGGTATTGGTAGAATAGGACTGCCAACTGCATTATCTTTTGCAAATTCAGGTTTATGCACTGTGGGTCTGGATATTAATTCTAAATTAGTAGAAATGATTAATTCTAAAATCTTTCCTCTTAAAGATGAACCTGGTTATGATGTAATTTTTGATAAAGTAATAAATAAAAATTTTCATGCATCTACAAAAATTGAAGATGTCGTTCCAATTTCTGATATAATTATTTTATCTTTACCTACACCTATGGATGAAAATAATATTCCTGATTATTCTGCACTTTTGTCTGTTGGAAAACAATTAGGTAAATTACTAACTAAAGATTCTTTAATTATTGTTGAAAGTACTGTTGAACCTGGTTTCATTGAAAATCAATTAATTAATACTATTGAAAGTTCAGAAAAAAAACTTGCATCTGGAAAAGATTTTGCAATAGGTGTATGCCCAGAAACTGCAAACCCTGGTCAAATTATGAATGATTTTGAAAAACTCCCTAGATTAGTTGGAGCAATAGATGATCATACCCGTAATGTAATTATGAAAATATACAAACATGTTTTTACTGTTAATTTAATTCCTATGCCAAATTGTAAAACTGCAAATGCAGTTAAACTAACTACCAATGTATTTCGAGATCTTAATATTGCATTTGTAAATGAATTAGCCATATTATTTGAAAAAGTTGGAATTGATATAATGACTGTTTTAGAAGCTGCAAAATCCAAATATAATTTTCAAATACATTATCCTGGTCCTGGAGTTGGAGGTCCTTGTTTACCTGTTAATTCCTACCAGCTGATCAATTTGGCTAAAAATATGGGTTTTGATACCCTAAAATCTGTTGAAACAGCAAGAATTATCAATGAAAGTATGCCTGATCATGTGATAGATTTGTTACATGATGCATTTATTGAATCTGGTAAATCTTTAGAAAATTCAAGTATACTAATTTTGGGAATTACCTACAAGCCTGATGTTAAAGATATTCAAATTACCCCTGCTGAAATTATTATAGAAAAATTAAAAAAATTAAAATCAAATGTTTTAATTTATGATCCTTATTTTAAATCAACAAATGTTTTTAATTTACAAACAGAATCTAATTTAATTGAAGCATTACACAAATCTGATGCACTAATTCTTGTTACTGCTCATAAAGAATTTCATGATCTGGATCCAATTTTCTTAAAATCTAAAATGAAGAACCCAATTATAATAGATTCTAAATGTATGATTAATCAACAGGCAGCAAAAAATGCTGGATTAATATATAGAGGACTTGGAAGAGGAAAAATTTAAGCAAAAAAATATCTCTAATTTAATTAGAAATATTCTAACTTTGCGTTATGATACATCACAAGAATCTAGATTGCCTATTTTAGATTCACATGATTTTTTACCTTCAAAAAAATATGATCAAAATTTTATTGAAAATAGTTTAAAAAATTCCATTCAGACTAAACTTGAATCTACAAAAAATCTAACAATATCTCTCAGTGGAGGGGTAGATTCCACACTTGTTTTAGCTCTTATTCGTAAAACATTACCTAATTTAAAAATAAATGCTATTTCCATAAAATTTGCACATAGTACAGATGAGACTCCGATAGCAAAAAAAATAGCTGATTTTTTTGAAACTGAACATGAAACTATTTCTTTGGATAATTATCTTTTAGAATTACCTGCGGCAATCAGTATTATTGGATTACCTTTTTGGGATATTCATTGGTATTACATAGCAAAAAATGCTAAAAACAAATCAAATTTTTTGGCATCAGGTGATGGCGGTGATGAATTATTTGGCGGTTATACATTTCGATATTCTAAATTTTTATCATTAACTACGCCTAATTCTACCCCTTTAGAAAAGATAAAAGCATATTTGTCATGCCATGAGCGAGATTGGGTACCTGATCAAGAAAAAATCTTTAATTTAAAATCAAATTTTTCTTGGAATTCTATCTATTCAATTTTTCAACCTTTCTTTGATAATTCGTTATCTCCACTTAATCAAGTTTTTTTAGCAGATTACAATGGAAAATTACTGTATAATTTTTCTATAATTGGTAATAAAATTAACCAATTTTTTAATATTAAACCTATAACGCCTCTTCTTGAACCTGAATTAATTTCATATGCTTCACACATGTCTCCTGAATTAAAATATAATTTACATGAAAATATGGGTAAACTTCCATTACGAAAATTATTAACAAAATATAGATGTGATTCACTAATATCAAAAGAAAAACTTGGTTTTTCAGTAAATACAATTAATCTTTGGAATTCAATTGGAAAGGAACTCTGTCATTCATATCTTGATAATGCAAGAATTATTGAAGATGGTTGGATAAATAAAGAATGGATTTCTTCTCATATTACAAAACCTGATCTTGATGTTAGACATGTAAATAAATTTTTAGGTTTACTTTCTCTTGAAATTTGGTATAGGTTATTTGTTACAAAAGAAATGAATTCAACAACTAAACTTTCATAATATTTTATTTTATACTATTTTTTTCTATGTTTTTAAGAAATTCTTTTGCAATTTTATCCCAACTAAAATTTTCTTCTACAAATTTTCTACCATTATTTCCCATATTTTCTCTTTTTTGTTTATCATCTATTAATATTGATAATTTTTTAATTAATTCTTCAGAATTTCCTTTTTCTACCAAAAACCCTGTTTCATTATCTTTCATCAATTCTGGTATTCCGCCAACATTTGTTGCTACAACAGGTTTTTTCATTAATTGTGCTTCTTGTAATGTCAATGGGGACATATCAATTCCACTAACTAACGCATAAACATCAATTTCTGTAAGATACTCTCTTACTTTATCGGGGTACTGTAATGGGCCAAGCCATTTAAAATTATCATATTTTTCTAAAATAGGTAAAATTTTATCACGATAAGGTCCATCCCCTACCCAATAAAACATGACATCAGGCATAGATTCTAGTACTTTTTGTAAAATAAGCATTTCTTGAGCTTTACCCCAAATCACTGCTCCTTGCAGTAATCCGATACAAGGATGTTTCAGTTGCATACCTTTTGATGGATACCATCTTTCTGGACTAATTCCTTGATACATTACTGCAGTTTTTTTATCAGGATAATTTTCTTTTACAATTTTTTCTAAATGTTTACAAATTGGAATAATTAAAAATGATTTATCAAATGTCTTTTTCATAATTGAAATCCATACATCTAGTACAATTTTTTTTAAAAATGATTTGTATGTAGTTTCTTTTGCCCATTCAATTTCTTTCCAAATATTCCCTCGTAAATGAATTATTAATGGAATTTTATATTTTGAAGCACTTTTTGCAAAATGTCTTTGACGATCTACTAAAATTACATCAGGTTTAAAATCTGAAATTAATTTATCAAATTTCTTTTGAGTTTGAAACCAATCCAAAATTTTACGACTTGGAAAGCCATTAGAAACATCTGTATCTATAACTAATTTACATTCTATTCCTAATTTTATAAGAGCATCTTCAAATTCTTTTAAATGAAATATTTTTGAAGGTGAACCTCCTATTAACAATCTCATGATTTAATGCCTTCTTGTTTTAAAATTTTAAGAAATTCTTTTGCAATTTTATCCCAACTAAAATTTTCTTCTACAAATTTCTTTCCTGCATTTCCCATTTTTCCTGCAATTTCTGGATTTTCTAATAAAAATGATATTTTTTTAATTAATTCTTCAGAATTTCCTTTTTCTACCAAAAACCCTGTTTCATTATCTTTCATCAATTCTGGTATTCCACCCACATTTGTTGCTATAATTGGTTTTTCCATCATTGCTGCTTCTAATATTGTATGTGGAGACATATCCATTCCTGAAATTAAAGCATAGATATCAATTTCATCTAAATATTCTTTAACTTTATTTGGATAATCTAAATTTCCTAACCATTTAAAATTTGGATATTTTTCTAATGTTAATAGTATTTTTTTTGCATAAGGTCCATCTCCTGCCCAATAAAATGTGATATTTGGAAATTTTTTCAAAACTTTTTCTAAAGTTAACATTTCTTGAGCTTTTCCCCAAATATGTGCTCCTTGAAGTAATCCCACACATGGATGATTTAAATTATTTTTTGATGGTTGTATTGGTTTCCAAAAATCTATTTCTATTCCTTGATAAAATGTTTTAATATTTTTTTTAGGATATTGATTTTTTATACGTTCTGTTAAATAATTACAAATTGGTAAAATTATAGTTGATTTATCTTTAAAACATTTTTCTCTAATTCTATTTTTTAAATCTATTTGTATTTTTTTTTGGATTGATGTACGATTTATTTTTTTTGCAATATCTGATTCCAACCAAATGTTTCCTCTAATAAAAATAATTAATGGGATTTTAGTTTTTAATATTAGTGAAGTAAAATGACTATGGCTTCTTTCTGTAAAAATATAATCTGGTGAATAATCATTAATTATTTGTTTAAGTTTTGATGGTGCATGAAACCAACGTAATATTTTTTTTGAAAAGAATGAATTATCATATATTTTTAAATCATCTATAATTTTAGATTCAATATTATGTTTTACTAATTCTTTTACAAATGGTCGTAAATATTTAACTCTACTTTTATCTACAGCAAATAATATTTTTAACATTTTACTATTTTTAAGATTTTAATTAATCCTATTAAAGTTACAATTTATTCATATAGAGGTTAAATACAAAAAATACATGGATGTTAAAGCAATTTCAAAAACTATTTTTAGAAATTTAAAAATTCGAATTATTGGTAAATCTGAATATGGTAATGAACGATGGGGAAAAGCTGATAAAACTTGGTATGATGAAATTCATAATGAAAATACTGAACTTCATAAAGATTTTCAAAAATATTTTAAATCTAAGAATGATATTACAACAATTTTAGAGGTTGGCTGTGGAACTGGAGTTTATCCTATTCAACAAAAAAACTTGTTTGTTGGGAAAAAATACACTGGATTAGATTTTTCAAAACCAAATATTGAATTTTGTAAACAAAATTCAGATTTTGAATTTATTCATGGTGATTTCATTAAAATGAATTTAGATAAAAAATATGATCTTGTTTATTCTCATGCTGTCATAGATCATGTTTATGATATTGATGAATTTTTACGAAGAATTGTAAAATTGTGTGGAAAATATGCTTATGTTAATGCATACAGAGGATTTTTTCCAAAATTAAATGATCATAAAATGAATTGGAGAGATGATGATCATTGTTATTATAATGATTTATCAGTTATAAAAACAAAAAAGGTTCTATTAAATTCGGGTTTATCTGAAGATGAATTTTTAATTCGAAAACAAGAAAATAAAGATTCAACTGGAAAAATTTGGGATGAAACAGTAATTGAAATCTTTTTAAAAAAATAATTTAATTACCAATATTTAGATTGACCACATAAAACTCTCTTACACATTCGAAATAATTCTGCAATAAGTCCTCCAGAAGAAATAATGTTTAATTTAACAAAATATGTTAAGTTCTTTAAAAAAATTTTTGTACCTAAATTTTTTGCACACCAAATAGTAAAAGGAAAATTAAAACATATAATATTAAAAAAACTATATCCAGATTTTCTTAAATATTGTATTAATGAACTAGATTTTTCATTGACTTCTTTATACACAATATTATTAGTTGTAACATATAGATCTCCTTGCTTAATAATATTTAAGACACATGCAAAATCCCCTCTCCACCTAACGGGATTCATAAATTCTTCAAAAACATTTGCCTGTTTTAATTTATTAGTTTTAAAAACTGAATAAATTATTGATGACATGCTATAATCTAAATAAAATTTTATTTTTTTTTCGAGGTTACCAGAAACAGGATGAACATATTGAAATTTTTTTGAATTTTCAATAATTTTAATTTCTATCTTCCCATTTTCTTTATTCTTAATTCTGTTGAATAATTTTACTTCTCCAACACTCCCTACTATTTTGAAATTATTATCTAGCACATCAATATTTTCTTCTAAAAAGTTATTTTCCCATATATCATCAGCAAATGCCCAAACAAAATATTTTGTATCCGCTTTATCTAGCACAAAATTTGTATTCCAATTTGGACCCATATTATTTTCTTGTTTAAAATATATTATTCGTTCATCTTTATCTGCTGCCTCCTTACATATTTGACTTGTATTATCATTTGAATTATTATCTGAAATTACTATGATAAAATTTTGAAATGTCTGATTGAGTACTTGTTTAATTCTTTCTCCAATAATTTTCTCCCCATTGTATACTGGAATTCCAACTGTTACTATGGGTTCATTCTTCACAACTTAAATATTTTTTATGACTATTTTAATTGATGGAGAAATTTATACTTAAGATCTAGTAGGTTTGAATATGTTAAAAATATTAATTTTAGGTGGTAGTGGATTGGTAGGCAGTGTATTTACTAATTATTCAAAACAATATTATGATTTACATTTAACATATAATAATAATCCAATAAAAAATTTAAAAATTAATTCAACTAAGATTGATGTTACTACAGAAATTGATAATTTACAAAAATTAATTTTGGATAAATCCCCTGATGTTATAATAAATACAATTGCTCATTCAAGTGTGGATCTTTGTGAAACTAACCACAATGATGCGGATTTTTTACATGTAGACATTCCAAAAATTATATTGGATGTTTCTTCGGAAATTGGTTCAAAACTAATCTATTTTTCAACTGATGCCGTATTTCCTGGAGAAATAAATAAAAAATATAACGAAAATGATATTCCAAATCCAATTAATTATTACGGGAAAACAAAATTAAATGCTGAAAAATTGATCCTAAATCATTCACAAAAAAATACTGTATTACGTACTTCAGTAATATATGGAAATCATGAGCGTTCTAGATTTACAAATTGGATTTTATCATATTTAAAAAATAATAAAATGACTGATCCATTTATTGATCAATTTAATACACCCACTTTAGTTGATGATATTGCAAAAATATTGAATAAAATAATAGATCGAAATATTTGTGGTCTTTTTCATGCAGCAGGTCCTACTTGTATAAATCGATATGATTTTGCACTTTTACTTGCTAAACATTCAAACTTAAATTCCAAACTTATTAAACCCGTTACGAAAAATGAAAAAAAACAATTAGCTCCTAGACCTACATCCACATGTTTAGATTCATCTAAATTAGAAAATATTTTAAAAATGAAATTTTCTGATATAAATTCAGGTATATCTAAAATAATTAATTGAATTTTCTAACTCTTTAAAAAAATCTTATCTAATACAATATCTAATTCAGATGAATGAGATATTTTAATTGATTTACATCCTGCAGTTTTACCTGCATCAAAATCTTTTTGATGATCCCCAATCATCCAACTTTTAGATAAATCAATTTTAAAATCTAATGCAGCCTGTTCAATTAACTTTATTTTTGGTTTTCTACAATCACAATTTTCATTAGGTTGATGTGGACAATAATAAAAAGCATCAATTTTGGTATTAAATTTTTTAAGATAATTCTGAATATAATCATGAATTTCATTTATATTTTTATGAGATGTCAGTCCACGATTTACAGCTGACTGATTTGTAATTACTATAGCTAAAAATGAATTTTTTTTAATTTTAGAAATGCAAGTTTCAATATTTGCAAATAATTCTAATTCTTGAACTGTTTTAACATAATCTTTACGTTCTTTATTTAGAACTCCATCACGATCCAAAAATATTGCTTTATTCATAATTAAATTCTGGTGTACCTTGTTTTCTAATTGCATTAATGATACAATGACACAAGGCAAGATGAACTGATTCAATTTGTAGCATATCATTACTTGGAACTACAATTGTTTGATCACAAAATTTGACTAATTCACCACCAGACATACCTGTTATTCCAATACACTTACACTCTTGATTTTTGGCTAATTTTATTGCATTAATGATATTTGGAGAATTTCCACTTCCACTAAAGACAATTACTACATCATCTTTTTTATAAAAATTTTTTAATTGTTCAGCAAAAGCATTATCAAATGAAACATCATTTGACCAAGCTAAGTTTACAGGAATATTATCTACTAATGAAATAGCTTTAAATCTTTTTGAATTTTTTGTGATTGCCGTTTTTAATAAATCTGAAACAAAATGGGATGCAGTAGAACCTGAACCTCCATTACCCATAGTAAAAATCATTTTATCATTATCTCTGGCATTTAATAAAATAGAGATAATCTCTTTCACATTTTTTACATCAGAATTAATTTTATCTAGGCAAATTTGTTGTTCTTTTAAGAATGTTGAAATGAGATTATTCAAATTAGACATTGTAATTTATTTGTGTTCATATAAGTTAATAACTTTTGGACTATTAGAGTGAAAATTAAAGTTAACAAATGTGAGTTTCAATTTTTCCAACTTTTCTTTTAATTGATTTTGTTTATTTTTTTCACAATAAAGTAAAATATGCCCACCTGCACCTGCACCCGTTATTTTTCCACCAATTGCACCATTTGATAATGCTAATTCATATATTTTATCAATTCTGTCGTTTGTAACTTCTTTTGTAAATTTTTTTTTAGCATTCCAACCTTTATTCAAAACTTCTGCAAAATTTTGTAGATCTGAAGATTTTAATGAATCATGTAATTCTTCTGATAATTTTTTTACATAATGTAACGATTCTAATGTATCTTTATTTTCATTTTTTGTTAATTCTAATTGATTTTTTAGAACATCTGAACTTTTTCTTGTAGTCTCCATACTAAATAACATTAAATTCTCTTGTAATTCTGAAGAAACTGAAGATGATAGTTTAATTGGAGAAACTTTAACTCCATTAGAATTAAAATCAATAAAATTAAATCCACCAAATGCTGCAATGTAATCATCCTGTTTACCAACGGGATGATTCAAAATATTTCGTTCAATATGAAATGCCATTTCTGCAATTTCTGTATTTGAAAATTTTTTATTTTGTAATGAAGAAATTGTTTTTACACAATTTACTGCTAAAGAACTTGAACCACCTAAACCTGAACCTGGTTTAACATTACTAGAAATTAAATAATCTCCACCTTGTTTAAAATCAAGTAATTTTACAGCAGAAATTGCTATTTCTGTACCTAATTGATATTCTAAATCTTTAAATTTTTTTAATCCTTGATAAGATTCAAAATCTGAAGCAAATGCTTGAATCGAGTCATCATTTCTAGGATTATAAACTAAATATGTAAAAAGATCAATAGTTGTTGAAACTACAGATCCATTATATTTTTCATAATATTCAGGCATATCTGTTCCTCCTCCTGCAAAACTTACGCGCATAGGCGACATACCAACAAACATATGATTCTATTAATTCATAGAAGATTTAATCTTTTAATAAAAAAAGTGATTAAAGGAAATGATGAAAGTTTAAGGATTCATTCAAATAATGTTATTATAAAATGTAACAATAATGAAAATCCTCATAACTGGTTCTGAAAGTTTTATTGGTAAAGAATTGATACGACAATGTAAAGATAAAAAAATAGAAATTGTTGGGATGGATATAATCCCAAAAGAAAATTCAGATTATGAATATTATCAATTAGATATTAAATCTTCAAAGTTAATGGAAAATATTCCTAATGATATTGATATACTTGTTCATTTAGCAGCTCTATCTAGAGATTCAGATTGTAAAGGTAAAGCTTACGAATGTTTTGAAAATAATGTCATCGGCACTTTGAATATGATAAAATATGCTTTAAGTAGAAATGTAAAACAATTCATTTTTTCTTCAAGTGAATGGGTATATGATGAATTAGTAAATAGTGAATTAATAAATGAAGATCATTTAATTAATTCACAAAGTTTAACATCTGAATATGCACTTTCAAAATTAACAAGTGAAATTAATTTACACCAACAATATTTACAAAATCCTATAGATATTACAATTTTAAGATTTGGAATAATATATGGTCCACGAAAATCTAATTGGTCAGCTATAGAATCAATTGC
>Ga0308019_10002706_pt1 | contig 10044 bp, 14 predicted proteins | sample Neamet284_FD_203135 | JGI IMG/M metagenome (GOLD analysis project Ga0308019, IMG submission 203135) | Marine microbial communities from water near the shore, Antarctic Ocean - #284 | ecosystem: Environmental > Aquatic > Marine > Unclassified | place: Southern Ocean | collected 2014-10-01
TAATAAATAAGATATGTTGTTGGTGTCGAGACTACCCAAACGATGAGCCATGTTGTTGGTGTAACGATGAAGATGATTTTGAGGATGATGAAGATTAATAGATACAAGGAGAATAAATTATGAGATACGGAAGCGTTTGTAGTGGCATAGAAGCCGCAACAGTTGCTTGGAAACCATTAGGTTGGAAGGCTCAATGGTTTAGTGAAGTTGATAAGTTCCCAAGTGAGGTTCTGAAACACCACTACCCAAAAGTAACTAATTATGGAGACATGACAAAATTTAAGGAATGGAATGATGGAAAAACAATTGACCTTCTTGTTGGAGGAACACCCTGCCAAAGTTTCAGTATCGCTGGACTACGTACAGGACTTGACGACCCCAGAGGAAATCTCATGCTCACCTATCTTGCAATGGCTGAACAACTTAAACCCAAGTGGCTCGTATGGGAGAATGTCCCTGGAGTCTTGTCATCTAACGGAGGAAGGGATTTTGCAACCCTCCTCACAGGACTGGGGAAAATCGGGTATGGGTTCGCTTACAGAGTGCTTGACGCTCAATACTTCGGAGTGGCACAAAGACGCCGCCGTGTCTTCCTTGTTGGATACCTTGGAGACTGGAGACGTGCCGCAAGTGTACTATTTGACACCGAGAGCTTGTCTGGGAATCCTCCGCCGAGCCGAGAGAAGGAACAAGATACTGCCATCAAAGTTGAAAGAGGCACTGCAAGAATGCGTGGATTTGGAGACTATACCTGTGACGACTCTGCCAGCACAATAAAATCTAGGGATTATAAGGATGCTACAGACTTAGTTATTAATTCAAGCTACGCCCTTCCTGGAAATTGGATTGGTAGAAAGCCAGAAAATGGAGGTAATCAAGTACAACCCTTTTTTGACTTATCGCCCTGTCAAACAGCAACAGATCGACATGCAGTTGTCTATGAGTGTCATGGTCAAGATAGTAGGATTAAGGAGTTACCAGAGGTCTGCTCAACTATCTCTGCTAAGTATGGTACTGGTGGTGGCAATCAACCTATAGTCGTTAGGCCACAGTATGCAGTCAGACGTATGACACCTATTGAATGTGAGAGACTACAGGGTTTTCCTGATACTTACACTCAAATACCTTGGCGTAACAAAGAACCTATAGACTGTCCCAATGGTCATAGGTACAAAGCTTTAGGTAACAGCATGGCTGTACCTGTAATGAATTGGATAGGTAGGAGAATATCCGATAACACAACAACGGAGAAAACAAAATGAACACATATAAAGTTGGTGTTGTCATATACAACTCTTTTACTATTGAGGCAGATACACCGGAAGAGGCGAGCCAGATTGTGAGAAACTATAGTTGCGTTGATATACTAGATTATAGTGACTTTAATGTTACTGATATAGACTTAGAAAAGGAATAAACAACAAGATGTTCACAGTAGAATTTGAATCAGACTATTCTGTCGTCACAACTATGGATGAACAGAATAGACACAATGATGTAGAGATGTACCTTGAAGATGATGGTATAGTTTACTTAAGGCAATACGTAGATACCCTAGATGAATTTCAACTAATTGAAATGTCATACAAACAATTACTTGACTTATGGGGTTCTATGAAGCAGACTGAAGGTCTATTTAAATTGGAGTTAGTAGGAAAGGAAAAGCTATGAAAGATTCACAGCACAAAAAAATCATCAAACATTTAAAAACAACCAAAGGTATTACAGTACGTGAGGCTATGATTGAATATAGTATTAGTAGTCTAACAAAACGTATACAAGAGTTACGTGATGAAGGTTGGAATATAGAAAGTGTAAAAAGGAAACACCCTGTAACAGGTCAACGTTATGTAAGGTATGTTTTATCAGGAGACCTTACATGGACTTAATGTTCTATCCACCAATCATTCTATATCTATTAGGTATAGTTCTTGTTATAGGTTTGTTTGAGTCTATTGACGACAATGAAAGAGGTACAGTAAAGTTGGCTGTTATATGGCCATTTGTTGCACTCTATCTAATCTATGAGATATTCAGGGATATAGTTCTTGGAAGGTGATAATCCACATCTAGCATGTCCATACACTGAGTGTGGATCAAGCGATGCATTTAATTGGAATGATGGTGGCTTTGGTCAGTGTCATTCTTGTAGTAGGTCTTATCCTTCCAAGGATAGATCAGAAACATATGAGTGGGTTAAGCAGGAGTACCCACTTAAGGAAAGGAGAAACCCTATGAATATACCAATAACTGGCGGTACTTACAAAGGGATCAGATCAATTGATGCTGATGTCTGTGAATTGTATGGTATTCAGTTACAAACAGGAGACAAGGGAGAAGCTGTACGTTATGCTTACAAGTACCCACATACAGTAAAGTACAGGTTAGTAGATGATAAGTCTAAGTCTTGGACTAGAGATCGTGGCATGGGTATGAACCATCTGTTTGGCCCAGAGTTCAATGCAGGTACAAGTCAACGTATCTATCTAACCGAGGGTGAGTTTGATGCCGCATCCCTATATCAAATACTAGGTAAGACATTTCCAGTAAAGTCATTGCCTAGTGCATCTATTGGTGAGAAGTTTATTAAACACAATCACACATACCTATCATCATTCAAAGAGATCATCTACTCAGGTGAGCTTGATGATGCAGGACGTAGGGCAGCAGATAAATTATATTCAGCTTTCCCTGATAAGTTTTGGTATGTACCAATGTCTAAGTACAAGGATGCTAATGACTTCCTACAGGCTGGTGATGGTAATGATCTAATGTGGGCTGCACGTAAGCCTCAACGTTATTCACCAGAGAACTTCTTTTGTTCAGACCAGGATGTTGAAGATGCAATACGTAACGAGAATCCTTACGAATATATACCTACTGGTCACACTGGACTGGATGAAAAGATCAGGGGTATGGTTAAGGGTGGTATAACATTCATCAAAGCACCACGTGGTACAGGTAAGACAGAAGTTATACGTTACTTTGAGACAGGCTTACTACGTGATGAGGATAGCCGTATTGCTTTACTTCACATGGAAGAGATGAAGTCAACTACCTATCGTTCAATGGCTACCTATGAGTTAGGTATTAATGTTAGAACAAAGGATGATGCCAGAGAAAATGGTGTGTCTGAGGAAACTGTCATTGAGGCCGCTAAGTCTATGACTAAGGGTGAACGTACCATTATCTTTGAGATGATGTCACACGATGATCCTCTTAAGCTATTAGATTATATTCGTCTTGCGGCTACTGTGTATGGTGCTGGGTTCATCTTCATTGATCACGTTCAACGTCTTGCTTACTTATCTAGCTCTGGTGTTGATGGTGCTACTAGCACACTGACTACTTTAGGTTCACGAGCCGCACAGTTAGCAAAGGAACTCAATATAGGTGTAATCTTTATATCTCAGGTAAATGATGATGGACGTACAAAGTATGCGGCATCACTTGAAGAAGAGGCTATCATTTGCATTAAGATTGAACGTGATGTAGAGACTGAGGATGAGGTACTACAGAACACAACAAACTTTATTGTAGACAAGAACAGACCATTCGCTAAGTTAGGTAACGCTGGTTCGGTATACTATGATCCAGAGACTACCATCTTAACAGAAGAAACACCTTATGTAGGGAGAGAAATTGCGGCATGATAGTATTCGATGTAGAAGCTGATAACCTTTTGGAAGATGCTACTAAAATACATTGTCTATCTTATACTGCTGATGGTTCTAAACCTGTAACCTTAGTTAACTACGATGAGATGCGTAAACTCTTATCAACTCAACAGGGATTGATTGGACATAACATTGTTGGTTATGACAAGCCTCTCTTAGAGAAGTTGCTAGGTATACAGATCAATGCAAGACTGTTTGATACACTACCAATGTCTTGGGTTCTTAATCACAGCAGGTCTAAGCATGGACTTGATAGCTTCGGCGAAGAGTTTGGTATACCTAAACCTGTTGTAACTGATTGGTCAGAGCAATCTATAGAGGTATATAAACATCGTTGTGAAGAAGATGTTAAGATCAACTGGATGTTGTGGCAGAACTTGCTTAGACGTTTTAAACTTATCTATAAAGATGATGTGCTACTAGACAAGTTCTTCAGATACTTACAATTCAAGATGGATTGTGCTGTGGCTGCAGAGAATACAGGCTGGCGTCTTAATAAGACACTAGCTCAGTCTAGTAGAGATACACTTGTTAATCAGCAAGAGACTAAGGTTGAAGAACTAAAGACTGTTATGCCTAGAGTTGAGAAGAAGACTACTAAGCGTAAACCTAAAAAGTGTTTCAAGGAAGATGGAAGTGCATCAGCTCTTGGTACTAAATGGTTTGAGTTGTTAAAAACTAATAACTTACCACCTCACTATGATGGTGAGATTAGTGTTCACAAGTCTTGGAAAGAACCTAATCCTAACTCACCAGAGCAAGTTAAAGACTGGTTATATTCGTTGGGTTGGAATCCATGTACACATAATTATGTTAAAGAGGATGACGGTAGTGAAAGACCTGTACCTCAAGTACGTAAGGATGGTGAGCTTACTGACTCAGTTAAGCTACTTGTGCGCAATAATAATGTAGTAGGTATACTTGATGGTCTTACTGTTATACAACACAGGTTAGCTATCTTTAATGGTTTCATTGAGTGTGAACGTAATGGATATGTTAAGGCACAGATAGCTGGCTTGACTAACACACTACGCTTCAAGCACAAGAAGCCTTTGGTTAACTTGCCAGGAGTTGATAAGCCTTGGGGTAAGGAAGTTAGGGGTTGTCTGATAGCAGATGAAGGTACATACCTTTGTGGGTCTGATATGACATCTCTTGAGGACACAACTAAACGTCACTACATGAAGCCTTACGATCCAGACTATGTAGAGGAGATGGCTAAGAAAGGGTTTGATCCTCACCTTGACCTTGCCAAACACGCTGGTGCTGTTACTCAAAGACAGATAGATGATCATAACTTAGGTAAGATCTCTCTCAAGTCTTTACGTAAGAACTACAAGGTAGTAAACTATTCTGCTACCTATGGTGTTGGTGCAGCTAAGTTATCACGTACTACAGGGATGACAATACCTCAGTCAGCTAAACTACTTAAGGCTTATTGGGAACGTAATTGGGCAGTAAAAGCTTTCTCTGAGGCACAGAAGATAAGAACTATCAATGGTGAGATGTGGGTACAGAACCCAGTCAGTAAGTTCTGGCACAGTCTCAGATACGAGAAGGATGTCTTCTCTACTATCAACCAATCAACAGGTGCTTACTGCTTTGACAAGTGGGTTGCATACTATAGAACGAAGCGTCCCAATATTCTTGGGCAGTTTCATGACGAAACAATCAATCAGGTTAAGATAGGTATGGAACAAGAACATACTACAATCTTAATGTGGGCGATTGATAAAGTTAACCAAGAACTTAAATTAAATGTTGACCTTGGTATTGACGTACAGTACGGTAACACGTACAGTGAAATACATTAAACAAAAAATGGAGGCCTATTATGGCAACACGTGTAGTAAAATTAACTGGTATTGGTGAGTGGGCGAAAGTCTTTGAAGCTAATAGAGACATGACTGGATACGAGAATATGTATGCAGAGCATGATGGAGCATGTACAATTGATCTAATTATGGACGAAGAGAACCTTGAGAAGCTAAAGGCATCCCGTTCTATTAAAAAGGGTAAGCCTGACGCAGAGGGACGTGGACATAAAGTTCGGTTCATACGTAAGTTTGGTGGTGGGCAACCACGTAATACTGGAGCACCACTAGTTTTTAAAGCTGATGGTACACCTTGGAATTATGATGTGGATGGGACTATCGGTAATGGTTCAACTGTAGAAGTTGTACTGTCTGTATACGATACACGTCTTGCACACATTGTTGGAACACGTTTAGATAAAGTTACTGTCATAGAGCATATTGAATATGTCTCTGACGAAGGTGTATCTCCTCCACCTGTAACTGATGCTGAACCTGTAGCTGGGAACGATATACTGTTCTAAGCACAATCTGTGGGGTGGGTGTTTCCTTTTCCTTTCTGCCTACCCCACACTTTTCTTTAGGAGTTATAATGGAAAAAATAGAAAATATGTCTAACGAAGAGTACCATGCAGTTCCTGGTATATCTTCAAGTGCTGTAAAAGCAGTCTATAAAAAATCACTGGCTCACTGGAAGGGACAGAAGATTTCTCAATCAGCTGCATTTGCAATGGGTAATGCCGTTCATGCAAACTTATTAGAACCAGAAAAAAACTTAGTTGTCAAAGGACCAAAGACTAAAGCTAGTGCTGCCTTCAAAGCTATGAAAGAAGATCTAACTAAAGATCAAGTCCTTCTTACTGAGGTAGAGTTTAACGTAGCCAATTGTATTACTAGAGGTGCATTACATAACCCTATATGCGCTAAGGCTTTAAACCACTCTGGTAGAGTAAATGAAATTAGTATTTTTGTAAAAGATCCATTGTCAGGACTCACACTAAAAACAAGACCTGATTTAATGATTGAGGCTAACAATACTGTATACGATGTAAAGACTACACAGGATGCTAGTCCCAAAGGTTTTCAAAGTGAGTGCGTAAAGTATGGTTACTTTATACAAGGAGCACATTATGTTTATACCTGTAAATTAGCAGGTTATGACGTAGAGAATTTTGCATTTATTGCCTGTGAAAAAGCATCACCTTTTCTGTCGCACCTACATTTAATGGGTACAGAAGTTATGGAGTGGGCTACAGTCCAGTTACATAAAACTCTAGCTGTTATTGCTAAAGCAGAAAAAGATGAAGACTTTGGTACAGGTTGGGGTGACTATACCCTAATGCAGAAACCAACGTGGTTGTAACTAGATATGACTAGATCAGCAAAGGCCAAGGGTAGAGGCGGTCAACAAGAAGTCAGGGATAAGTTACTAGAAACATTCCCTGAGTTTGAGCCTGACGACATAAAGAGTACCACAATGGGTGACGGAGGTGAGGACATACAGTTATCTCCTGCTGCTAGGAAAACTATGCCTATAACTATTGAAGTTAAGAGGCGGAAGTCTGGCTTCAAGACTGCCTATGGTTACATAGATCAGGCAAGTAAACATGCTAAGGGTGAGCCAGTTGTTTTCTTTAGGGCTGACAGACAACCCTGGATTGTGATGATTAGTATGGATCATTACATGGAACTACTTAGGAACTGGAAGAAATGAGTGTAAAAATTTGGGGTATTATATCAGGTCCAACATCTAGGGATGACTGCCCTAACAGTGAAGACTGGCCTGATCACTCTAACTATACTTTAATCTGTAAGGCTGAGATAGATGGTGAAGTATTTGATACTAACTTCTACTTTGAAGACCTTGACGATGCCTACATCTGGTCAGCACATTTCTATGACAATATAGATCCATTAGTTATAGTAGATGATGCAACTGATGCTTGACTATAGCATTCATTTCAATATAACTAGGAGCTTTCACCGTGAAGTTTGAAGTAAATTTAAGCGTAAAGGTTGACCCAAGTGCAAACTTTTTAGAGGTTGATCGTGAGTATAATCTCTCTGTAATAGGTGAGATGATCGAAGATTGTCTGTATGATATAGATGATATTAATGTAACTGACTGTGAGGTAAAACAGCATGACTAAAATAACTATTGACGATAAAGAATATGATACAGATAATCTTAATGAGGCTCAGAAGGATATCATTAATGTTTTAAATACAGGTAAAAATTCTATAGCTCTATTAAATCATATGATCCAGTGTGCACAAGCAATTCAGAATATGAAAACTACTGAGCTTAAAGATACACTAGAAAAACCAAAAATTAAAGATAAGAAGTAATTATATCAAGTGAAGGAAAAAATAGTGATAACATCTTTTAGAGAGTATCAAAATAAAGCAGTAAGCTTTGCGGTATACCCAGCAACACACAAGGTATTATATCCAACACTGGGTCTATGTGGTGAGGCTGGGGAAGTGGCAGAGAAGGTTAAAAAACAAGTGAGAGATGGTGTGTTTCACCGTCACGAAGTAGCTAAAGAGTTAGGTGATGTGCTCTGGTATCTTACTAATATAGCTAGTGATATTGGCTATAACCTAAATGAAATAGCTAATCTCAACATAGAAAAACTAACAAGCAGACAAGAACGAGATGCAATTAAAGGTTCAGGAGATAACCGATGAATAACTTACTGCCTACCGACTATCAATCCTTTATACATAAGTCACGTTATGCACGTTGGCTTGACAATGAAGGCCGAAGGGAATCTTGGACTGAAACAGTATCAAGATACATGGATAACCTAGTTAAGCCAAAGGGTTTATCAAAGGTTGACCTGGCACAAATAGAAGAAGCTATACTTAATCTAGAAGTGATGCCTTCTATGCGAGCATTGATGACAGCTGGTCCTGCTTTAGATCGAGACAATACAGCAGGTTATAATTGTTCATACCTTGCAGTAGATACACCAGTAGCCTTCGATGAAGCTATGTTTATTCTATTATGTGGTACTGGTGTAGGCTTCTCAGTTGAACGTCAGTCAATAAAAAAACTACCTGATGTACCTGATCTTATCTATTACAGCGATACAACTATTGTAGTTAAGGATAGTAAAGAAGGTTGGGCTAAAGCCTTACGTCAAATGATCGCACTATTGTACAGTGGAGAGATCCCTAAGTGGGATGTGTCACGAGTACGTCCAGCTGGTGCTAAACTTAAGACCTTTGGCGGCAGAGCATCAGGACCAGCACCATTGATTGATCTGTTTAACTTTGTCAGTCAAGTATTCCTTGGTGCTAAGGGACGTAAGTTATCATCACTTGAATGTCACGACATCATGTGTAAGATTGGTGAAGTAGTTGTTGTAGGTGGCGTTAGACGTTCAGCAATGATTAGTTTATCAAACCTGTCTGATGATCGTATGCGTCATGCTAAGTCTGGCTCATGGTGGGAAAACAACCCTCAACGTGCCTTAGCTAATAACTCTGTGTCGTACACTGAGAAGCCTGACAGCTTGTCTTTCATGCGTGAGTGGACAGCACTGGTTGAGTCAGGCTCAGGTGAACGTGGTGTATTCAATCGCCAAGCATCTAAGGTACAAGCCGCTAAGAATGGCAGACGTGATCCTAACTATGAGTTCGGGACAAATCCTTGCAGCGAGATAATTTTACGCCCAAACCAATTCTGTAATTTAACGGAGTGTGTAGTACGTGCAACTGATACAATTGAAAGCTTAGAAAACAAAGTACGCATCGCTACTATATTAGGTACAATACAATCATCCTTCACTAAGTTCCCGTATCTACGTAAGATATGGAAGGATAATACAGAAGAGGAACGCTTACTTGGTGTGTCTATGACAGGTATTATGGACAACCCTTTGATGACAACATCTAACGAAGGATTGGAGACTACTCTTGAACACCTCAAACAGATCGCTGTTACTACTAACGCTAAGTGGGCTAAACGCCTTGGCATCCCTGCTGCTACTGCTATCAGCTGCGTTAAACCCAGCGGTACTGTATCCCAGTTGGTTGACTCTGCTAGCGGTATACATGCTCGTCACTCAGCCTATTATATTCGGACTGTACGTGGAGACAACAAAGACCCGCTAACTCAATTCATGAGTGATCAAGGCATCCCTAATGAGCCTGACGTAATGAAGCCTGATCAGACTACAGTGTTTAGCTTTCCTATGAAAGCACCAGAGGGTGCAATAGTTACTGCTGACATGTCTGCCGTTGAACAACTAGAGATGTGGTTAGCTTATCAACGTAGCTGGTGTGAACATAAGCCATCAGTAACTATTAACGTTAAGAATGATGAATGGTTTGAAGTAGGGGCATTTGTATACAAACACTTTGATGAGATGTCAGGTGTGTCATTCTTACCATTTAATGAGCATACGTATCAGCAAGCACCCTATCAAGATGTAGATTGGGATACTTATCTAGAACTTCTAGGTAAAATGCCTTCCTCAATTGATTGGGATAAGTTATCTGACTATGAACAAGAAGATAATACTGCAGGTAGCCAGACATTAGCA
>Ga0308019_10002709_pt1 | contig 10038 bp, 6 predicted proteins | sample Neamet284_FD_203135 | JGI IMG/M metagenome (GOLD analysis project Ga0308019, IMG submission 203135) | Marine microbial communities from water near the shore, Antarctic Ocean - #284 | ecosystem: Environmental > Aquatic > Marine > Unclassified | place: Southern Ocean | collected 2014-10-01
ATCGTGTTAACGTTGCAGAAGCTATTGCCCCATCAGGAGAAGGCGGCCCCATTACATTCAGTGTAGATGTTGTAGCGACTATTGGAGTTCACACCGTCGAATTACTTCTGGATGTCAATAACAACCTCACTCAAACAAGAGATGACAATGATAATTTTAGTACGATATTAGTTGTTCTTGAGCCACATGTTGCTCAGATACAAACACCAACTGAAGTTTCAAGAGCATTACCTGGCACATCACAAATTGTCGAGATTACAGTAACAAGCACAGGTAGCCGAAGTTCGACTTGGAGCCTTGGTTATGATACATCAGGGCTGCCGGACGGGTGGACATTTGCTCCAATCGATTCAGCTGACTTATCTCTGGATCTTGAAAGAGATGTCCCCCAAGTGGTTCAATTTGAATTCACAGTCCCCGAAGATGCAATGGGTTCTGATGATGCACTAATTCCAATGACTTTGGTTTTAGACCAAAATGAAAATATTACCGCATCGGTAACTCTACCTCTCGAAGTAGAGAGAACAAGAGGCCTATCGCTCCAAGGAGCGACTGGTTTGCCATCGGGTATAGGTTATGGAAGGCCGGGAGATGTGGCACACGTCTGGCTACTTGTTGAGAATGTAGGAAATGCCCAAGAGACTACTGAAATGCAGTGGTCTGCTAATTCATGGAGTGCAGATACCACCCTAGTTGATTATTCAGGCACAGCACAATGGGGTATCGAATTGGACCCAAGTGCCACAGAAGAGTATCTTATTGAATTCGAGATACCTAGTTCTAAATCTCTTGGAGACACAACATCAGCGACTCTGACTTTGTGTATTGGTTCAGGTAGTGAAGAAATATGTGAAGATTTCATTGTTACTGTCCATGCCAGTGATGTCTCTAGTGACATACCACATATTCGTACTGTTCCAATAACTGGACTGTCATGGGATCTCGAATCTAATTATGCAGGTACCACTTTACAATGGGATATGTCAAATGCAGGAATGCTGAATGAGGGCTGGATTTGGAGCACTAGTGGCGACCTTACAATTAATGGTACGATGTTGGAGATGGTTGGTCAAAATGGGCAATTATTTTTGGATTTACCATTCGACACACCACCTATGCGTCATTATTTCAATCAGAGTGAGGAAGGTTTGCCGCATTCAGACCTAGCAATCTCACTCCATGTGTTACAGGTATTCAGAGCTGATGCTGAAGTAGTGACTCCTTCAGATGGTGCAGTATTCAATGTTAGTGAGCGGACTAAAATAATTTTAAGATTGGCAAACCCAGGTAATGGGATAGATACTTTCACACTATCTGGAAATGTAACTGCTGGTAATTTGACTCAAGCACCGAATGTCATCTTTGAAGACGTGGATGGAAATCCATTGTCAACATTCCCAAGGACATTGGGCCCTGGTGGTTTTGCCACAATACCCGTTTACGCAATTCTACCCGCTGATGTTCCAGCAAGAGAGAGTTTCGAACTGGTATTCGATTGGACAAGTATTGGTGATTCAACAGCCACTGACAGAGCAAATATCACAATTGAGGCAAGACCAGACCACCGGTGGAACATCTCAATTGTACAAGGTAATTGGATGCAGGTCACGCCAGGAGGAGTGTTGGAATTAACCTTAGACCTCACGAATACGGGGAACACAGATGACCTCTTGTCGCTAACTCCATCGTTCACAATAGTCCATTCAGGTAACGATGTATCTGTATGGGAGGCTGAAATAATTAATTCATCTAGACTCGATGTACTAGAAAGTGAAACTGTATCACTAAACATTACAATTCCAGAAAACTCCTGGTCAGGTACGATTGCTAGCCTGACACTAACTGCTTCATCGAATGGTTTCGACATAGATCGAGATGTTAGTATTGATTTGGAAGTAGAGAATGTCGCAGGATGGAGATTCGACTTATCCAATACGTCTCTAGAAGTACCACCAGAAGGTGGCGAATTGCATATAATTGTGGAGCAGAAGGGTAATACTCCATCTTCACCTTACTTCACAAAAGCAGGTCAAGGATGGAATGTAACTCTCCCAGAGATTGGATCAGAAATTGAACCAGGAAACTCTGGAGTGATTACGATAACAGTTACTCCACCTATCGATGCTGTAGCTGGAGAAGTTGGGGTACTTAGTATTCGAATCTCTAATGGCAACGGGGCTGGACAAATTATTGAAGAAGTTCCGGTCAGAGTTGGTTCTGCGCCAGGCATAGCACTTGATTCAAAGGGTCCGTGGATGGTTAGACAAGATGTTGCATCTTGGCCAACTGCATGGATTGAGAATACGGGTAATGATGTTGCAATAATGAATATCTCAATACCTAACCTTCCAACTGGATGGGTCATCTCTGGCAAAGATGTTGTTGTCGTAGCACCAGGTGAAGTAATGGGTATGCCGTTACAACTTCAGCCCGCTAGTGAGTGGGATGGTACTAATATTCTGTTAGACATACAATTAGAACACCCAATATTGGGTACATTGTTTCATACAATTACAATTAGCCAAAGTGAAACAGTTCTCACCTCCAGTCCTGTCCACACGGGACGTTCTGGCGAAAAGGTTTCAGTAACTACTGACTCTCTCAGCGATGGTATTGAAACCTCGTTAGTACCATTACCAACTCAAAGAAGTAACACGACGCACAATGGAATGTCATTGCACCTGGTGGGAATCCCAGCACCAATACATGATGCAGATTGTGATAGTGCATTTGGTCAGTTATCAAATCTAGGCATTGAACCAACTTCTACAATATGGGCTTCTTGTCAGATTACTGCAAATTCAGAGCATGCTTTGGTAGCCAACGCATGGTTGAGAACCGACAATGGAGAAATGCTGGATAGTCGCACTATCCGATTAAGCCCCGGTGGCAATTTGACTGTAAATCTCTCAACGTTTTCGTGGGACCCTGAGCCCGGCCTAGTCTCAGTAGAGGTATTAATTGTCGATTCCAATGGATTACCATTGTATTCATCATCATCCACACATATCTCTCGCCAAGATGGCTGGAATTTAAAAATCTCGAATTTAGATATTGATGACGACTCTATCAACATAGGAGTTGATCGGGAAGGATACTCAATAATGGAGGGCTCCGTTTGCCAGGTCGACATCGCACTAACTGATGGAAGTTGGCAGAAATCAGTGACGGTTGATATCTATGGGAGTAAATATGCCCCCAGTATTGAAATTCCTCGAACTGACAAAATAAAGGATAGTGCAGAGGTTAGTGCTACGATTTCATGCCTAGCGCCATGGGATGTAGATGACAATACTGCTGATGATTCGATGACAGTGTTTGCTAGTAAACTCCCTCTTGTCACATATGAATCTGGTGACTTGTATTGGACTGGTGGAATTGCGGTATTATTGTTAGTCCTAGCATATTTCGGTGGTATACTAAACATACAGAGACCAGAACCTGTTAGTGTCAAGAAGGTCGAGCCCCAAATAAAAGAGAGCAACCAGGATATTTCGAGGCCTGAAACTGAAATTAAAATGGATGATATCAGCCTAGAGGATGAGACTTCTGAGCCTGAACCGGAACCGGAACCAATAGTTGAACCTGAAGAAGAGGTTATCGATATTGATGATTCCACAGCTAGTGGTAGGTTATCAGTTCTGAGAAGGGAACTTGAAACCGATTCAAGTGTCACACCCGATACCAAAGAGGACTTGTCAAGTCGCATGGATTCATTCCTTGCAGACCGTTGACTTCATCCATGAGTGACACTCCCCCTCAAATATGGAAAGGGATTTGGATAGTACCACACCATTTTTAACGATTGATCCTGTCGTTTCTAGTCGCCTAGAACCAGTCTACAGTGCCCTAAATGGCGGGGACTGGAAGTCAATGATTGAAGGTGATGACGAACTGCTAATTCGTTTAGTATCTCAAGGAATTCCCGATCCCGCAGACCGAGGCTCGATGACTTGGGATGATGCTAATCTGTTTTTCTTATCGTGTATTGACCTAACTACAAATGGAAGGCCAGCACATTTAGAGGCAGGAATTTCAAAGGCTAAGTTTGGAAGATTCCCCCATGGAGATGGGTCACCATTGACCTACTTACGAGATTGGATTAGAGACTCTCACAAAGATGCTGCAAGTCTAGAAGAGATGTCAGACTTGCTTGAGAAACTCGCATCAAGGATGAGTGGGACTAGCATGGAGAATGGCATAGGGCGACTAAATATCCGAGGCTGGTTGACCAATGAAGAAACTACCAATCTACGAAAAGCAATCATGTCACAGTGCTGGACTCCATCTGCTGAAGAACCACTTGATGGTGGTTGCCAAGATGCGGCTAAGCATCTGTTAGCATTGCTAAGGGCCGCTGAAAAGCGCCGTTGTGGTGTATTACTTAGAATTCATAACTAGACTAAAATTTATTTCCAGTTAATCTCTCATACATTGATGCATATAATTCAGCAGTTTGCGCAATTACTTCATCGGGAAGTGCGGGGATTGGGGGTTCTGGGGTGCCACTTTCTCTTGCAAGACGCAATAGTTCTTGATGCCCAGTTCCAACGTAGTGTTGTCTTACGAATTCCTTGGATAACTGAACAATAGTTCCTTTAGCGTATTCTTCTGCATCCCACCAACGGTCTTCATCTAGAGTTCCAAATGAATCTACAAGAACAGGTACACGTCCCGGCCCAAGAGCGAACTCTTTCTTGCCATCAACATGTATCAAACCACATTTTAGTGCTTCACGTTCAATTAGTGCATCGACTTTTATTACAACTTCAATAAGTGAATCGAGTTCTTCAGCAGTAATATTTGCAATTTCAAGAGCTTCTTCTTTATCGATAAGGCGATCGAATGCTTCGAACTTAGTTGTCACTTCGACGTAAGGTGCTGGAAGTTTAGCACCTTGTTCAAGTACGGTTCCTGCAGAAAAACCTAGTTCCTCAGAAGTAAGTTCTCCACGTTCGTATCTCCTCCAACCTGAACCTGCCAGATAATGTCGGCATACTACTTCCAATGGGACAAAGACCCATTCTCCATCCCTAGGCGTAGTACCTGGTTCACGATAAATATCTACACGACGTACAAGGCAACGGTCACTAGCATTTCTCTCGACAATATGTGTCCTACAGATACCCTCTTTCTCAACTAAGTCAAACCAATGGCACGTTGTGCGGTTAAGAGACTCACCCTTCCTAGGTATGAGCGAAGGAATGATTTGATCAAATGTAGATATCTGATTAGTATATCGAAATTCAAGAATATCAGGGTCATCGGTTGACCAGACTTCTTTGACTTTACCGGAATATAGGCATTCTCCCATGGACTATCGCCTGCGCATACCGTTTTTCAACATTGGCACAGGATTAAATTAATCCAAGGGCATCTTCTATACGGTTTAATTCGGGACCAGTGGTTTCTCGTCCAGCGAATACACCATTGTTTGAGGCGGCTAAACCGGCTCCAACATAAGGTGAACCAAAGGAGACAGTTCCCACCATCGGAGGGACTCCAAGTATCTCTTCTATTACTGAAACTTCATCGGGCAAAACGTCTGGATGTAGTAATACACCCTGGTCATTAGCGACCCCAAGTGATCCAACCACAGATTCACCTGCTATTGATGAAACTGCGATAGGGACACCAAGTATCTCGGAAATTATTTCAACACCATCTTCAGGTATTGCAGGGGATGCTATTGCACCATTTTCATTGCAGAGAATAAGATTTCCAGCAGTGTTTACACCGCCTTCCATAACGACCACATCACCAAATGAGGTCAGTGAGTCGATATCTGATTCAGTAGCGATATCTGCTACTGCTAAGCCCTTAGAGGTGCCAGTAACCAAAGCACCAACCAGGGTTGATCCTCCGATTGACAGAGGATGTCTTTCTAACCCTAGACATTCATCGAGGCGATTCAATGCATCTTCATTAAGTTCGTGAGGATGAAATACTACATTCCCACAAACAGCTAGGTAGATACCAACTTGGTCTGAACCAAGTACATCACTAGTCAATATTGGCATATCTCGTCACCTTGGTGTGTTCTATTGGGTTGAGGGTTTCTTTTGAAACCTGTGTTTGTAAATTAAAAAAGGCCGCACTCCACAAATTGCGGAATGCGGCCAAGTTTCCTAAACTCCGAGGAGTAAAGGTTGCGGGGAATTCTTTCCGAGGGAAAGAAGAGGGGCACAGTGACAGTCGTTCCCGTGGGCTCTCGCACCACAGTACCAGAACTGACGCAGATGGGCTTGACTTCCGGGTTCGGGATGGGACCGGGTAAACACCACCGCTATGACCGTGCACCCATCTTCCTTCGAATCGGAAGTGGATGCGATCCAGCGTTTGGATCGCTTCTCAAATTGGCATGAACTTATGAATGAAGGGCACTCGCCGGTGCGGTGCATACACAAAAAGTAGTTGCTTCATAATTAGTACTGCTGGACTGAACACGTCGCCGAAGCTTCGTGCTTACATCCGCAGTCTATCAATCTCGTCTTTTACGAGTAATGAAAAATGTGTCTCGTTTATGGGGTGGCTTCGAGCTTAGATGCTTTCAGCTCTTATCCATCAGGGCGTGGCTACCCAGCATTGCCTTGTCAGACAACTGGTAAACTAGTGGCCCCAAGCCCTCGTTCCTCTCGTACTGAAGGGCCTCTTCCATCAGACACTAAACACTTCAACCACCAAGCAACAAACCTGTCTCACGACGGTCTAAACCCATCTCACGATCCCTTTTAATGGGCGAACAACCCCACCCTTGGGTCCTGCTGCAGACCCAGGATAGGAAGAGACGACATCGAAGTAGCAAGCCACCAGGTCGATGTGAGCTCTTGCTGGTGACAACTCAATTATCCCCGAGGTAACTTTTCTGTTATCTACCGGCCTCAAATATAAGCCTGGTAGGTTCGTTAGGCCCTGCTTTCGCATCGTCGATCGTTATTGTGCCGATCCACGTCAAGCCAGCTTTTCCCCTTACAGTTAACAGTGGAGTGCTGAACCACTTAAGCTGACCATTGGGCACGCTTGTTAGGTTTTCGAGCGCGTGGCGCCCCACCCAAACTGCCCACCAATCGGTGTTCTCATAAAGAGTTAGCATTGTTACCTTCCAAGGGTGGTGTCTCTTGTTTCGACTAACCCCGAGACTAGCGTCTCAGGGATCAACGTCTCCCACCTACACAGTACATGGAAAGCGACAATGCAACGACAGGCTGCAGTAAAGCTCTATGGGGTCTTCGCTTGCGGGTAGAATGTACTGGACTGTGCGCCAGTAAAGTCAATTTCGCCGGACTTATCGCGGGGACAGTGGAGCCCTCGTTGGACCATTCATGCAAGTCGCCAATTAAGCGACAAGGTATTACGCTACCTTAAGAGGGTCATAGTTACCCCCGCTGTTTACTGGTCCTTCGTCAGGTTGAAACCCGATTTAAGATACCAGCACTGAGCAGGATTCAGGGACTATACACAACCTTTCGATCTGGCAGTCCCCTATGTTTTTATTAAACAGTCGGAGCTCCCTAGTCACTGCGACCAGATTGTTCCCAATCTGGCACTCCTTCTCCCGAAGTTACGGAGCTATTTTGCCGAGTTCCCTCGCGATACTTGTATCCGATACGCCTTAGGCTACTCACCCAAAAACACCTGTGTCAGTTCTCGGTACGGACATCCTATACGGCTTTTCACGGGACCTGGGACTTTATTTCCTTCTCACTGTGACAGTTCTCCAGAAATTTAGTGCAAGTGGGCCTGACATATGACCCACAAGTTTCGCCCAAGCCGTCACCATTTTATGTATAGGAGGCATACGAATATTAACGCATTTCCCTTTCGATCATTTCGGTTAAGAATGACCTTAGGACCGGCTAACCCTCGGCTGATAAACAGTGCCGAGGAACCCTGGTTTATAAGGCGGTGCGGATTCTCACCACACTGTGCTGCTACTCTTCCCAAGACTCTCATTCGTACACGGTCCAGTAGACCTCAAAGCCTACCTTCCGTCCATGCACGACGCCGCGTTACCACATCATCTTTCGATGGTCTGAAGTATCGGTAATCAGTTTGAGCCCCGTCCCTTTTCCCGGCCCGCAAGCTAGACCAGTGATCTGTTACGAACTCTTTCAAGGATGGCTGCTTCTAAGCCCACCTTCTGGTTGTTTTCGACCACGGACACGGTTTGTCTGTGACACTTAATTGGAATTTAGGGACCTTAACTTCAGGCTGGTTTGTTCACCTTGCGTCATGGTAGCTTACCCACCATGACTCACTGCCCGCTTCTTCAACGATTACACCTTCGGAGTTTGGCAGCACGCCGAGGGCGCGAGCCCCCTAAACGCACAATCAGTGCTCTACAGCGTAATCAATCTCCACGAACGTCTACCTACGAGTAGTTTCACGCGGAACCTGCTATTGCCCAACTCGATTGGACTTTCACCCCTATACCCAGCTCGTCCGAGCGATTTGCAGATCAGCAACGGTTCGATCCTCCACCCAACTTTCGTCGGGCTTCAATCTGGCCAGGCATAGATCGTCGGGCTTCAGGTCCTCCACCATTGACTCCAAGCGAGCACACTTCGTCCCTCACAATAAATTGCTGCGGACTTGTCGGTTTCCCTTCGGCTTCGGAGATAAACTCCTTAACCTCGCCAATGATCAAGACTCCCTGGGGCATTTTTCGAAACGCACGTATAGACGCTGCTCATATCATCGCTTTCACGCCTATACAGCCTGTACCCATCTGGTTTCACGTTCTTTTCACATCCCGCTAAGGATTCTTTTCAGCTTTCACTCACGTTACTTGTAAACTATCGGTCTCGAGATATACTTAGGATTGGAAGTTCCTGCCTCCCGTCTTCACACGCGATATCCAACGCATGCTACTCCTGACTCATTACGTGGCCATACCACCTACATATACGGGACTTTCACCCTCTATGGCTGTGTCATTCCAGACGACTTCTATTTCGGTGATTTAGGCAATAAATGGTCGCACCACATGTCTCTCAGTTTCCAGTCGAGATTCGGTTTGTCCTGATCCGTTTTCGTTCGCCACTACTCACGGAGTCTCAATTGATTTCTTTTCCTCCCCCTACTAAGATGCTTCAATTCGGGGGGTTCCCTATCGCTATTGCGATTATCCCCTAAGGGATAGGAAGTCCCATTCAGCTATCTGCGGATCCTAGACACTCATGCGTCTCCCCGCAGCTTATCGCAGCTTGTCACGACCTTCTTCGGTACTCGAGCCGAGCGATCCCCCAGATGGGTTGTAGCAACAGAGTGTGTATGTAACACACCTGTGCGAGTAACCCTTCGGTATCCAGTCATGCCAATTTAGACATCGTTGAAAGACCGTCTCCCCGCAGGGCGGCCCTTCTAGTCACTTCCCCAGGCATATTGCATGCCCGAGTGCATAAGCAAGCCCCCGACCTACCTCCTCTATATCAAGCCATCGGGATGGGCACTGTATACTAGGGGTGGGTCAGGCAGTGAATAATGAGGCGCAGTGATGCTTTTATCGCTTGGAGAATAATGGGTTAAAATACAAGATTTCAGGTGTCGGGGCGTGAGCGGAATACCCGTTAAATTAGACCAAGATTTGCTGAAACAACCTTATCTCCCGAATGAGGAGCCAAAACCGCATGTGCTTCTTTGCCTCTACCAAGTTGAATCAAGCAGGCACCAAGTGTGTTTTCAATCTCAATGTTAGAGCCATCTCTACTACGAACAACATTGATTATTCCTAGAGCTTTTTCTGCCCTACCACTAACCAGCAATGCATGTGCCAGGTTGAGAAGTAATGTGTTATTTTCAGCATCTATTTTGGCACCTTGCCTCAATGCCATTATTGAAGCCTCATATTGTGATGCTGCCATAGGATCACCCATACTATCCATCTCTAGAGCCGATTGTAACAATGCAAGGCCGAGATTATTCAGTATGGAGGAGTCGTTTGGGTAATTTGTAGATGCTGATGAGAGCACTTGTGCTGCCTGGCTCCAAGATGAATTACCCATGTGAGTAAAGGCTACTTGAACCATCTGTTCGATC
>Ga0308019_10002712_pt1 | contig 10035 bp, 10 predicted proteins | sample Neamet284_FD_203135 | JGI IMG/M metagenome (GOLD analysis project Ga0308019, IMG submission 203135) | Marine microbial communities from water near the shore, Antarctic Ocean - #284 | ecosystem: Environmental > Aquatic > Marine > Unclassified | place: Southern Ocean | collected 2014-10-01
TATCATAGGTGCAGTGTTAATTTTTTTAAATTCTAAAAGAGTACGTAAATTATCTTCATCCCACCATTGTTCTGCTATATACATAGCAAGTTCGTCTATTTTTTGATGATCTGTACCTGTAAGATAATCCGTGGATTCATAGGGAATTTTAAGATTTTGTAGTTTTTTTGCTGCAGAAAAAGTTAATGGAAAAATTTTTTGTTCATTAGGACTTTTGATAAGATTTTTTATTTCGGTAGAATTAAAGCTGCTTAATAAGAATAGAGATTTTTTAGTCATTTTTTATCATAAATATTATTTCAAACATTAATGTTCTTCTTAATATAATTAATTGATTTTACAGGGAAAGGATCAATTCCAATAAATATCGATTTGTAAATTGTGGAAAAGTCCAACAAATATATCAAATTGATAATTTTAGTGAATATACTACCTAAATTTACAGATATACCATATTTACTAATATCATATTCAGTTAATAGAAAAAGAGATTTTGTCATGAAATTAATCTAAACCTCTTATAATTAATTGTAAACAGTTTCACAATACAGGTCTTTTGGATTTAATTGAACGTTTTAAGAGTGCAGGGTTACCCACGTAAAGTGAAAATGATTTAGCATTCTTAATTAAAACAGATCCTGCACCGATAATGGACCATTTTCCAATACTTATTTTTTCTTTAGTAATCGAACCGGATCCTAAAAATGATCCACATTCAATTATATTATTTCCATTTATGTGACTTCCTGGACAAATAGTAACAAAATTTCCTATATCGGAATCATGAGCAATTGAGCTATTCATATTTACAAAAGCATGTTTCCCAATTTTTACATTTGATTCAATTGAAACATTTGTAGAAATAACAGATCCCTCTCCAATTAATTTATCATTATCTAAAATACAACTAGAATGAATAATTTTTGGAAAAATTAATCCTAATTTGTCAAGTTTTTTAAAAATGGTTTTTCGGATGACCGGATCACCTACACAAATTACACAATTAAGATTTTCTTGGGAAGAATTTTTCAACCAATTTAAACCACCTAATATAGGTACACCCAAAATATTTTTTCCCCATAATGATTTATTTTCATCAAGAAAACCTAAAATTGAAAATTTATTTTTATTTATACTACAAGTTTTCAATATCCATAATACTTCTTTTCCATAACCACCAGAACCAAATAAAACTAAATTTATTTTAGATTTAGACATAAATAAAAATAAAATACGAAGTAAATAAATTCACCCATAATTAATTTTTCAAATAATTTTTAATTATTCTAATAACTCTAGATAATCCTTTTCCATCAATAATTTTTTTAGAATTAGAAAACATTTTTCTTCGTAAAGATACATTATTAATTAATAAATTTAATGAATTTTGAACTTTAGATAAAGAGATATTTTTCCAATATCCAATATAAATTCCAAATCCTAATGATTGAAAAGAATTACAATATGGGATTTGATGCTTATGCATTGCAATAGTTATAGTAGGTATATGCATAATTGCTAATTCAAATAGAGTATTACCACCGTTTGAAATTACAATATCACTAGTCCTAAATGATTTCCAAATATTGGGTGAATCATACACTACACAAATTTTGTTTTTTTTAAGATAATCGTTAAGCTCCAAATTGGGTTTAAAAAATGATCCAAAAATTACTGTTATTGAAATATTCTTAAAGTTCTGTAAAGATTTCAAAACCTTGAAGGAAAAATTGCTAGGATCAGATCCTCCAAGAGAAATAGTTACACGATATTTTTTTTTAGATTTTATGTCAGAATATCTAATTTGATTTTTCAAAAAATTTTCCTCTGCAAGATAATATTTTGTTCCTAAAAATAATTTAGATTTTAAATTTTTAATCTCATATTTATGGTATTCTGGAATATTTGTTACGTTAAAAATTAGATCAGCATATGCTTTGTTACTCCACGCATCATCTAAAGAAATTGATTTTACATTAGAATATAGATTTTTGATTAAATAGTCAGAATATTCACGCATATCAAAAATAATTAAATCTATTTTATTTGAAATTAATATATTCTGAATGAATTTATGTTCATTTCTAAAATTAAATTTTTTTGGAATTATTGTAAATTTAATATTTTTTTTTCTTAATTTGTTAATTGCATTTGGATTTTTATTAATTAAGAATTCTATTTCAAAAAAGTTTTGTAATGATTTTGAAAGAACTAAACATCGGCTTAAATGTCCAAACCCTTTAGAAGGTTCAGTTAAACATCGAATCAGAATCTTTTGTTTCTTTTTATTACTCATTAAGACAAATTAGAAATCAGTCCAAGATAAAAGATGTCCTGCTTTTACATCTTTTTTAATTGTCATACCTGTAATGTTATTCAAAAATTTTGGAGAAATTCCAGTTCCTGGACGAATTAGGCATAATATAGATGGAGAAATTTTTGTGCCAGATTTAACAAGTTTTTTTGTCGCTATACTTTTTCTCATATTTTTACGAAAATTAGTCTCTGATTTAGTAAATATTGTTCTTGGTGTTCCTAGGGATTTTTTGATCTTTTTTACATCAATAATTAAATTAGTAAATTCTTTAGGATCAGTGGATAATTTCTGATCCGGTCCTTTCATATTTTTATCCAAAGTAAAATGTTTTTCTAAAACACTAGCTCCTAGCGATACTGCAGTAAGACATGCAAGATTTCCAAGGGTATGATCAGAATATCCTACTGGAATAGAAAATGTTTTTTTAAGATATTGAATTGTACTAAGATTAGCATCATCTATTTTACTAGGATAACTAGAAGTACAATGCAATAATAGAAAATTAGCATTTTTTTGTTTTAAAAATTCAACAGTAGTTGCAATTTCTGCTAATGTACTCATTCCAGTAGAAACTATTAACGGAACATGTAGATCTAGAGATTTAGAAATTAGATCAAAATTATCCATATCACTGGAAGCAATTTTTAACATTTTGATTTTAATATCCTTTAAAAGTTTAATTGATTTATTTCCAAATGGTGTAGAAAAAAAATCTAAGTTATGTTTTTCGGCATATTTTTTTAGAATTGTATGTTGATTTTTTGATAGTACCCAATCTCTAGAAAGTTCAAAAAGTTCTGGATTTGTTGGCTTTGAAAATAATTCATCAGGAGTTAAAGTTTGAAATTTTACAGCATCGGCACCACATCTAGAAGCAGCCTCAATCATTTCTTTAGCAATTTCAACATCACCATTATGATTAATACCAATTTCAGCTACGACATAAACAGACTTTAATTTTTGATTAAACAAATTTTCAATTTTTGACATAAATAAAATAAAATCATCTTCTTTTTAATCTTTTAAATTAATAGAGATATTCAGTAGGGAGATATTTAGAATTGATTTTCAAAAGATCATTGTGATTATCAAGAAATTCAACCAATGAGACATATTTGATAAAAAAACCAGGGTGGTATAATTTAGTAAATATTTTTTCGATTAATTCAAAATCTTCAATATAATCTACAGTTACTCTCCAATCTTTTCTTTCATATCCAGCAGGAGCAAACACCTCTTGAATTTTATAATTTTGAGGATTTTTTCGTATATGATAGGTTACATGTTCAGCAACCAATGGATCGTTCCTAAATTGATTATAATTTTCTTCTAATACATCAAATTTAATCACTTCAATAGGCATTCCATAAGGAAAGGTGTGATGTAACATATTTGTCACATAATCACAATTTGTATTTTTACAAATTGAAATTGCATTATCAAGTAATTCCGGATCAATTAATGGATCATCAGCAGTAATTCTTACTACGATAGTTGCGTTATTTTGTTTTGCACATAGATAATATCTAGATAAAACATTATCATGATCACCTCTAAAACAATCAACATTCAAATTATTACAAATAGATTCAATTTTATCATCTTGCTTCAAATTACTAGTTGCAACAATAATTTTATCGCACTGTTTACAAAATTTCAAAAATTCTATTACATATGATAACATAGGCTTTCCATGAAGATCACGAATAGATTTTTCAGGCAATCTAGATGATCCAATTCTAGCTTGAATAATTGCTACTACAGACATAATTTATTGTAAATTTGCTTGTTTGTAAGAATAGTTAGATGCCAAATAGTAATTTTTAGGTGTTCCAATATCAAACCATATTTTTTTAGAAAAGCTACAGCTACTTATTTTATCTCCATCATTAATTTGTGTTTTAATTGCATCAGTAAGTTGTAATTCATTATTATATCCTTTTGAAGTTTTCTTTAATGCGGAAAAAATTTTTTTGTTAAAAATATATGCTGGCAAAATTACCAAATTAGATTTTGGCGTATTAGGTTTTTCTTCTACATTGAACACTAAATTTTCGTTTGTATTGGAAACTTGTGCTATACCATACCCCTTAAGCTGTTTTTTCTTTTGTAATAGAAGAGTAGAATCTGAACTTGTTTTTTTATTGTGATCAACAAGTTGTTTTAAAAAAGAATAATTTGGGAAATAAACATCTCCAGCATGTAAAAGAAATTTCTCATTTTTAATAAATTTTTGAGCAGACAATAATGCATGTCCAAATCCCATTGGGGTTGGTTGAGAAATCCATTCAATTTCACAATTATTAATTTTTTTGTATAATTGATCCAAATGAGAGATGAATCTCTTATCAACAGTGAAACTTCTACTTTTAAGCAAATCAATAAATTTTTTGTCTGGGTCCAAATGATTTTTGACAGCATTCCTAGATTTTGTCCCGACTATAAAACAAAATCTTCTAAATCCAGAATCATAAAGATTTTCAAAAATCATTTGAATTAGTGGTTTGACTAAAGGTGTGTCAAAACGATCATAATTTTTATCAAATAAAGGCATCATTGCCTTTGGACTAACTTTAGTGTAAGTTAAAAGTCGAGTTGCAAGTCCACCGGTAGTAATAATAGCGGTTTTCATAAAAAAATTCAACATTTCTTCCATTAATGTTTTTATTTTCTAATTAAATGATAAAATAGGTGAATTAAAAACAACTATTGGGTAATCATATTATGAAAATTTTAGTCACTGGAGGCTCTGGTTTTATTGGAAGTAATTTTATCTCTCGAAGTTTACAAAAATCAGATAAAATTAAAATTATTAATCTAGATGCTCTTCTGACGGGGTCAAATCATAAAAATTTACCAAAAATGGATAGTAAAAGATACAATTTTGTTAAAGGAAATATTTGTAACAAAACTTTAGTTTCAAAATTAATAAAAAAAGTAGATTGTGTTGTAAATTTTGCAGCTGAATCACATGTAGATCGAAGTATTGTAAATTCAAAAAACTTCGTGAATTCAAATATTTTAGGAGTTCATACAATATTAGAAGAATTAAGAAATAATAAAAATGTGAAAATGATCCAAATTTCAACTGATGAGGTTTTTGGGGATATAGATAAAGGATCTTTTTATGAAAATGATGTATTAAATCCATCAAATCCATATTCAGCAACTAAAGCAGCAGCTGAAATGCTAGTAAAATCATATGTTAGAACTTATGATTTAGATGTCACAATAACAAGATGCGTTAATAATTACGGCCCTAGACAATTTCCAGAAAAATTAATTCCAAAAATTATTCTTTCTTCATTACAAGGATTACCTATCCCCATTCATGGTGATGGCAAATCTAGAAGGCAATGGATACATGTTTTTGATCATTGTGATGCAATCTTTAAAATCATGAAAAAATCAAAAAAATCATCTCCTATTTACAACATACCGGGTAACTTTGAAAGCTCTAATTTAGATTTAGTCAAAAAAATTTTAAAAATCATGGATAAATCTGATGATTTGATAAAATTCGTATCTGATCGACCTGGTCAGGATAAAAGATATGCGATAAAATCTAGAAAAATTAAAAAAGAATTGAATTTTGAACCAAAAATTAAGTTTAACGATGGTATATTTTCAACTATTAATTGGTACTTAGAGAATAAATATTTGGACAAATATTTACTTGATTCACAAAAAATGGTGGATACAGTTAGTCAAAAAGGAATTATTCTTTAATTACTTAATTTTTTACTTACATCACGGATTAATTCAAGTTCATATTTTATTTCTGATCTGGATCTCCATCTATGTATATCGAGAAAAAGACTTTCTTTAACAAAAGATTCTCCAACTATACAAGATTTTTTGGGGGTAAATTTTTTGTAAAGTGGTATATCATATTGAACTACCCTATATCCAGAACCAATAATTTTTCCAGGACTGGCATTTACTCCTTTAATATCACTTAAATTATCACCAAGAATTTTTCTACGTTTAATTGTTAATTGTTCAAGAAATAATTCACGACTAAAATTTACTTGTTTTTGATCATACTTACATCCTAAAATAAAAAATGCGTGTTTAGAATTTTTTGGTAATGAAGGTGCTACAATAAAAGAAGGTAAATTTTTAAAAATATAAGAAGCATTATTCTTAAAAGATTCTAAAATTTTAGGTAAACGTTTAAGCTGCATTCTACCAAAGGCAGCTTGAATTTCAGTCATTCTAAAATTATACCCTACTTCTTTTCCATCTTTGTAATATTCTCCATGATTACGTATTCTACGACATTTTTCAGTAAATTCTTCGTTATTGGTAACAATCATTCCACCTTCACCCAAAGTTGTCAAATGTTTTGTTTCTTGAAAACTAAATATTCCACAATCACCCATGGATCCTACCATTTTATTTCCGGATTTTGCACCTGTGGCCTGTGCACAATCCTCAATAACAAAAATATCTTTTTCCTTTAGTTGTTTAATTTTATCATATTTAATTGGATAACCAAGTAAATGTACTGGAATAACAAAATCAACAGATTTTTGGAAATTAAAATCCATACAATACGTGTTTTTGTCAATATCAGAGAAAATAGGAATTGCATCACAAGCAAGTACCTGAGAAGTAGTAGCTGTAAATGTTATACACGGTACACCAACTTTTTTTGATTTTTTTATTCCAGCAGCTTTTTGAGCTACAAACAATGCACTGGTGCCCGAATTAACTGAAATTCCATATTTACAACCATGAAATTTTGCAAATTCAGTTTCAAATTTTTGTATTTCTTCTCCTCCAAGATAGTTATTAGTATAACCTGATAAAAGAGACGATTTTTCAAGTAATTTAGAAATTTTATAGATTTCTTTTTTACTATATCGACGAATCATGTAATTATTAAAAAATATTCACATATATTTTTGATTATTAATAAAAAATATAATATAAATAGAAATCATGATATTTTATTACTTTAACATCTAATTATGAAAGAATTATGAAAGAATTATGGTGAAAATTAAAGAATTAAAATCAAATTTTTCAATACTAGGATTTTCTAATATTTTATCATATGGAATATCTGGCATTTTTTGGTTATATTTAGCATCAATTTTAACAAAAGAAGATTATGGTGAAGTAGGATTTTTAATTTCAATAGGAGCTACTGCAAGTGCATTTGCAGCTTTAGGATCTTCTAATTCATTAGTAGTTTTACGAGCAAAAAATATTCAAATTCAATCCACATTTTTTATAATAGTTATACTTCTTTCATTAGTTGCATCAATTGCTACATATTTTATAATAGGGAATTATGCAATAAGCCTTTACATTATTGGAGGTGCAATTTTTTCATTATCAATTTATAATTTACTAGGGAGTAAATCATACCAAAAATTTGCAAAATATTTAGTTTTACAAAGAATTTTACTAGTAATTTTTGCAATAACCTTATATCAAATATTAGGAATAGAAGGAATAATTTTAGGATATGTTGCATCATTTGTAATTTTTATTAAAATAATTTTCAAAGAAATGAGATGTTGCAAAATTGACTTTTCTTTGTTTAGAAATAATTTTGGATTTATAATAAAAAATTATATTTCAATTTTAGTAAAAGTGATTTCAGCTAATATTGACAAATTAATTATATTTCCAATTTTTGGAGCAACATTTTTAGGAACATATCTACTTGCGTTTCAAATTTTCACATTAATTATGGTCATACCTACAATTACATATCAATATATTTTACCACAAGAAGCATCTGGAAACAAAAATTCTAGAATAAAAAAATATACAATTATTGCTTCAATTTTAATTGTTATTTTAACAGTAATTATTTCACCAATATTAATTCCAATTACACATCCAAATTATATTGAATCAATTCCAGCAATTCAAATTATGAGTATTGCAATAATTCCAAATGCAATTTCATTGATATGGATTTCAGAGTTATTAGGGAAAAAAGAAACAAAAACAGTTCTAATTGGGTCTTTAATCACAAGTGGGGTATTAAGTTTAGGAATAATTATACTTGGAAAGGAATTCCAGATTATGGGTGCAGCATTCTCATTAGTTTTAGCACGCTCACTAGAAATGGCGTATATCGGAGTTGTAAAATATAGAAATAGGTGATTTAAATAGATATTTTATAAAATAATTATCTAAATAAGTGATAGTTTTCTCAAAAAAAAAAAAATGTAAATAATTTTTCTAGTAAATTATTTAATTATGTATTAAAAAAACTGTCAAAAAAAGCAAGAAAAAAATTAAAAGAACAATAAATAGTTCAGGGATTTTTATAGTCACTTAATAATATAGAATACAAATTTGCATCTACATATTTTCCATTCTGAGTAAAATGATTTTTAGAAATCCCATCTTTTTTCATGCCAAGCCTTTCTACAAGCATACTTTGACCAACATTATTTATATTAATTATACTGTAAACTTTGTTTAATTTTAATTCATCAAATGCAAATTTAATTAATAATTTTTCAGACTCTAAAGCAGTTTTTCCATCCCAAAAATTTTGATCTCCAATAATTATTCTTAGAAAAGCATTTTTCTCATCCCAATCAATTTTTTGTAATCCACAAATACCAATATGTTGATTTGATTTTTGTTCAATTATGGCAAATAAAATATTTTTTTTATTTTTGTCATGAATAGGATAAATTTCTTCTACTTGTTCTAAAGTTAAGTTACATTCAGAATCATCAAGAAATTTATTAATATTTGGATCAGATAGCCATTTAAACAATAAGGAATACAAATTTTCTTTCATAGGATCTAGATTCAAATTCTTCCCGATAATAGGATCAATTTGCATATTAATTCAAAACAAAGATAACCTAATAATTATTTTGCATAACATAAAATTATTAATCATATGTAGAAATCCATCTAACTAATCTATCAAGTACAAACATTCCATCCCATGGATTTTCATATGTACTCATATCTCCTAAAGAAGGAGATCGATCTCCGCCTTGAAATGTAAGTTTATCAATCAACTCCAATCGTTTTTCTTTTTTCATCGTAATACCAACTGTTTGAATTTTTTTAGTGTTAGAATCTGTCAAAGTCATAGCATCAGAGATGGATTTGATGAAAACTACTCGTGAAAAACAGGGTTTTGCTAAACTTTCATCATCTGAAACAATAATTGTCCAGCTTGTATCATTTGATGAAAAAACAGTGCCAGAAAATTCATTTTCTGAACGTATTGCATGTATTTCCATAGCTTTTGATTCAGAAATCGGTTTTTTTGGAATTATTTTATTAACTTTATCCATTGCTAAAGATAATTTTTCTGCAAAAGAGTGTAGAATTTTTTTATTGTCGGTTTCAATAAAAATTGTATGGGGGGATGAACAAGCATTTTGGTCAAAAATAGATATATCAAAAGCCAATTTAATAGGTAAGTTAGAATCAGATATTGATTCTTCATCTAAAATTGCATAAGAATATTTTGGACCAAAAACAACATCTTCACAAAATGATTGTTTAGGGAGTGAAATAATCGAAGAAACTGCATCTAAACCACCCCAAATAATTCGAACGTCAGCTTCTTGTGAGATTAAAGTTTGATTTTTTTTATCATCTTTTTCTAAATAAATTATAGATAATGTTTCTACGATATCATGTCCAGATAGTTTCTTAGTTTTGATATTTTTTAACAGATTAATTATTTTTAGTAAATTTTCATAATTTGACGGAGC
>Ga0308019_10002722_pt1 | contig 10015 bp, 9 predicted proteins | sample Neamet284_FD_203135 | JGI IMG/M metagenome (GOLD analysis project Ga0308019, IMG submission 203135) | Marine microbial communities from water near the shore, Antarctic Ocean - #284 | ecosystem: Environmental > Aquatic > Marine > Unclassified | place: Southern Ocean | collected 2014-10-01
AGCAGAAGCCGACAGAGTGCTAAACTTTGTTGGATTAACCGATGTTGCACATAAGCAACTCGGGCGCTATTCAAAAGGAATGCGGCAGAGGGTAAAGATTGCCCATGCACTAGTAAATGACCCGGAGCTAATCGTATTGGATGAGCCGTTACAAGGATGTGACCCACTTGCCCGAACTACGATAATGAATGTTATTAGAGAATTAGGTAAAATGGGCCGTACCGTTTTGGTAAGTAGCCATATCCTACATGAAATCGAACGGATTACCGAGCAAATAGTCATCCTTCACAACGGGCGTTTACTCGCTTTAGGAAACCTCCATGCAATCAGAGAGAAGATGGATAATATACCGCATACCATTAGTATTGGTTGTGAAAATCCAAAGGAATTAGCCAAGGATATTATCAACAATGATGCAGTCTATGGCATCAGTTTTCCGAGTGGAGATCATCTGCAAATTCAAACACATAATCTAAATGCAGTCCATAGAGAATTACCTGCTTTAATTGTTACTAATGGGCACAAAGTCTCTTCAATTGATAATCCGGATGATGATTTGGAATCTATATTGAGTCACCTAACCGGAGGTCTAGCCCGATGATGTCTCCACCAAAAAAAGATAATGTCTTTAGGGCATTGGACCGGAAACTTGGTGCTGTAGCAGAATTTACTATGAGACAATACCGCACCAAACTATCTACTTGGGTAATATTGGGTATTGGATTTATTGCAATCTTCATTGTAGTATTATTCTACGTTGATTCAATGCAACAAGAAATTGAAGCTATTGACAATGATGGTGACTCTGCGGATTGGGATGGTGATGGATATCCAACTGGCCAAGAGCGAATATATGGAACAGACCCCGATAACCCATTATCCAACCCTGGAACATTCTCACCTCCGATTGCCCCTGACCCACCTGAGAAATGGATCAATGAAGATGATTTCGATTGGGATTTGAGTGCAAGTGGAGACACTACTGCAGGTTACGATGATGACGGTGACTGCCGACTTTCCGATTCAACTCAGAGTCAAAAGGATAATAATCGCAATAATGTTGAATGTGATATTATCTTAAATTATAATGAAATGGGGGGAGAATGGTCCGAACCTAATAGTGATAGACTCGTTGATGAAGACCCCGATGAAGAAAAATATGCTAAAGAGGCCATTCATCGAGCATTCTTGTTGGCAATCGGAAAAATGGGATTCGTATTCTTACTAGGTATTTTCCTACCTTTATTCTTAGCAACGGGTTTGATTCGTGAGGAAATGGACAATTCAACAATACATTTCATGCTGGCAAAACCAATTGCTAGGCGTGATATATTCCTTGGCAGGATTGTAGGATATTTAGGAATTGTATGGCCTTATATCATTGGGATGGGCGTAACAGTTGGAATTATTTCCGGTTTTGCTGGCCCTGGTGATAGTTTTTTCAGATTCGCAGATCTTGGAATGTGGATGGCCATAATATTCGCAACAATGTTAGCAACATTAGTTTACGGCATGTTATTCTGTGCACTTGGAACTCTATGGAAACGTGGCATAATACTCGCCCTTCCATTTGCTGCTTGGGAATTAGGAATGGCAATACTATCCTTCGGCGCGCCTTCTGCATCAATTCTCAGATTTTCTGTTATTGGCTGGTCTCTAAATATTATTGATGCTGCATCTTTGGTTGTTTGGCCTAATATGGGCCTATTCATCAGCATGGGAATGTGGGGCGGCGGACATGGTGGCGGTGGTTTTTGGGATAATTCACTTGAGGGCGCAGGTGCCTTGAATGCCTTTGCATCCGATACTGGTTTAGGAATTAGTCCAATAGCAACAATTGTAGTTTCTACATTCGTATTATTATTCCAAGCATTAATTCTATGGCTAGTTGGTTCTGCAATTTTCAAAGGGAAGGAAATTGAATGAGCGACGACATGCCCACTTTTAGTGGCGATTTGACACGGATGTGGAATTTACAAGAAAGACCACCATTGCAGCACCTCACTTGGGATTGGTGGTGGTGGCTAGTGATGCTGGATGACCATGAAGGCAATCCAAGCGGAAAACAATTGATGGTACTTTGGTCTACAAAGGACAATGCAATCGTCGATGTAAATGGAAGCCCTTGGACACCTAAAGGCAGACCGGGTTTTGATGATGATGGAGCAATCGCACTGGATGGAATGGTCTGTGCATGGTGGTTTGATGGGAAGCAAATGCATGAACCTATAATCAAAAGAATTTGTAAAATGATTGCAATACCTGATACCCACCCACAATGGCCATTGAAAGATGATGTAACTACTGGCCAAGGTGGTGGAGCTGTTATCCCGCTGTTAGGTGAAGATCTGTCGATGGGTTTGAAATCAGACCTTAGTGAATTTTGGATTAATTTGGTAAGCGATAAAGAAATGCGGGGGGAGAATGTACCCACTGATTTCAAGCTAAAATTAACTCCATGGAATCAAGCAATGTCTACTGCAAGGAGAGCGAGTGCAACTTATGCTGCCAATATGGGATATGATATTCTCCGCCTACATGGAACAAAAGTATCTGGAACATTGGATGATGAACAGGTATCTGGAACTGCGTATTTCCAAAAAGTATGCGTTCAGGCTCCATCAGTCCCATGGTATTGGGGAGTATTACATCTGGATGATGGTTCGTATATTGATTGGTTCATCCCCCATGCGTCATTAACAGTAAGTGCTAGAGATAACAGGCCATGGAAGAAAAGAGATATTGGACATATTGCACTGAGCCAAGGTGGGCTATTCCATGATGCAAAGAACAAACGGAGTGAGAAATTTTCAAAAGTCACTGTTACAAAGAAGGCTGGTGCTAATCTCGAAGGTGATCATGCCCATTACCCAGGCGCACCATTGCCAGTTTTTGAGATACACATGCACAACGGCAGAACAGATATCAAATTGCAAGTAGAGGCTATAGAAAGGGCGAATTGGACTTTTGACCAGCCAACTAGAGGGGGGATGCAATCACATTTGACCTACAATGAATATCCCCTTAAATTGAACAAATTGATAATTCAAGATGAAACCGGAACAAGAACCGAGTCAGAATACAAGTGGGCAAGAGGAAATGCTGAACATTCTTGGGGCCTACTTCACTGATAAATAGGCAAATATGGCAAAAGGTTCATGACTAACGGCGTACCAAACACAATATAGAGGCGTTTCTATGACTGAGGAAGAAGTAGTGGAAGAACTAAATGAAGAAGTTGCTAGTAATGAAAAAACAAGTGCTGAAAATAGTGCTGATATTAAGCAAAAGAAATTGGCTGCCAAATTTAGAACTATCGAAGGAGAGGAGATCTTACTGACAAAACAGCCGAGTGCTTTTGCATTCATTGGCATGTATATTTTGGGTCTGATAGTACTTGGAGTACACTTACTGTTTGACCATCATGATGTGGTTATGGGGGATGCAGGTGGACTGGCAAAATTCGTTATTAAAATAATTACGATGGGTGAAGGATCCGTTCCTTTCGGATTTGTATTCGTAATGCTCACAGTTGCATGGATAAACCGAATGATGAATATGTCTACATCCAGTGGATGGGTCACTACTTGGTTATTACTTACTACATTTGCACCGATAATTCTCAAAATAGACAAACTTCTAGCGTGGGTAACTGGTATTTTTATGGATGACCCAATTGGTGGATTCTTACCAGATGTTTATGATTATACTATTTTTGGAATTATTTTTGTATCAATGTTTTGGGGATTGACATATTATTATCAGAAGAGTTTCAACTATGCAGTTACTTCCGATGCTGTTATCTTTCAACATCGATTCTTATTATCCCACTCAAGGAGAAGAATTCTTTACGATAGAATCTCCGAGGTAATGGAAGAAAGAAAACCAGTGGGAGTACTATTAGGGTTTTCAACTATTACAATTCTAACAGATACCGGTGTTGGTATGGCGGAAGAAACTATTGGAGTTGGCGTAGGTGCGACTATGCCGGGTACTGGAGGGAATGATTCTGATTCTGCTGCTACTGCGGCTGGAAAGTCTTGGATTCGTAGTATTGTTGGACTACTCTCATACCAACGAACAGTTACCAAGGTAATGGCAGATCCTAAGAACTGTTTCTATTCCATCCGTAATTATGAAAAGACTAAGTTATTAATTGATGAGATGCACAAAAAGCACTCTTCATCGAGTTTATTATCTGATTTAAAGGATTCATTAACTCAATAAACAACGATTAATATGCAACTGTTTAGAGCGAGTCATTGAAGAACCTCAAGCCCTTCACATGGATTGTTGGAGATGACATTATGAGCGATGAATTACTACAAACTGCCATTGATTTATTCAATCAAGGAAATATTGATGGCGCTATTGAGCACCTAGAATCTAAGTTATCAGACAATCCTGATAATGCACAAGTGCACCACATGTATGCTGAATTTGCAAACATGAAGAATTCAGAGGCACAAGATGATGTAATCCCTGGTCGTAAAATCATGATGATGTACAAAAAAGCAATGGAACTCGATGAAGAAAACATGGAATACATTGCTGACTTCGCAGCATTTGCACTTGAATGCCGCCGTATCCCAGTAGCAGTAAAAGAATTCCAACGCTATGCACGACGTCTTGAACTTGAAGACATTCCAATTGATGAGATTCTTTTCACCGCTAGCCGCAATATTGTTGATGCGATTGAAGTGATGGACCCTAGTAAGAAAAACCCGATGGTTCAGCCTTGGCTTCAACAGGCTCTAATTTGGGCTGTTGGCGGCTTAGGATACAGCAAGGACGAAGCTGTAGAAATGATAAATCGTGAAATTTGAGGTGAGTATTTGACAGGCGAGACTGTGAAGCTCGCCTTCAGAATTGGATACTTGGGTAACGGATTCCATGGTAGCCAAATTCAACCGGATGTAAAGACAGTCCAGGGAGAATTAGTTCGTGTATTCAAAAGTCTCAAATGGATTGATGAAAATATTACAGAACATAATTTAGTTCTTTCAAGCCGCACTGATGCTGGAGTCAATGTCAGAGTAAACGGTGGGGCAGTAACGATACAAAAGAGCCTATGGGATTCTCTAGGTGCCAAAAAAATGATTCGGGCTATCGATGACAGGTTGTGCGAAGGTATCTCATTTCTTGATGTGATTCAAGTCGCTGATGATTGGAATCCTAGGCTGGCTCAATACCGCGTATATCGTTATCGGATTGAGGGCATTGAATTCTGGAAATATCCGGGCGAGGTATTTACTGAGTATTGTGACATGTTCACAGGTACTTATGACGCTTCTAACTTCGCACGTATAGAGGAGGGCAAAGAACCGATGCGGACAATCCTTTCCTGTACCCCATGGATCGTAAATAACCGGGTTGTAGGTTTTGAAATCGTTGGCCTGGCTTTCTTATGGAATCAAGTTCGAAGAACTGCAAATGCAATCTTCAAAATGTCAATAGGTGATTTAACTATTGAACAAGTAAAACAGGCAATTGAAAAACCCGAATTAACGGTTGATTTCGGTGTAGCACCACCGGAGTGGCTAATTTTGTGGGGGGTAAGTTGGCAGCAATTACCGTTACCAGACTCTACTACAGAGCCCCATTTCACTTCAGTACCAGAAGGAAGAGTCGCTGAAAGAACAATGCGGAAACGTTGGAGGTTGGCAGCGGAACATGAAATGAAATCTCTACTATACAATGAATGGGCGGCGATTGGAGAATTACCAATAACACACCATCACAATTCTTGAATTCAAATCAGGTCTAATGTTGGGCCAACTTTTTCAAATAAGCGCAATACTTCATCGAGATCTTCTCTTGTCAAACCTGATGACATTTGAGTTCTAATTCTTGCTTTATCACGTGCAACCATTGGGAATACGATTGAGCCCGCCATTACTCCTTCTTTACCCAAAGCAGTGGTCATAGCCTTTGCAACGCTTGATTCACCACACATCACTGGAATAATTGGGGTTGTTGACACTCCAGTGTCAAAACCAAGTGATTGTAATTCCTTGCGGAAATAGTTAGTATTCTCCCACAACTTAGCATGATGTTGAGGCTCGCTCATCAAAACTTCAATTGCAGCTTTTTGTGCAGCAGCCACACCGGGTGGTTGTGAACCTGAAAGAAGCCATGAACGTGAATGATTGAGTGCATGAGTCCGAGTCATCTCTGTACCTGCAACAATTCCACCTTGTACACCCAGCGCTTTAGAGAACGAACCAATTTCAAAATCAACTTTACCTTGCAATTTGAAGTGGTCGACTATTCCAGCACCTGTTTCACCTAGAACCCCTTCACCATGGCAATCATCGACGTAAACCATCGCATCATATTCCTCTGCCAATGCATAAACTTCATCCAAAGGAGCAATGTCTCCATCCATTGAAAATACACCGTCAGTGATAATTAATTTACGAACTGAATCTTGGTGTGATTTCAATACGGCCTCCAATTCCCCCATGTCATTATGAGCATAAACTCCTCTAGCCGCCTTTGTTAATCGTACGCCATCGATAATTGAACCATGATTCAAAGAATCAGAAATAATCACATCATCTGCCCCTGAAACCAAAGTAGGAATCAATCCTACATTTGCAGTATAACCTGCTGAATAAATCAGTGCTGATTCAACACCTTTGAACTGCGCAACCTTTCGTTCTGCTTCTAAATGAATATCCATTGTTCCGGCAATAGCCCGAACTGAACCGCTACCTGCGCCATATTTCATAGTGGCATCAAGCATTGCTTGGACCACTTTAGGATGCGTTGTTAAATTCAAGTAATTATTTGCCGAGAGCATAATAGTTGGTTTACCATCTATCTGGCATCTCGGTATATTTGCACCTTGCAAAGTTGGCGGTTCCCATAACAATGAATTCTTATTTAACTCATCAAAACGGTCTTTCATCCACGACATATCACCTGGCATATGGTTCCCCTCAACCATACGAACTTGACGGCCCTTCATGTTCTTTCTTGTTGACCACTTTGTCCCTCAAACTCAAAAAGGTGATTGACTTGGCCGTACTAATGCTGCTCACTGGTACTGTTAGTAGTGGCCTAGGCCGAGCACATATTTTCATGTCACAGCAGCATTACCAAGAGCAATTCAGAGGATTCCTTGGCCATACTGCTTGGCCTGGAACCTTAAACGTCGCAGTTAAGGGTGATGTGCTGGCAAAATACATCGCATTAAGAAATAAAGCGGGAATTGACACCTTAGATGCCGATGAAAAGGCAATGAAGTCGGCAATGAAAATGGATGTCAGTGAAATCGCTTCAACAAGAATCCGCGGATTCTTGCGGGATGGGGTCTCATTTGGAGGGGCAACTGCATTTAATGCAAAAATATCTCATTCCGATAAAAGTGTCAACTGTGCGATTCTAATTCCGGATTTAACCCGCCACATTGATGTGATTGAAGTTATTTCTGGAACATTTTTGCGAGAGTTCTTCAATATTGAAGATGGAGCAGAAGTTACTATTGAATTGATTTGAGAGTCACTCTTCTTCAAGTCCATCAAATGAATCAACAACTTCGAGCATTTCTTTATCTTGCCCGACCATCGATTCAGCATGCTTAGGTTCATCTTCTATTTTGGTCATCCCAGAGAATGGATCTTTTCCATCTTCTATCATGCACAATAATCTCCACCGTGGGGCCCAAGATAAATGAACATACATTGGCCCAGGCAATAGTAATAGGAACCACGAAATTAATGATGGTATTTGCATCATATCAGTTCGATCAATTGTCAATAACGCAAATCCAATAAATGGCATCGGGTAGAGAATTCCCCGCGGCGGTGAAATCGGAAATCGTTTGAATATCCCGACTAATAGAATTGAAACCAATCCCAATAGCAAACAAGAAGCGACCAATAACGCAGAATGGAATAACCATCCGCTGACCCATCCTGAACCTGATTGTGCGAATTTGTATGGAAGAATAATTGCGATCGACACTAACATTCCATAAAAACCACCGATATTAGCTGGATGGGATAGCCACAAAGGTAATTTTGTGAAGCGGCGGGAAAGTGAAGTTCCGAGAAGAGTGTCCCTCTCACTTGCATCAAGCGATTCTAGGCGTTTTTCCCATGCAGAAGAGGTACTCATCAATTCAATGGCCTAAGATTAGGTTTTTGAATATAGAGGTGAGTCAAGAACGCATTATGCGGTTTATTCCCTGTTAAGGAATTTAGCCATCGGACCTTCAACTTCAATCTCTTGCTCTTCTTCAAGCCAAGATCTTTGAAGTAATTCACTTTCTTGTTTCTCTCTTTGTCTCCTTTCACCATCATCTGTAATACTTGATTCTTCAGCATCCTCATCATTGCACAGAGTTGACAATATAATTGCTTGATTTAATAGCGCTAATGAACGTCTAAGTTGTGCTGTAACTTTTTTCTGATTAGAGAAATGACCAATCCTTGTATAATCTTCATCATCATAGACCAAGTCTAATCCACCAAGTAGAGCATTCGTCGCCAAACGAACCCTAGCATCTTGCAATAAGATCCATTTCTTATCCGATAATAACCAAACAAAAACTTGAGCCTTGCCCATTGGTTCATCGCTCATCAAAGGATGATTGAAATTTACTGAAAATGGGATTTTTCGATCTCTTTCAATTATCAATATAATAGGTATTGCAATAGCAAAAAATAGCAACACAGGCAACAACACATTGGCCAATTCAAAAGGTCTTGAAAGCATAAATAATGAACATAATATTAGAGTCACAATTATTGCTAATTTTGGCATTTTTGAATTGTCCGAATACAATTCTTTGGCGACCATCGTTTCAAAGTAAACCTTAGTTGTTAATGGCGGGTCGTCAAATGAATCAGAAGCCATCAAACTAACCATCATCTAATTCCATTTGAAGGTTATGAGTCAAAATCCACCTCCACTAAATCATTGATGGCTATTACCATCGATGGCAAAGAACTTCATTGTAGCATCTATTTTATCCGCACCCTTCAATAACGGTAAGGGCGAGTTCACCCCTACGGGGTGTGTTAAAATGGTCGAATTAGCGCAGGGAGAAGTTGTTGAATCTCGCCGTGGCGGTGCTGACATATTGGCTCGTTTGACCAATGACATGGCTAGACTTGGTCGTTCAGGACACATACGAATTGAACGCCGACCCAAGGGAATAATGCCTAGAGTCAGCCAAATAGTTCTAAGAGAAGGAAGACCAATCTTAGCCCTGCATGAAGCAGATAACCTACTTACTGGCCTAGAAGCATTACTTGAAATTGAAAGTGACTGTTCAGCGCTCGATGCCACAATTTCACTTCACGTACAAGAAATAGAAGATGTTGATGTTATCGCCAAATTATTCCCGGCTGCATATCTTGACCTTGAGGCCGAAAATATCTCTAATCACCGTGAAGGAGAAGGTGAGTGGTGGACAAAATCACGTGTATTGAAATCAACATGGAAGCGTGAAGAAAGACTGCCCGAATTAGAACCTTCAGTTGAGGCACCTGAATTCATCCGCCAAAAAAGCAAAGCCATGCTTGAACGGCATGGCGGCATTGTTGAAATGTTGAGCCCTGGCCAATCACTCATTTACGATAGCGAAGACCCGGCAAAACTATTCCAATTAACGAGTGATTTAGCAACACATGGTAGGCCAGTTCTTGTCATCTCTCGTTACGAAGTAGAACAATTGAATGCCAAATATGATTTACCTATTGAATCATGTTCATGGCTAAGCAATGCAGAAACTGAGAATTCACTAGACCCGTCTCTCGAGACAATTAGAATGAAAATCGATGCTTTTTTGTGGGCCAATTCGAGAGCAGTGGTTGCTTTTGAGGGATTAGAATATCTAGCCAGCATCCACGGTGATGACCGGATGATTGGAATGATTAGAGATATTTGTGATGGAGTGAGATTGGAAGATCACCTATTCCTTTCCACCGCAGATTTAACTGCATTCAACTTATCAAAAAGGCAATTATTAACCCGAGAATTGGATGTAATAAAACCAGAAGTA
>Ga0308019_10002726_pt1 | contig 10013 bp, 9 predicted proteins | sample Neamet284_FD_203135 | JGI IMG/M metagenome (GOLD analysis project Ga0308019, IMG submission 203135) | Marine microbial communities from water near the shore, Antarctic Ocean - #284 | ecosystem: Environmental > Aquatic > Marine > Unclassified | place: Southern Ocean | collected 2014-10-01
TGAAAAAATTAAGGAGGCACTAAAAAAAATGAGAGTAAATCATATTCCATTTGAATTTACAAAGGAAGGAGTAAAAGTAAATCACATTTAAAATTTATAATAGAAATTAATTAACAAGGATTATGAATGAGAATCAAATTATGAACACATACTTAGATTCACAAATTGATTGTATTAATAAAATTAAAGATTCTCAAGAAAATCTAAAAAAAATTTTTGAAGCCTTATTAAAAGCAAGAAACCAGAGAAGAAAAATTTTTGTAATGGGTAATGGAGGTAGTGCTTCTACTGCAACACATTTTGTAGCAGATTTATTGAAAACAAGTTTAACTAAAAATACAAATAAATTCAAAGCTTTTTCATTATCAGATAACATACCAGTTATTTTAGCATGGGCAAATGATACATCATATGATAAAATTTTTACAGGTCAATTAGAAAGTGTTTTAGATAAAAATGACATCGTCATAGGAATTAGTGGGAGTGGTAATTCTCAAAATGTGCTAAATGGTATAAAATTTGCAAATAAAATGAAAGCTACAACAATATCACTAACTGGACAAAAAGGTGGAAAAATTTCGAAGATTTCAAAAATTAATTTCACAATACCAAGTAACGATATGCTTACAATTGAAACTATGCATTTAATGATTTGTCATCTAATTACTACAATGTTAAGGAATACTGGAAAACCAGTTTTTAAATATTAACTTCCTATGAAAGCTATATTTCTTGATCGTGATGGAGTAATTAATCAAGAGCGAAAAGATTATGTAAAAAAAATAGAAGAATTTAAAATTTTTGATAATGTATCAGATGCAATTTCTTTATTAAAAAAAGAAAACTTTCTTGTTGTAATTATTACTAATCAATCAGCAATTAATCGAAAATTATTAACTATAGAAAATTTAGAAAATATTCATAAATTTCTAAAAAAATATTTAGAAAAAAATAATACATCGGTAGATGCAATATATTATTGTCCTCACACTCCCAAAGAAGATTGTTCTTGTAGAAAACCTAAACCAGGTTTATTATTACAAGCTGCATTAGATTTGAACATTGATCTAAAAAATAGTTGGATGATAGGAGATTCAAAAACAGATCTAGATGCTGCAAAAGCAGCAGGATGTAATTCAATTTTATTAAAAGAAAATGAAAAACTTTTTGATATAGTAAAAGAACTCATAAGTAACAATAAAAAAAAAGAAGACGGTTCAAATGGATGAATTAAAAGAAGAATTACTAAAAACGATAGAAAAATATTATGAAAATAAAGATAAGAATAGAACGCATATTCCAGGAAAAGATGTTATACAGCATGCAGGCCCTTATCTTAGAAAAGAGGAATTTTTAGCTGCTATCAAGACATTACTTAATGAATGGATGGTAACAGGAGAAAATGGACAAAAATTTGAAAATGAATTTTGTAAATTAATGGGACAGCCACATGGAATTGTCACTAATTCGGGTAGTTCTGCAAATTTATTGATGTTGTCAGCTTTAAAATCTAAAAGTACCTATAATCTAAAAAAAGCTAAAGTCATTACTCCTGCATTTTGTTTTCCAACAACACTTAATCCAATAATTCAAAATGGATTTGAACCTGTTTTTGTTGATGTAAAACTTGGAGATTATAATATCGATCCAGATGAAATTGAAAAAGTCATAGATGAAGATTGTAAAGTGTTATTTTTTTCACATAATTTTGGTACACCTGCAGATATGGATAAAATTATGAAAATTGTAGAAGAACATGATTTGATTCTATTGGAAGATAATTGTGATGCTTTAAGAAGTCAATACGATGGTAAACTAACTGGAAGTTTTGGTGTTATGTCTAGTTGTTCTTTTTATCCAGCACATCATATGACATTAGGTGAAGGAGGATTTGTTGCATGTTCAAATGAAAATTTAGCTAGAGTTGTACGTAGTTTACGAGATTGGGGACGCGGTTGTTATTGCGTAGGAAAAAAAGCAAATGAATCAAAAACTGGAACATGTGGAAAAAGATTTGATAATTGGATTGAATCTATGCCAAATGAAGTATTTGATCACAAGTTTGTATATGGAGAAATAGGATATAATCTAAAACCTCTTGATTTACAATGTGCAATGGGATTAGAACAGATTAAACGATTAGATTGGTTTGAAGGAAGAAGGAAAGAGAATTTTGAACAATTATATCACCACTTTAAAAAATATGAGGATTTTTTCATTCTTCCAGAATATAATGATCCTAAAAAAATTATTAACTGGTTTGGGTTTATACTGACTCTTAAAAATACTTCAAAATTTAATCGACATGACATATGTGATTTTTATGAAGATCACAAAGTTTCTACAAGAACATTTTTTGGCGGTAACACGTTATTGCATCCAGCATATAGTGATATTATCAAATATGATGAAGCAATGACAAAATATCCTAATTCAACTAAAATAACTACAGATACTTTTATTCTTGGACTTCATCCAAGTATCGGTCCAGAACAAATTGAATGGATGAAAAATGTAACGGATAAATTTTTTATTTCAAAAGAACTAATTTAAAAAAATATTTCCAATACAATAAAATAATAACTAAATGTTTCGAGAGTATTGAAATCATTATTAATTATAGGAGGTAGTGGACTTGTTGGTACATCACTCATTCAATTAGCATCTAATTCAATGAATACTTTTTTTACTTATAATAATAATCGACATAAAACATCTAAAGCCAAAGGCTATTTCATTAATTTATTAAATAATGATGGATCTATTTCAAATTTAATAAAATCGATTTCTCCAGATATCGTAGTAAATACTGCAGCGTATCAGAGTGTAGATTATTGTGAAGAAGAAAAAAACATGGCATATTTATTGCATGTAAAATCAACTGAAGAAATTAGTTTAGCCTGTTTAGAAACATCTTCAAAATTAATTCATTTTTCATCAAATTTTGTATTTGATGGAAAAAAAGGATCGTATAATGAAGATGATCATCCTAATCCAATTAGTTATTATGGTAAAACAAGATTAGATGCAGAAAAAATTGTTTTAAAAAGCTCACCAAAAAATGTAGTATTAAGAACTACAGTAATATATGGTTGGAATAAAAATTCAAAATTTACAAATTTTGTATTGGAAAAATTAAAAAATAATTTGAATGTGAATGCATTTACAGATCAATATGGAAATCCCACTTTAGCAGATGATCTAGCTCAGTGTATCTTAAAAATTATTTCTACGGATACAAATGGATTATTTCATGCTGTAGGAAAAAGTTGTGTTAACAGATACGAATTTGCAAAAAGTATTGCAGAAAAATTTGGATATGATACGAAGTTGATTTGTCCAACGCTATCTTCTGAAAAAAAACAAATTGCATTACGTCCAGAAAACGGATGTTTAGATACTTCAAAAGTTGAAAATGAATTAGGGTTCCATTTTTGCGATATTAAAGATGGAATTAATCAAATTTATGAGGAATACATTAAGAATAATAAAATTAACTTTTAAATAATTTTTTTAGTGCTATAACTTTCCCATTTTTTCCAATCATAATCATCAAAAACAACATTATGTTCATCTTTATCATCTGGTCTCCAAGCAGGATTTGCAAGACAAAGAATCATGCTAGTTTCATTTGACAAATTAATATGACTAGAAGCAAAATTTTTTGGTACTTCAATTAAAACTGGATTCTCATAACTAGATTCTATTTCATGGTATTTTCCGGATGGATCTTTAATTATGAAAATAACTTTTCCTCTAATACATACAAAATAGTAGCTCCTTGTAATATGTAAATGAGGGCCTTTAATTTCATTAGGGTTTATTGTAGTCACATATACCATTTTTGGATGAATTTTTACCAAATTATCCCAATCTCTCCATACTGGAATTAACGAACCATTAGGGTGACTATCGTGAATATCTTTTGTTTCATGTTTTTCTAAAGAAAATGTTTTAATTTCATCGGTCAATAAAATATCCAACAAACAAAGTAATATAAAATTAATTAAATATATTTAAATTAAAATTATTCCATTTGGAGATATTATTTTATGTTCAATATCGTTTAAGGATTTTATATTAGAATTATTAAGCACAAAAGAATTACTAATTTTAATATTATTTTTAATTTTTACATTTTCCTCTATAGATACAAATGGACCTATAGTGCATCCCTTGCAAATAGTAGTATTTTTTCCAATAAATACAGGTTGGATTAAAGATACATTTTGGATGTTTTTGTATGTAGAAGGAAGTTGAGCCAATAAAAATTTCATAACTTCAAATAATCCTTTTGGGGTTCCTAAATCTATAAATTTCTCAGAGGTCTGAAATTCAATTTCTTTATTATTATCAAATATTTTATTCATAGCTTCGGTAATTTCATATTCACCTCTAGTAGATAATGATAATGTATTAATTAATTTAAAAATTAAATTACTTTTAAAAAATGCTATTCCAGCCCAAGCTAGATTTGAAGAAGCATTGCATGATTTTTCATTAATTTTTATAACTTTATTTTTATCAATTTCCATAGTTCCAACATCCGAAGTATTTTTTTTAAGAACATTAGATGCTAAAAGATGAATTTCAGAATTTGTTCTAATCATTTTATCAAAATAAGTTACTAACCCATCTGAAAGAATAGTATCTGGAAGATATAATAAAAAAGAATTATTTCCAACAAATTTTTCTGCATATCTTAATGCATCTGCAGTTCCAAGAGGTTTTTCTTGAACAACAAATTCAATTTTGATGCCAAAATTATTTCCATTACCAAAATAATCTCTAATCTGATTTCCCAAATTACCTACAACTATGCAAATTTCAGATATTCCAACATCAATTAAATCATTAATTATGTATTCTAAAAATGGTTTTCCATGTATGATAATCATCAATTTGGATGTTTTATCACTTATAGGAGAAAGTCTTTGTCCTTTACCTGCAGCAAGTAATACTGCTTTCATGGTATTTTATACAACAACATTTAGATTATTGTAGAGTTCAGTATGTTTTAAATAATATTCAACAGTTCTTTTCATACCTTCTTCAAAAGTAATAGTTGGTTTCCAATTTAGAATATTCATACCTTTTGTTGGATCTGACACTAATCTTCCAGCTTCGCCGGGATGAAGTTTTTCAGTAAAAATAGGTTCCAGGTTTGAATTCATAGTTTTTAGAATTGTTTTTGCTAAATCTATAATTTTTATTTCAGTACCAGTTCCAACATTAAGTACTTTCCCATCAACATTTTCTGCCACACCTAATCTAGCATATGCATCAGCTGCATCTGTAACATACATGTAATCTCTACTTTGCATTCCGTCACCATATACAACAGGAGGTTCATTATTGTGAATTTTTAAAATGAATTTAGGAATAGCTTTTTCAATACTTTGTCTAGGACCATAAATGCCAAAAAATCTTGATGTAACGACAGGCAAACCATATGTACAATAATACGAATACATCAATCTATCAGATGCTACTTTTGATGCTGCATAAGGACTTCTAGGAGCCAAAGGATGATCTTCTGTAATAGGAACCGTTTCAGGTTTTCCATAAACTTCAGCACTGCCAGCATGAACAATTCTTTTTACATCATTGATTCTGGCTGCTTCTAAAACATTAATTGTTCCAGTGACATTTGTTTGAAATGTTTCTAACGGATTATGTAAAGAATATTGCACATGACTTTGAGCACCTAAGTGATAAATAATATCAGTATTTTTTGTTTCCATTACTAATAATGATAAATCTGTCATATCACCCCAACGAATCTTAACTTTTTCAACAAGATGAGGAATGCATTTTAAGGTATTACCAGAATTACGTCTTACTAACGCTGTTACATTTGCTCCTAATTCTACCAATCTATCACAAACAAAACTTGGAATAAATCCATCTGCTCCTGTAACTAAGACATTTTTATCTTTAAGTTGTTCTAGATCCACTATTGACATAATTATATTTATACTATAAATTTGTGTATATGATAAAAAGATCAAACGGTTAGAATAAAATATTTAAATTATTTTTTAATTTCTTCAATAACTGATAAAATAAGTTGTCTTATTCTATCATCAATAAGAAATGAGATGCCAATATAAAGAGAAATTCCAATTATAACAAAAAATAAAACATTAGGGATAAATATAAAAATATTATTCTCATAATTCAAAAATTGTTCAATAATGAAGTACATCGAAGAAAAAACTACAAGGCTGATAAAAAAATATTTTATAATTTTATTAAACTCAAATAAAATTTGTGTTTCTTTTCTCACCATAATGTAATGATAAAGTGTAAAAGGAATTTGAATGGATAAATAAATTAACGACCAGTACAAAAGTAATTCAAATTGGCTAGATGTTGAATGAGTAAAAAAGAGCATAATTGTTAACGCGGAAATATAGATAGTATATTGAATAAGTAATAAGGTAGGTAAAAGGAATAATTTACTTTTGACATGTGCTATAAAACCATTTTTTTCATCAAGATCAACTGTTTCAGTACCTTTAAGGATATTTTGAAACACAGTACTCAACGTATTTAGAAATGTCCAAACTGTCAAGATTATTACTATAGGAAAAACAATTTGATATACAGGGTTAAGAATAAACAGTCCAGGTTTTGCAAAAACTATAGCAATAGCAGATAAAGGAAATCCAAAATAGAAAATTAGAGTAATATTTTGTTGAAGATTATCTATTTTACCTTCTTTCAATAATTTTGGGTATACAGCGCTAGAAACATGACCGGCATTAGCTACAATATTAGGTAACAAAAGTGCAACCACCCAAAACGCAATACCTTCTACGGTACCCGCAATTAAAGAAAAAATTATCACATCATAGGAATGGAGTATTCCTGCAACTCCAGGATAAAAAGGCAACCAAGAAAATTTGATCCACTTTTTTAAAAAATTTTTCTGAAAACTATTTTTTATCTTTTCCCAACCACTAATTGTTAAAAGTATGATACTGGCTAAATTTGCAACACCAACAGCATAAAAAATACCATAAACACCCAAATCAAGATAGTAAACAAAAATTAGAGCCATTGGAATTTGAGTGATACTATAAACCAAAAGACCATAACTAACTACATGAGGCTTCCATCCAAGATTAATAGCAGTTAAAATTTTATTAAGAAAAATTAAGGGAATAAGCAAACTTGCTGTAAGTATTGTTTGAAGATCAGTATCGGTATTGGTTCCCATTAGATATGCAATTATTAAAAAACCAACTATGGCAATTGAAGATAAAATACCATTAGCAAAAATTGCAGTTTTTGCGGATTCAACTCCTCTAGAGATTTCTCTAGTTGTCCAATAGGAAACAATTGGTTCAATTTGTAAAACACTTAGAAGCATGATAGAAATTACTCCCCATGTTCCAAAATCTACAGGATCTAATATACGAGTAATAATAAGAACAAAGACGAGTCCAGTAACGGTTGTAATTAAACCGGTAACAATAGCAATTAAACCTGTGAAAGTTATTCGAATTTCGGGCAATTAAAAGAACTCGTATAATGAATTATTTATCATATGCTTTACAAGGTATCAATAAAAAACATAATTTTCAGAAAATGTAAAATAATAAAATTAAAAATGAATAATATAGGCATGCAATAATAGTTTAAGATTGATTAAGGTCTATTTGAAATAATAATGAGTGCTGACAATACTCACACCGATTCACATAACTCCCAATATAAGATCATATAGAACAAATTCATTTAAAAATATTTTAAAATATCTTAGTAAAATTACAGAAGTACAAATTGTGTGGTTAGTATACAAACCAGAAAAAATTGATGTGAAAAAATATAGTGATAAAAATAATATTGTATTAGATATTCATGATTTTGAAAGTGCAATAGATGTAATAAAGAAAATTCAACCAAATATTATTTGGGCAGCTCCAACATTAAATTTACCAGATTTTGCTTTGTCAATAGCAGGTAAAAAATTAGGAATTCCAGTTGTAGGGGAATTGGTAACTGAGTTATTTTTTAATGATAATGATTTCAATGTTTTGAAAACATATGTGGTATCTTTTTTTGAAAGAACTGTTCCAACAGATATTTCAGATGGAGATAAAAAATTTATGAAGAGAGGTAGATTTTTTATGTACAAATTATTATTTCTTATAAAAACACAGAAAAAAATTGGATGGACATTTTTTAAGATTTTAAAATATTTTTTTATTTTAATAAAAGCACATATGACTGTGTATAAAGATGTGCATAATCCAAAATTTGCATGTGATATTCATTTTGTAGAAACAAAAAAATTAGTAGGGGAATTAATTAGAAAGGGATATGATGAAGAAAAATTATTTGTTACAGGAATTCCTATGTACGATGAAGCTACAGAACAAATAGAAAAATTTGAAAAAAGTAAAATAAATAGTTCAAAAAAGAATATTTTATTTTTGACGCATGCAATGTATGAACATGGAATGTGGACTAAAGAACAGAGGAATTCATTAATTAGAAAAGTGGTAACAGAATTATCAAAACAAGAAAATAATTATAATATAACAATTAAAATTCACCCATCCAGTGAACAATTATCTGATTATGAATCAATCATACATAAAATCAATAAATCAATAAAAATTATTCAGCAAGGAGACATATTAGAATATATTTTAAATGCAGATGTAATTGTCACTTATTCAGGTGCATCATCCCTAGTCTATGCATTAATGTGTAATAAACCAATTATCATATGTAATTTTTATAATTTAAGAAATGATATTTTTATTGATGGAAAAGTTGCTCTTTCATGTAAAAATGAAATAGAAGTAAAAAAAACAATTGAAAAAATTGAAAGAGGATCATTCATCAAAAAAGAAGATGTTGAAAAATTTATAGAAGAATATTTTCACAAATTAGATGGAAAAGCTTCAGAAAGAATAGGAAATAAAATATTAAAAATAGTTCAAAATCAATAATGCGATATATAAGAAAAGTAGGAATTGTTATATTTACACATCATAAAATTAAGAAATGAAAATTGCAGAATAAAGATGAAGAGTGGAAAATTCCATTGTATAAAATTTTTACAGATGATGAAGATGTTAGGTTAATTACAAACATAGTAAAAAGAGGAAACAATTGGGCATTAGGTCCGGAAATAGAAGAATTTGAAAATAAATTGGCAGATTATGTAGGTGTGGATTATTGCTTAACTCTTAATTCTGGAACATCTGCATTACATGCAAGTTTACTTTCCAGTAATATTGGAAATTCAGATGAAGTTTTGGTTCCTTCTTTTTCCTTTATCTCAACAGCAAATGCCGCATTATTTGTTGATTCAAAACCAATTTTTGTAGATATTGAGGAAGAAACTTTTGGAATGGATCCAAAATTAATTGAACAAAATATTTCAAGTAAAACAAAAGCTGTAATTCCAATGGATTATGGGGGTCAGTCGTGTAAAATTTTTGAAATTAAAGAAAAAGCACATCAGAATAATTTAATTTTAATTGAAGATGCTGCAGAATCATTAGGTTCCAAAGTAAAAGGTTCTAAAGTTGGTTCTGTTTCAGATATCTCAATATTTAGTTTCTGTGGAAATAAAGTTCTTACAACTGGGGAGGGAGGTGCAGTAGTAACAAATTCAAAAGAAAAATTTGAAAAAATAAAACTAATTCGTTCACATGGAAGAATTGATGAAGGAAATTATTTTTCTAATCCAGATATTGCAAACTATTATGATATAGGATATAATTGGAGAATGTCTTCATTAACAGCATCATTAGGAATATCTCAATTAGATAAGCTAGAAAGAATAATTAGTATGAGGCAAAAAAATGCAGAATATATTTCAACAAGAATTTCAAAATGGAGTCAAATAAAAACACCCAAATCATCAAATGAAAATGAAAATATTTTTCAGATGTATACAATTAGATTATCAGAAAAAACGATTAGAGATAAACTCCAGAAATTTCTTTTGCAGAAAAAGATTTTCTCAAAAATATATTTTACTCCAA
>Ga0308019_10002730_pt1 | contig 10002 bp, 8 predicted proteins | sample Neamet284_FD_203135 | JGI IMG/M metagenome (GOLD analysis project Ga0308019, IMG submission 203135) | Marine microbial communities from water near the shore, Antarctic Ocean - #284 | ecosystem: Environmental > Aquatic > Marine > Unclassified | place: Southern Ocean | collected 2014-10-01
GGTGGATTAGGCACACGACTTTCTGAAGAGACCCATCTTAAACCAAAACCCATGGTGGAAATTGGAGGAAAGCCAATATTATGGCATATTATGAAAATGTATTCAACATATGATATTAACGATTTTATCATTTGTTTAGGATACAAGGGGTATGTGATCAAAGAATACTTTGCAAATTATTTTCTTCATATGTCTGATGTTACATTAGATATTCAAAACAACAAAATGGAGATAAACAAGGTAGATGCAGAACCATGGAAGATTACTTTGGTGGATACTGGTGAAAATACGATGACAGGTGGAAGATTAAAGAGAATAAGAAATTACATTGACGATACATTTTGTATGACTTATGGAGATGGAGTTTCAGACATTAATATCAATGATTTAATCAAAACCCATAAAGAAAATAAACTGATTTCAACAATAACAGCAGTACAACCACCTGGAAGATTTGGGTCGCTTCAAATTGAAAATGGTAAGGTTAGTAAATTTATTGAAAAACCAGATGGCGATTATGGTTGGATAAATGGAGGATTTTTTGTTTTTGAACCAGATGTGTTTGATTACATTGAAGGAGATTCAACAGTGTTAGAAAAAAGACCATTAGAAACATTATCTCAAGAAGGGCAATTAGGAAGTTTCAAACACCCGGGATTTTGGAGAGCAGTGGATACTTTAAGAGACAAAGAATATTTGGAAACATTGTGGAAATCAAAAAATACGCCATGGAAGAGCTGGTAATACTATGAATATAAAGAAGTAAATTGGTAGGGCAAAAATTAGATTGCAGAGGGTGTGGGAATCATTTATCTAAAATTTTCATTGATTTAGGTAAATCGCCATTAGCAAATTCATATCTAAAGAAAAAAGACATAAACAAAAAGGAAAAAATTTTTCCGTTAAAGGTTTTTGTTTGTAAAAAATGTTATTTTGTACAATTACCAGAATTTGAAAATCCTAAAAAAATCTTTAGTGAATATGCATATTTTTCATCATTTTCATCTGAATGGGTAGCACATGCAAGGGATTATGTAGACATGATTACAAAAAAATTAAAATTAAATGATAAAAGACTAGTAATGGAAATTGCAAGTAATGATGGATATCTACTCCAATTCTTTCTAAAGAAGAAAATTCCGGTTTTGGGTATTGAGCCTGCAAAAAATATTGCTAAAATAGCACAAAAAAAAGGTATTACTACAAAGGTTGAATTTTTTGGAACAAAATTAGCTTTAAAGTTAGAACAAGAGGGAACAAAGCCAGATCTCATTGTAGCAAATAATGTTCTTGCCCATGTTCCCAAAATTCATGATTTTGTAGAAGGATTAAAAATAATTCTGAATACAAATGGCGTTATTACGATTGAAGTTCCCCATTTGTTAAAACTAATCAAAAATATAGAATTTGATACAATTTATCATGAACACTACTCATATTTCTCATTAAATGTATTAAAAGACGTATTTGAAAAACATAATTTAACAATTTTTGATGTAAAAGAAATTTCCACACATGGTGGTTCATTAAGAGTTTTTATCAAACATGAAATAAATCAAAAATTAAAAATTTCAAAAAACGTTGAGCGTTTATTAAATAAAGAAAGAGAAGAAGGATTACAAAAAATGGAAACGTATGAAAATTTTGAAATACAAGTCAATAAAGTAAAAAATGAATTAATTGAATTTTTAGAAAATGCAAAAAAAAATAAAAAGAAAGTTATAGCATATGGTGCACCAGCTAAAGGAAACACATTACTAAATTTTAGCAACATAACAAATGATTTAATTGAATTCACAGTTGATAAGAATCCATATAAACAAAAACGATTTTTGCCTGGATCTCATATTTCGATAAAAAAACCAGAAATGATAATGAAAACAAATCCAGATTTCATATTGATTCTTCCATGGAATATCAAAGATGAGATAATCAAGCAAATTAAAAATATGAAAAAATGGGAAGGAAAATTTGTAATCCCAATTCCTAAATTAAAAATAATTTAAATTAGAATGAATAAGGGGTTAACTATGAAAGTATTAGTTACAGGCAACAAAGGTTATGTTGGAAGAATTTTATCAGATCTCTTAATAAAAGAAAATATTGATGCTGTTGGATGGGATGTAGAATTTTATCCGGCTCAGTTTAATGAGCACAAAGAGATTCCTACTCTAAACAAAGACATACGAGATATTACAATTGAAGATTTATCGGGAATTACAGATATTTGTCATTTAGGGGCACTATCAAATGATCCATTAGGAGAAATTAATTCAGAATTAACCGTTGAAATTAATTATAAAGCTACCATAAGATTGGCAGAGCTAGCAAAGAAAGCAGGAGTAAGAAAATTTGTTTATTCGTCATCTTGTTCATCATATGGAGCAAATAGTGAAATTGTTGATGAAAATTCAGAATTAAATCCCCAAACACATTATGCAAAATCTAAAGTAAATTCAGAATTAGACATATTAAAATTGAAAAGTGATTCATTTTTTCCAGTAATATTAAGAAATGCAACAGTTTATGGTTATTCTTCAAATTTGAGATTAGATTTAGTTGTAAATAATTTAACAGCCAGTGCATTTACCACTGGAAAAGTAAAATTATTAAGTGACGGCACAGCATGGAGACCAATCTTACATGTTAAAGATATGGCTAGAGCATTTTTGAAGGTCATAAATAGTTCAGATAGCATTGTTAGTGGAGAGGTTTTCAATGTTGGAAGTAATGAAGAAAACTATACTGTAAAACAAATAGCAAATGCTGTTGAAGAATTAGTTTCAAATTCAGAAATAACGTTTGGTGAAAATGCATCAAAAGATTTTAGATCATATAAAGTAGATTTTTCAAAAATAAAAAAACAACTAGGTTTCTCTACAAAATTTACTGTGAAAGATGGGATAAATGAATTGTTAGATGTATTCAAACGTGAAAATTTTACTGAAGATGATTTTAAAAGTGAAAGATTCTATAGATTGGCACAATTAAAATCAAAAATCCAATCAAAAGAATTGGATAATGAGTTAAGATTCCAGGAAAGATAAAAATTGAAAATTCTAGTAATTGGTGGAAGTTCAATTTTAGGTTATAAATTATTACAATTTTTTATTAAAAAGAAAATCAATGTGGAATATACATTTTATAAAACAAAAATTCCGGTAAAAAATGGACATGTATTAGATATTAGAAATGAAGATGACACCATAAAAACAATAAATAAAATTAAACCAACTCATGTGATTCTTGTGGCAGCATTAACAAATTTAGATTTATGTGAATCAGATCATGATCTTGCAGATTCAGTAAATATCAAAAGTACTGAAAATGTTATAACAGCTTGTAAAAAAGCTAAAAGCAGTCTAATTTATGTTTCAACTTCATTTGTTTTTAATGGTGAAAAAACAGAATATTATGAAGATGACCCTATCAAACCATCAACATATTATGGAAAAACAAAGGGGGAATCAGAGGAATTAGTAAGAAAAAGTGGATTAAAATTTCTCATTTTACGTACTGACGCACTTTATGATTGGATTGAAAAATGGCAAAGAGATAACTCAGTAACAAGGGCATTAAAATCACTAAGGGCAGGAAAAATTTTACGTGAAGTAAATGATTGGTACAATACACCAACTTATGTAAAAGATTTTGTGTTAGCAACTTTCAAATTAATTGAAAACAATAAAGAAGGAATATATCATTTATCAGGTTCAGAATACATTAACAGATATAATTGGTCTTTGAATGTAGCTGATGTTTTTAAATTAATGAAAAACACAGAGTCCATAAACTCAAATGAACTTAATTTATCAGCTAAAAGAGTCAATATTAATTTGAAAAATAATAAGTTGTATAACGATGTAGGAATATTAATGAAAAACACTACAGAAGGGCTAAAAGATATGTTAAATGTGGAAAAAAAGTAAAAAAATAACATCATAATCAAAATATTAGATTAGAAATTTAAGAAATTAATGGGGAAATCAAGTTACACAAATAAATATTAAGTATTAATTATCAATTTACTTGTTAATGAAAAAATCAATTTTATTATTAGGGGTAATAACATTAGTATGTTTTTTTATAGTTGAAAATAGTTTAGGTGAATCAGATTTTCTAGAGATTAAAAAAGTAATGGCACAAGAAGATGATGTTTTAGGAGGAGTTGAGTGGAGTCCTCAACACGAAGGAGTGGAAAAGTATCTTCCAGTTATAAAAAATACTAATTGGAAAGTAGAAAAATTCGTTACAGGATTACAATGGCCAACAACAATGGATTTCATTGGAAACGATATTTTAATTTTAGAGAAAAATTCTGGTAATGTTCGCTTGATAAGGGATGGAGTATTACAAGAAAAAATTGCCTTAACAGTTAATGTGGACTTTTTAGGGGAACGTGGATTATTAGGAATACTTACAGAAAATTCTTTCGTATACTTGTTTTTTACAGAATCAGAAAATGATGACATAGTTAAGAATACAATTTACAAATATAGATTTGATGATGGAAGATTGATTGAGCCTGAACTTTTACATAGTTTTCCAGCAGGAGCAAGTGGAATCCATAATGGTGGAATATTAGCTAAAAATAATGATAATCAAATTTTTGTTATAATAGGGGATAATCATAATGAGGAAGGAATTTTTCAAAATAACCCATCATCAATGGAAATAGAAGAAAGAGGGATTGTAAAAGAGATCACAGGAGGAGAATATTATGCAATAGGGATCAGGAATAGTTTTGGGTTGACGGTGGATTCTCAAACAGGTAATCTATGGGATACTGAAAATGGAAATCTCTTATATGATGAAATCAATCTAATTCACCCAAAATTTAACAGTGGATGGTCTAAAATTACGGGGCCAGATTTAGAGAACAAAAGACAAGATCTTCCAGAATATGAAAATTTTGTTTATAGTGATCCAAAATTTAGCTGGGAAGTGACGGTTTCACCAACTGCATTATCTTTTATTGATTCAGAATTATTTCCAGAGTTAAAAAATTCATTATTAGTAGGGGATTTTAATCACGGAATATTATACGAATTCAAATTAAATGAAGATAGAACAGAATTCATATTTAAAAATGAAAAATTACAAGATAAAGTTGCAAATAGGGATGAATCAGTAGACGAAATTGTATTAGGTTCAGGATTTAATGGGATCACAGATATTAAAATGGGTCCAGATGGATTGATCTATATTATTTCAATTATGGACGGATCAATATATAGAATTTCTCCAAATATTGAAAAAGAAGAAAATGCAATTCTGAGATGTAAAAATGTAGAAGTCAATTTGGATTTATCAAATTGTAATCTGTCTAACAGAGACTTGTCTAACAGAGACTTGTCTAACAGAGATTTTTCCTTTGCTAATTTAACTAGTGCAGATTTATCAAATTCAAAATTAGAAAATTCAAAAATATGGAATGCTGATTTATCAAATTCAAAATTAGAAAATTCAAATATGAAAAATGTAGATATATTTTCATCAAATTTCTTCAATAGTAACATGAAAAATGTTCAATTAATTAATGCAAAAATAAGACAGTCGAACTTTAATGAGGCTAATTTATTTAATTCAAATTTTTCAAAATCAAATTTAGCGACAACGGTTTTTGATAATTCAAATATGAGTAAAATTGATTTGCGAAATTCAGTAATTAATTACGTTACATTTAATCAAGTTAATTTTAAAGATGCAAATTTAGAAAACATATATCCATATAGTTCAGATTTTTCTAATGCATTTTTAGATAACAGTGTAAGAAATAGTTGTTTAGCAGATAACATAGTAGATCGAGGATTAAACATGATTCTAAAAAATATACGACAGAGTAATTTTCCACTTAACTCTATAATTGAGCAGATAATTATGATAATTTGTTAATTCATTTAAAAATTATTTTGAAACAAATTTCATTGCAATAAAACCAATACTTGTTGCAAACCAAATTCCAGTAAAACGAATAAAAATAATTAAAGCAGAGATCAAAGAAATTTCAACGTCATAATTTGACAAAAGATGAACAAAGCTTAATTCAGTTACACCAATACCTCCAGGTATAAATGATAATGAACCAAGTAGAATAGAAGAAAATCCAATGATTGTTGTAATAAAAAAATCAAGATCTAGACCAAAGGCTAAAAATGAAAAATATATTGCAAGTGCATCAAATAGCCAACCAACCAAACCAATCAACCAAGAAACAATCAGAGTATTATTTTTAGAAAGCAGTGTTAAAGAAGAATAAAAATCATCAGAATTTTCATTACTGATTTTTAAAAATTTAATTTTTATTAATTTTGATACTGTTTTCTTAGTAAAATGTGTATTTTTTAAAACTATAATCAAAAACATAAAGGTGGATCCAATTACAATAAGAGGGATATTTATCAAACCAAAATTTGTTATAACAACAAAAAATAAAATTATACAAAACATTGCAAGTGCATCATGAAATCGTTCAATCAAAATGACAGGAGTAGTTTTTGAGATGGATTCATTTTGATTTTTTAAAAGAAAATGAGATTTAACTATACCACCAACTCCAAACGGAGCACTCAATAAAGACAAGCCGGCAAAATATAAAATCAGGTTTTCTTTAAAAGAAATTGTTATCTTAACTTGTTTTAATAAAAAATATTGCCTAATACTTTTAACAAAAAGCCCTGTGAGGGTAACTAACAACACTGGCAAGATTAAGAAATAGTTCATTTCTTGAAAATTGATAGTAAGATCGTTAATGTCAGATAATATAGCGATGATGAGATAAAATACAACTACAACAATGATCAAAAACAAACTTTTTTTTCTCAGACTAGGAAGAAAATTCATATTTGATTTATTTTAAATTACTATAATATGGTTATTTTTTATGAGTTAGATTATTGGAATTAAGAAGTTTTTTAATAATGAAATAATGTGCGATTAGAATTAAAATTAATGAGGTTAAAAATAAAGGAAATCCTAAAACCTTGTTCATAAAAATATCAACATGTAAATTTTGAGTCATGGAGATAATTGAATGGGTGAGTTGACTGTATTCAAAAGTCCAAATAGTGGCAGGATGAATATAAAGATCAGTAAGATAATTGCCTAAACCAAACAATCCTTCAGGATGACCAGCTTTGCCCCAAACAAACCAGGATACATCTTGAATGAGGTAAGCAATATTAAATAAAAATCCACTACCTCCTAAAATCAAGATTATAGGCAATAGAAATTTTGTGCTTCTTTGCTCAATACTAGCACCTAATGGTATAAGCATGAAAGGAATTACAGGAAGTAAATATCTAGGCCCCCAAGAGACTAATCCATGCCAATGATCTAATGTTCCAAAGTAGAACACAAAGGAAAAAGTTACAGTTATGAAGAAAAATAAATGTGTTTTATTTTTATTAAAAAAACTAGGAAATGAAAAAAAAACAGTTAATAAAATAGGTACAAAAATTAACAGTCCTATACCAGGACTAAATAGAAGTCCCAAAATACCTTCGCGAAAAAATGATGTAGAATATTGGTAAACTAAAGGAGCAGCAAGGTAGCTTAATTCATTTTCAGCAGGAATATTTTGATATCTTAGTGATGAGAAGTATTTCCAAGAATAAAAAAACAGGAGTAAAGGTAAACAATAGGAAAGTAATTTAATGATTTTTTGTTTTTCTTTCAGTAACTTGATTAAAAACAAGCCAGTTAAGGGAATTATAAATAAGATTACATCATTTCTAATCATAAAACTAAATCCCAAACTTGATGCTCCCAAAATTAAATAATAAAGAGAATGCTTATTTTCAAATCTTCTAAATAAAAAGAACCCCAATAATAGAAAAGAGATTGAAGAGACTGAACTAAACGAAGTTTGTGAATATGCCCAAAAAGTAGTACTCAAAGCTAAAAGAAATGTTAGAATTAAGGATGTTTTATTATTAAAATTATATGTACGGCAAATCAAATAAAAAATACTAATAGATAATGCCGTATAAAATGGTCCAAAAAAAACTTGTAAAAATGTAAAATTAGGATCTAAACTATTTCTCCAATATACATAATGTCCATCTTCAAAATCTTCAAAATCCCACACTACACTATCTGTTGTTAATAATTGCAAATGATAGTTGATAAAAACAAACGGATATTCAGTTAGGCTCCAAGCAAAAGATACGCCAGTACAAAGAAGAGGATGATTGCAAAGAGGAGAATTTTGCATCCATGATGCAGTTGGAGGATATATTGTAGGATGTTCATAAAGTCGTTTAGATACATCTTGTTCGTATAATGGATGTGGTTCTAGCGTGACCAGTTTGATAGTTTGCATTTGGGCCCAATCTTCATCACTTGAAAATCTATGTCCATCATTAGAAAATATAAAAATTAGGAAAAATAAAGAAAATAATACTAAAGCTAATTTTTTATCATTGCTAATTTGGCGTGTTATGAGACTCATTTATTAAATACAATCTATATCTAGTTTAAATATGATTCAATGTATTTTTATTTCTAAAATTGAAAAGCAATACAAAAAAACAAGCACCGTAAAACAAAATAAAAAAAATCAATATAACAAGGATGGATAAGATTATGAAAAATATGATGTCAGTAGATCTTGAAGATTTCTATTGTGATCTTCCATTTAGTAAATGGAAAAATTATGAAGGAAGAGTGATTAATAATACACAAAAAATCTTAGATTTATTTGAAAAATATAATGTAAAAGCAACTTTTTTCACTTTAGGGTTTATTGCAGAAAAATATCCAGAACTAATTGAAGAAATACAATCTAAAGGGCACGAAATTGCATCTCACGGTTATCAACATTTAGATGCACGAAATATATCTAAGAATGATTTTGAAAATGATTTAAAAAAATCTTTAAACATATTGGAATCAATCACTAAAGAAAAAATTAAAGGGTTTAGAGCACCATTTTTTTCTGTAAATAAAAAAAATGTTTGGGTTTTGGATATTCTAAAAAAATATCTAAAATATGATTCAAGTATTTTTCCTGCAAAAACACCAATGTATGGAATTTCTGATGCAATTACTCATCCATACAAAATTTCCGATGATTCACCTTTAATAGAAAATAAGAATGGGGATTTTTACGAAATACCTCCTTTAATATTGAAACTCCCCTTAAGAAATATTCCAGTTGCAGGTGGATTTTTTCTTCGATTTTTACCTATTCAATTGATAAAATTTTCAATTAAAAAAATGAATGAAAAAGGGTTTCCCGCTATGTGTTATATCCATCCAAAAGATCTTGATCCTGAGATGCCAAAGATTTCTCAATACGCATGGCATTATTATTGGGGTTTAAATAATTCTACTCAAAAATTTGAAAATTTATTAAAAAATTTTGAATTTAATTCAGTAAGAGAAAATTTAAAGATTTAATTTTTAAGATATTTTTTCTGAAATTGCTATTGCAATTGCAAAATTTTCTTCATGACTAAGAGAAATATGAAAAGAAAAATCATTGTCCCCATTTACTCGTACCATTGGTTTTGATTTTGAATGATATGTTTCAATATCAATTAATTTAATTTTTTTATCTGTGGATTTCAATACAGCTTCCTTTACTGCAAATTTCCCCGCAAAATGTTCTGCATTATGTTTGAATTTCAAACAATATTTAATTTCGGAGGGTAAAAAAATATGCTCATAAAAATTTTGATTTAAATGAAAAGGTTTGTCAATAAATCGCTTAACACTTACTATGTCTATCCCTACATTCAATTTTGACATCATTACTCAAATTATATTTTAATATAATAAAAATCTCAGCTTAGATTATTGAATTTTATCAATGCATTGTCTCGCCTGCAGAAATAACAATGTTTTCACCCGATACATAACTAGAATTTTTAGAACATAAAAAAAGAATAGAGGATGTAATTTCATTCGGTTCTGCTAGTCTACCAATAGGGGTATTATTACCAATTATTTCTTTTAATTTTGATGGTAATTTTTGAATTAAATTTGTATTAGTCATTA
>Ga0308019_10002732_pt1 | contig 10000 bp, 10 predicted proteins | sample Neamet284_FD_203135 | JGI IMG/M metagenome (GOLD analysis project Ga0308019, IMG submission 203135) | Marine microbial communities from water near the shore, Antarctic Ocean - #284 | ecosystem: Environmental > Aquatic > Marine > Unclassified | place: Southern Ocean | collected 2014-10-01
CAATCCAGAGATTCCAGAGAACTTCGATGACATCGACCAATTTGGTGCCTCGAATTGGCCTCATCATCTGTATCGGGCAATGGCATTTGAAGCTGCTTTTGACGAATTGGAACGAGTTGCACTGAATGAAAACAGGTCAGTGGAAGTCGATGCGGTTCTCGGAAATCACACCATTAACCCATCCCACCTTTGGCTTGGAGGTCACAGTTTAGGAGGTGCCTATGTGTTCCTGAGTTTATATGAATCATTAGAACGCCAATGGGGCAATGAAACATTATTCCTTGATTTCGAATCGCCATGGACACGTCCAAGTCATCCGGAGTTGCAAGCAAACATGACGCGTCTTCCGAATGCTACAATGATCCATATCGCTCAGGGGATTGACGATATGTCAGTCGATGCCTGTTACAGTGTTCATCACCAAGCCATGTTTTCTATGCTCCCTCAAGAGCATGTGCTCTTCATTGAATTGCAAAGTGATTTGTATGGTTTTCCTCGATTGGTGGGGTCACATTATCTCCCAACTGATTCAGTCCATGATACGCTTGCTGACTGGGGCGTTTATCGACGAATCGATACCCAAGCAGATTGGGTTGTTGCCCGCAGCAGGGGAGATACTTTCACTGAATCTTGGGCGTATGAACATTTGATTAACTCTCCACTGCTCACCAATATGGGTCAATGGTCAGACGGTGTGGATGTGCTTCCACTACTCATTCATCATGAAGCACTCACACTCAGTGATAAGTTTGCACATTGCCAAAATTAGAATCCAAGCATACTGAATATTGCTTGAGTTTAAGGGGCGGCTCGATATCCCAGCGCTATGAGCGATGGTGCACCTGTTCGAACTTCCTTGTATGATGAGCACGTCGCACTGGAAGGGAATATTGTTGATTTCCACGGTTTTGAATTGCCGATTTGGTATTCAAATATCAAGGCTGAACATCTTGCTACTCGCTCGAATGCAGGTCTTTTTGATGTGTCCCACATGGGTTCTTTCCGATTTACAGGAACACATGTGAAACAATGGATGGAATCACTGGCTACTCAAAAAGTGACAGCGATTCAAGCACCTCGGTGTGGTTATACTCATTTCCATGACCATGACGGCCAACTCATCGATGACATGATTTTTGCAATCGTCTCTGATGAAGAGATTCTTGGAGTGCCGAATGCATCTATGATCGGTGTCATGTGGGATTGGTTTACATCAAATCTTCCGGAAGATGGGTCCGTTGTTCTCGAAAACCTTTCTGATGATACTTCTATTATGGCTCTTCAGGGACCGAATGCTAAGTCTATTCTCTCTTCTGTTCTTGGTGAATCCAACCATGTTGCACGTTTCAAATGGCAACGCATCGGAGAAAACGACCTTGGAATCGAAGGTTGGATTCAAGGTACGGGATACACCGGCGAAGCGGGATACGAAATATTCGTACCAAACTCACAAGCCCCACTGCTTTGGCGAAACCTCATTCAAGCCGGCTCAATTCCGATTGGTCTTGGAGCACGAGATACACTTCGCCTCGAGAAAGGTTTCCTGTTGTCGGGTGTCGACTTTTGCTGGCCTCCCTTGGCTGAAGATGATTCTGCAGCCTTCTTGTGTCGAGATTCATGGGAGACGAATGTTCCCTTTGGGCTTGACCTTGAACACGAGTTCATTGGGAAGCACCGGGTAATTGGACATGATGAAAATGATGCACGATGGTGGGGCATTCGATACCTCGAAAAGGGACCTTTGCCAAGACCTGGCAAAGAAGTTACAGCACTGGATGGTTCATCTGTCGGTAAGTTGACTTCAGGTGCACCTGCTCCGAGTCTCGATAACGTCGGCATTGGAATTGGATATTTACATTCAGTATCAGAAGGCGATGAAGTTCTCATTGTTGCAAGCCCTCGTAAATCAGTAAAGGCAGTCGTTGTTCGTCCACCATTTATTTGATTAGATGAGCAATGGATTCAATGCTTCAAGTAAGCGTTTTCTTTCTCGTGCTGATGTTGTGTTCAATTGTACGGTAGTGTCACGTAATTGGGTGAGGTTCGCCGCGAGTTGCTCGGTATTCATCCATTCCACACTCCGACCAATTCCTTCGCTTTCAGCAACTTCGCCCATCAAACAGTTTGCATTGACTACCGAAGGAACCCCATGCGCAGCTGCATCAAACATTTTCACCGGAATTGCACCTTGCAAAATATTTCCTCTTACTGGTGAATACAGTGCATACATGACATCGACATCTTGGATGATTTTGGAGAACTCATCAGAATCAAAATGTCCAGTAATGTTCACATCTAACAACAGATTCTCTTTTGCGGTTTGAAGCAGTTGTGAGACGGAGTCGAAAGCAACACCATCCCCTGCAATCCGTAGAGATGGCCTTTGCTTAGGTTCCATCAAAAGAACAGCATCAAGAAGGAATTGAAACGATTCAAGATCTCGCACTCGCCCGAGATAGCCAACACACCAACCATCATGTTGGGACCGTTCGCTCATCGGTTCAGGTTCAGGTCGATTTTCAATGACGGTTGATGAATGCCCGTGACTTTTCAGATACTCTCTGAATCCAATATGTGTACTTGATTTTGAAATCTTTCCACTCGAAGTAAGTATCGAATCCACATGCTTCAAACGACGTAACATTTGCTTTTCCATCAGCCCGCTTAGGAATTTGCGAAGTCGAGAATGAGGTGCTGACATTCGAATCCATGTATGTTGCAAATCATGCATGTCAAATACGAGGGTCGTCTCATATTTCTTTTTCAAAAAGCATCCGACTGCAAGTGTATCTGCATCATGGCAGTACACGAGGTGGGGGGGATTAGCTGCTAAACTTCGAGATACCTTTTGATTAAATGTACGAATGCCAAGAGCGGTTTTTAGCATTCCACCATACGGGCTCTTTCCGAGATGGTACCGCATGATTCGTACGCCTTCATGAGATTCACTCAGAGGATGTTGTTCCTGGCGGTCATAGGCATGGACGGTGACATCATGACCTTCACGAACAAGCCAAGCCGCCTGACGTAAGACTCTCGGGTCGGGCGAACAGGCATTGGTAACGACCATTGCAATACTCGCCATGTCCCTTCCATGCCGAGGTAGAACATGAGGTATTCGGCCTTTCAAAGTCATACAGAAGAAGAGCGATAATTAAGGGCGGCTCGCGCTTGGTTTAAGTCGCACCCCCGTGGCGTAAGTGATGATATGGTCGACCAATTACCGAACTTGGGCCGCGAGGCCGAGATGCTTTCCGCTATGGGAATGTCCTCTATCGAGGAACTATTCGCAGATATTCCTGCTGAGGTACGGATGACTGGGGCGCTACCATTGCCTCCACCGCAATCGGAGGAAGAGATTATTGCCGATGCCCGACGGCTGCTGGGTTCCAATGTGGCCTTAGGTGAACGCGTCTCTTTTTTGGGAGCGGGTTTGTATCGGAATTATGTTCCTGCATGTGTGTTCCAATTAGTGAACCGGGGAGAATTCCTCACCGCATATACTCCATACCAACCAGAAGTGAGCCAAGGCATGCTTCAAGCAATGTGGGAGTTTCAAACACTGATTTCTGAACTCGTTGGACTTCCAGTTGCGAACCTCTCCTTGTATGATGGCTCGACTGCCGCTGCTGAAGCTTTGACCTGTTGTGTGAGAGTGCACAATCGAAAAGCAACCCAAAAAGATACGGTCTATGTTTCTGAATTGACGCCACCAGATCGCCTTTCGGTGATGTACAATTACTGTCAAGGTGCCGAGATTAGCATCAAACTTCTTCGACATCACCCTGATGGAACTCTTGATATCGACGCTGTTTCAGAAGCCGCAGGTTCGTGCGGAGTCTATGTTGAACAACCAAACCCTCTCGGTATTCTCGATGGTGGACTTTCTCAACTGAAAGAAATCCTCGGTGAACACACAGCCCTTATCGTTGCAGTTCAACCTGTTTCACTCGGTCTTGTTGAAGCTCCTGGGCATTATGGAGCAGACATTGTCGTTGGTGAAGGCCAACCTCTTGGAAGCCCCATCACAGGTGGAGGTCCAATCTATGGCATTTTCGCGTGTTCCAAAGATTATCTGCGTTTGATGCCAGGACGTATTGTCGGTCGAAGTATTGATGTTGATGGAAAGGTCGCTTATTGCCTGACTTTGTCAACACGAGAACAACACATTCGTCGTCATCGTGCAACATCAAATATTTGTACAAATGAAACATTGATTGCACTCATGGGTGCCATGCACATGTCTTTACTGGGTCCTGAAGGATTGCATGCACTTGCAGTTCGTAACATGACCGCTTGTATTTTGGCTAAGGATAAATTGAGTCAAGTCGAAAACATTCGTTTGCCGCATTTGAACAACCATCACTTCAATGAATTTGTTATTGAATTGCCGGGTTCGAGTAAAGATTGTTTAGCCCACCTCGATGCAGTTGGCATTGTTGGTGGATTTGATTTATCTGCCTGGTATCCAGAACGTAAAAACTGGATTTTAGCAACTTTCACCGACCAGAACAATGCGAATCAAATTGAATTGCTGGTTTCTCATCTTGCTATTTGGGCTTCCTCACAGGAGATGATTGCATGAGTAACTTGTTTGAGCACAACGGCGCGAAAGGGCAAGGATATTCACAACCTGCTCCGATTCTTCCGGAGTCATCAATCTCTCTCCCAGCAAGTCTTTCTCGTAAAGTCCTTCCACGGTGGCCTCGCTTGTCAGAACCAGAAATGGTCCGACACTATACCTGGCTTTCAAAGAGAAATTTCGGTATCGATACAGGGTTCTACCCTCTTGGTTCATGCACAATGAAACACAACCCGCGTGTCAATGAAGTGATTGCACAAATACCAGGTATTGCAGATATACATCCTCATCAACCAGAGCATCATATCCAAGGTCTCCTCGCAATTTTCCATGAGATGCAATACATGCTGGAAGTCTGTTCTGGAATGGATCAAGTTACTTTGCAACCAGTTGCAGGTGCCCAAGGAGAATTCACTGCAGTTCGATGTGTTCAAGAATATTTCCGCCTACGTGGCGAAACACAACGAACCAAAGTCATCGTGCCAGATTCTGCACATGGAACCAATCCTGCAAGTGCCGCAATGTGTGGCTTCGAGATTGTTGAAATACCAAGCAGAGTCGATGGGCGAATTGACCTTGAGGCACTACGAGCAGTTGCCGATGAAACGACTGCAGTGATGATGATTACCAACCCGAATACGCTTGGTTTGTTTGAACCAGACATCGTCGAAGCATCCGCTATCATCCATGGTGTCGGCGGTCAGATGTATTACGATGGAGCCAATTTCAATGCGATTTTAGGTATCACTTCACCCGGTCTTATGGGATTCGACGCAGTCCACTTCAATCTGCACAAAACCTTCAGTCAACCGCACGGTGGAGGAGGTCCAGGTTCCGGTCCTATCGGAGTGAAATCTCACCTTGCTCAATTCTTACCAGGGCCACTGGTCAAGAAACGTCCACCTGTTGGCAATGAATCTCAAATGGTCATTGACGATATGTGGTATGGCTGGTATCAACCAACGCATAGCATTGGTAAGGTCCAACAATGGCATGGGAATGCTGGTGCGATCATTCGCTGTTGGGCGTATTATCGACGCTACGGTAGCGGATTGCGAACGATGTCTGAACATGCAGTGCTCAATGCCAATTACCTTCGGCATGCGATTCATAAAGCCACAAAAGCGGCTGGAGTTGATTCAATGGTTCGAGATGGAGCAGAGGCCAAAGTTACCAAGCACGAATTCACACTCTCTCTAGCGCCTGCTAAGGAAATGTATGGCATATCTGCCATGGATGTTGCCAAGGGGTTGCTCGATATGGGCTACATGGCACCAACCGTTTACTTCCCATTAGTCGTTCCTGAATGCATGATGATTGAACCGACTGAAACAGAAAGTAAAGAAACTCTCGATGAGTTTGCAGCTAACTTTGCAGAAGTGCTACAAGTCGATGCAGAAACACTTCATGCAGCACCGATCACAACACCTGTTCGTCGAGTTGACGAAGTCTATGCTGCTCGTAATCTCTGTCTTCGCCATCCTTACGATGACGAATAAGAAATGCGTATATAGCGCCAATCTGTGGCATGGACATGGATGTCCGGAAGATGCGCAAATTCGGTTGGCGCACCGTACCGGTTGAAAACCGAGCATCAAAATCACTTTTCCCAATGGCTTGGGGCTTTCTCCCACTTGGTTTCTCTTGGTTAATGTGGTTCACCGGAGCATCACAGGAACTCATTCCCTGGTTTGGTGCAGCCAGCATGTTTCTCATGCTCTTGGGAGGACTTGCAGGAGTTTCCAGTCGCGTAGGGACACTCAATGCATCAAAAGTCGGTGTGGCGTTGGTTTCCATTTGTTTTGGTACCATGGTATGGGCATTGGTAGCTCAAGATACAGTTTCTGTTCTCTTCGCCCTGCTGTATTCATCAGTATCGATTTATCTTCTCGTAAAGGCCTTAGATTTCATTTTCAGAGATGCCGGCTATGTGTTTGAGATGGATTGGGATGTCAAGGAACGATTGCCAATTGCAGCATTAAACGATTGGGACATTAAAACTACGCGTTTTTCTCAAACATGTATGGCAATCAAACGATTCGATGGAAATCAATTTGTCCAGATCTATGGTGTTGTCAATGGTGAATCGTCTTCTTTGAGGTTCGATTTATTCGGCTGCCAAACGCGAGAACAGTTCAAAAATCTCAATTTTGGTGTTGATTGGCCGGAATTCCGAATGAACGATTTGACTCAAGAAGAATGAGATTCGCTCGTGTATTCCGCCATAATCAAGAGACATCTTGATGAACCACCCGCGCCGGCGTAGTAACATGGATGTCACCATACTGCTGGGCTCTTCCTCCGATATGCCGGTCGCTGAAAAGTGTACCAAAATTCTCGACCACTTTAACGTCAGTTACCAATTACGTGTTGCAAGTGCTCATCGTTCCCCGAAATTCGTGGAAGATATTGTTCAACAAGCTGAAGCAGATGGTTGTCAAATCTTTGTCGCAATGGCTGGTTTAGCCGCTGCTCTACCTGGTGCAGTCGCTGCTTTAACGACCAAGCCCGTCATCGGTGTTCCATGCGGTGGAAAAGTTCCATTCGACTCTCTCCTTTCAATCGTACAACTTCCTCCAGGAGTTCCTGCGGCAACTGTTGGCGTAGACCGTGGAGATAATGCTGGCTACCTTGCAACCCAAATTCTCGCACTTAAAAACCCTCAATTTGAGGCTGCATTGAAGCAGAACAAGCTCGATCAAATCGAACGAGTAAAGGCCCAAGACCGTGAAGTCAACGGGGGCCAGTGAAGTGTTTGATTCAAATGAATTCATTCAAGAATCGATTGAGACGCTCAAAGCAACCATTGATGACATTGCTATCATTGCTTGCTCTGGCGGTGTTGATTCGACAGTAGCAGCAGTGATCGCCAATCAAGCAGTCGGAGAACTGTTGCATTGCGTCTATGTTGATACTGGTTTTATGCGCAAAGGCGAAACTGAAGAAATCGAACAACTCTTGGCTGAACAAGGTATCAAGAATTTGGTGACTGTCAAAGCGGCAGACCGTTATTTTGAAGCACTTGAAGGAATTACAGAGCCGGAGCAAAAGCGTAAGGTGATTGGCGAATTATTCATCCGCATTTTTGAAGATGAACAAAAGAAATGTGGTGCTAAATATTTGATTCAAGGAACCATTGCCCCAGATTGGATTGAATCTGGCGGCGGTGTTCGTGATACCATCAAGTCTCATCACAATGTTGGTGGGCTACCCGAGGACATGACGCTGACTGTGGTCGAACCTCTTCGTGATTTGTACAAAGATGAAGTACGTCAACTTGCTCGAACTCTTGAGATTAATGTGGCTGAGCGCCAACCATTCCCTGGTCCTGGTCTTGCAGTTCGCACCTTGGGTGACTTAACACCTGAACGTGTCGCAGTAGTCCGAGAAGCTTGTGCCATTGTTGAAGAAGAATTTGAATTAGCAGCCGCGGAAGGAAAGATGGAAATCCCATGGCAATACTTTGCTGCCTTACTTCCAGTCCGTAGCGTTGGTGTTCACGGTGACGTACGTGCTTACGGTGAGACAATTGTCGTTCGTGCAGTTCAGTCCATCGATGGAATGTCAGCACGATATTCAGAGATTCCTCATTCGATCTTACAGAAGATTAGTACCCGTATCACAAATACTGTCAAGGGTGCTGCAAACCGAGTTGTTTATGATATCACTCACAAACCCCCAGGTACCATTGAATGGGAATGATTTAGCATTTCATATAGTGTCGAATTCTCTTCTTCTGTATGAGAAATTATATCGCCTTACCACATCAAACGCTAATCAATGCCGGCATTCTTAACATGCCAAGTATCCAATCTTTAAATGGCCCTTTCTGTGAAGGAGGCCATCAACCACCCCACCATAGCATCGAGCATGGAAATGTGATTTGCAATCATTGTCAACGTCAACAAGATGGTTGGCGAATTGATTCTGCTCACCTTGATGACGGTGAATTTGCAAGCGAATTCTTTCGGAATGCAGGCGTATCCGGTGTAGGGATGAATTGCTATCCTGGCCGACCTGGTGGCAGTTGCCACGATACCTGTGCGATTCATATTGATTTGATTTCTCTATCACTCGGTCAAATCATGCGTCGCCACTTACGTAGTTGTGGCCGAATCACCCGCCACTTTATTCTTGTTGGTTTCTCCATCGAGTCTCTACAAAAAGCAGTCCGAAGCAATCTGTTTAAGAGTATTCGGGAAATGTATGAACTCACTCATCCAGGGGATTTTACGTTTGAATTCCGAACCAGTGACGGCACTGAAGTCAAATTGTAGATCTGCCGTTTTAAGATGGTTTGGGGTTCGGTTCAAGACGGCAATACTCAGCACGTATATGAGAGGGGCAACTCCAACCCTCGAGAACGATTAAGTTATGTCATCTTCAAAGGATTCGTTCTCCAAAAAGGATTTAATGTGTGTGTGTGTCACTCAGCATGATGCAGCCTATACCTCAACAAATTCCCGTCCAGCAGTACGCTAGTCCACAAGTCATAGGTGGAATCCCATCTCAAGGCTACGCAGCCCCTCAAGGCATGATGATTGCAGTTCTTCCAACGAATGGAGCTGCAACGGCAGGAATGGTTCTGGGCATTGTCTCAATGTCACTTTCAGTGTTATCCCCCCTTGTCTTTTTCATGTGTTGTTTTGTCTCCATTCCACTGGCGATCGCCGGTGTAATCGCCTCACATGTCGGTTACAATGGTTCAAAAACGAGTGGAATCGGTAACGGTCAAGCTATTGCAGGACTGGTACTCAATTGGTTACAAATTTTGTTGACTATCGTACCCATTTTGCTTTTCACAGGTGCTGTATCTACTGCCTCTTTGGGACTCTAGATCTTCGCTTTAGAACAGAAGCAAACGCACGATGCGTTGATAGAACATCCAAGAAAAAACCGCAAGAGTCGGCACAAGCCAACTGAGATACAAGGTTTTGCTCAACGGCTTTACTTCATTTTCACCCTTTCGTAGTGCAATGATTGACGCCCACATCATGTAGACAAAAGCTCCGTAAATCAAGGGGGAACCAGGATTAAATTCCATCGCACTCTGAAGGTCAAAGTGAGTAATGGCGACGAATCCACGTGTCATTCCACAAAAAGGGCAAGGGTGACCGGACAGATGGTACCATGGGCAAAGTTTCAATCCAACTCCGCCATGAGGTAAGATCGCAGATACAATCAGTGCACCTCCAGTTACAGCAGCCGTAATTGAGGCCCCATTGATACCAGGCCACTTCATGACTCCTGATTCAAATTGAGGTTAATGTCTTTTCCGCTGACAAAATAACTATTATGAGGTGGGTTGACCGCTGTTCATGCAACCTCATGATACCCAACAAGGAATGCCACAACAGGGAATGCCACAACAAGGAATGCCACAACAAGGAATGCCACAACAAGGAATGCCACAACAGG
>Ga0308019_10002740_pt1 | contig 9985 bp, 10 predicted proteins | sample Neamet284_FD_203135 | JGI IMG/M metagenome (GOLD analysis project Ga0308019, IMG submission 203135) | Marine microbial communities from water near the shore, Antarctic Ocean - #284 | ecosystem: Environmental > Aquatic > Marine > Unclassified | place: Southern Ocean | collected 2014-10-01
AGAAAAAGAAATAGCAGAAGAATTAGAAAAAAAATTAATTGTATTTTTAGATTCAACTGAAAATTCAACTGAAAATTCAACTGAAAATTCAACTGAAAATTCAACTGAAAATTCAACTGAAAATTCAACTGAAAATGATGAAGTTGAAGCAGAATTGAAAAAATTAGGTTATCTTTAAGTAATATTACTAAATATTATATATAAAAGGAAATTTTAGATTTTTTAAAGAATGATTTTAAATAAATTAAATAAAAATAATATTTTTACATCTAAATCTAATGTATTACAATTTTTAGAATCTAATATTAAAAAATCTAAAATAGAAAAATTATATTTTTTTGAAATACAAAATTGGAATAAAAATAAGATTAAAATTTTAAATGAAATTAATAATCATTTTATTAATTCTAATCATGTAATAATAAGAAGTTCTGCAATTGGAGAAGATTCACTTGAATCATCTAAAGCAGGATCCTATGAAAGTATTCTTAATGTAAATCCAAAATCAAATTCATCTTTAACTAAAGCAATTACTTTAGTATTAGATTCATATGAAATAAAAGAAAATTTTAATGAAAAAAATCAAATTTTAATTCAAAACCAATCTATCAATATAGTACAAAGCGGTGTAATTTTTACAAAATTTAGAAATGGTTCACCCTATTATATATTAAATTTTGAGGAAGGTCCATCTACAATAGGCGTTACACAAGGTAAGGTAAATAATTTAATAAAAATATTTAGAAAATCTGATTCTAAAAATATTCCAAAAAAATGGAGAAAATTAATTAAATCTGTACAAGAAATTGAAAAAATAATTTCAAATAGTTATTTAGATATAGAATTTGGTATAAATAATTTAAATGAAATTATTATATTCCAAGTAAGGCCACTCATTATAAAAAATAAATTAAATTTAGACAATAAAATTGAAAATCAGATTAAAAAGATTCAAAAAAAATATGAAAAATATGTTAAAAATAGTTCTAATAATAAACCAATTTTTTCTGATATGGCTGACTGGAATCCATCAGAAATTATTGGAAGTAATCCTAATTTTTTAGATTATTCTTTATATGATTTTTTAATTATGGATGAGTCGTGGTATTTAGGTAGAAAAGAAATTGAATATCAAATTCCACATCAACCAAATTTAATGGTTAAATTTGGAAATAAACCATACGTGAACACTCTTCTGAGTTTTATTTCACTTACACCAAATAAATTATCTAAAAATATAACATCAAAACTATTAAAATATTATAATCAAGAACTTTTATCAAATCCATTTTTACATGATAAAATTGAATTTGATATTGTTTTCACCTGTTTTGATTTAACATTTAATAAAAAATTAAAAAAATTAGCCAAAGTAGGATTTTCAAAAAATGAAATTAAACAAATTAGAGATGTATTTATTGAATTTACTAATCAAATTATAAATAATTTTTCAAATGTATCTAAAAATAGTAAATTAAAAATTAATAAAATGTCAAAAAATAGAAATGAAGTTCAAAAAAAATTATTAAAAAATAATTATAATTTTTCTCAAAAAATAGAAATGATGGAATTTTTGTTAAATGATTGTAAAAATATTGGTGCTGTTGAATTTTCTAAAATGGCTAGAATGGGATTTATTTCTACAATAATTCTTAAAAGTATGACTAAAACAGGACATATTTCTCAACATACTGAAGATTCTATATTAAATTCAATTGAAAGTCCATTATCTCAATTTCAATATGATTTAATGAATTATTATAATAAAAAATTATCTAAAACAAAATTCTTATCTAAATATGGTCATTTACGTCCTGGCACATATGATATTACTCAATTAAGATATGATCAAGATAATAAATTTTTAGATGAAATCCAATTTGAATCAAATTTTAAATCAATAAAGATACCTTCAAATAAAATAAATAAAATTTTAGAAAAAAATAAAATAAATTTTTCATCTATAGATTTTATTGACTTTGTTAAACAGTCCTTAGTATGCAGGGAAGAATTTAAATTTGAATTTACAAAAAATTTAAGTGATATTTTAGAATTAATATATCAGATTGGTTCTGAATTTAATTTTACTAGAAATGAACTTGCCAATTTAGATATTAAAACAATTTTACAATCTAAAAATATGAATAAAAATGATGCTAAACAAAAATGGATTAAACAAATAATTTTAAATAAAAAAGAAAAAGAAATTAATAATTATTTAATTTTACCGCCTTTAATTTCTGAGAAAAACAATTTTAATATTGTTGAATATTATTCAGCACATCCAAATTTTATTACTGAAAAATCTATAATTTCAGAAACATTAATCTTAAAAAATGATGTGCTGAAAAGACAATTAAATAATAAAATAATTATATTAGAAAATGCAGATCCTGGATATGATTGGATTTTTTCATGTAATCCATCTGGTTTAATTACAAAATATGGGGGTGTTGCCTCCCATATGTCAATTAGATGCTCAGAAATTGGTTTACCTGCAGTAATTGGTTGTGGAGAAATTTTATATGAAAATATTTTAGAATCATCAAAGGTTTTACTTGATTGTAAAAATAATGAAATTTTAATTCTTGAACAGTTAACAGATAATCAATTTTTAGAAGAACGAAAAGTGTTAAAATCACTAGGATACATCAAATAAATTAAAATAAATATTTATGAACTCAAATCTGATAAAATAAAGAATGAATAAATTTTTTATTGGAATATCTGCAAGAATTGTTAATCCTACAAATTATAATGAAACAAGGGATGCAATTAGTCATGATTTAATTGGTATTTTAGATAAATTAGGATTTATTCCAATTCTTATTCCTAACAATCTTTCAAATACAATTAATTTTCTTGATCAATTTATTTTTTCAGGTTTTATTATTTCTGGAGGTGATAATATTGGAGATTATCCGCAACGAGATAAAACTGAAAATACAATTCTAGAATATTCTTCTAAAAAAAATATTCCAACATTGGGAATTTGTAGAGGCATGCAAGTCATAAATGATTTTTTTGGTGGTAAAATAAGACTTAATGAATCAAAAAATCATGTAAATACAAATCATCATATTAAAATAATTGATGAAAAATTTAAAATAATTTTTAAGAATAATTCGATTGATGTAAATTCATATCATAATAATATAATTAAATTACAAGATTTAGGACATGATGTGATACCTTTTGCAACTTATGATGATACTGTAGAAGGATTTTATCACAAATATTTACCCATAATAGGAATTATGTGGCATCCAGAACGTGAACAGAATTATCAAAATCAATTAAATTTAATGAAGCATTTTTATGAAAAATTATTTTGGAATGAATAATTTGAAAGCTATAATTTTAGCAGCAGGAGAAGGAAAAAGATTAAGACCCCTAACTGATGATAGACCAAAAACTATGGTAAACTTATTTGGAATGAGTTTATTGGAACGACAAATTATTACTTTAAACAATTGTGGAATTAATGATATTGTGGTAGTTGGTGGTTATAAAGATGAAACAATCATTTTTCCAAATATAAAAAAATACCAAAATTTGGATTATGATTCTACTAATATGGTTGAAACCCTTTTTTGTGCAGATAGTGAAATGAATGATTCAATAATTATTTCATATGGCGATATAATTTTTGAGAAAGATGTTCTAACTAGTATAATAAATTCAAATGAAGATTACTCTGTAGTTGTAGATAAAGATTGGAAAAAATATTGGGAATTAAGATTTGAAAATCCTTTACATGATGCTGAAAGTTTAAGATTAGATTCTATGGATAATATTATTGAAATTGGTCAAAATGTTCAGAATATTGATGATATACAAGGGCAATACATTGGTTTGATTAAATTTCAGGGTAAAGGTTTAGAATTTGTGAAGAAATTTTATCAAAAAACAAAAGATGAATTTAAAAAAACTGGCAAAAATCTTCTAAATCCAAAAATTCCATTTAGAAAATCTTACATGACCGATTTTATTCAGGGACTTGTAAATGAAGGATGTAAAATTAAAGCTATATCAATTAATAATGGATGGTTAGAATTAGATAACAATAATGATTACAATATTTATAATGAGATGTACCAAACAGGAAAACTCTCTGAATTTATTAAATTAGATAATAAAAAATGAAACCAAATATTATATTCGTATTATTAGATGGTTCAAGATGGGATAGAGTCAATCATTCCCCCGAATTTATTGAATTAATCCATGAAGGAACTTTTTTGAATAACGTAAATGCATCAATTCCTTATACTATAGGTTCTGTTAACTCACTTTTTACTGGTTTGTATGGTAAGGATAATGGAATTGATGCATATTACAAAATGTTTAGACTTAAAGATTCAGTCAAAGTATTACCGGAGGCACTTAAAGAAAATGGATATTTTACTGCATGTGATTTACTCTCCGAAAAAATTATTTCAAAAAGAGGATATGACATTCATCAATTTCATGATGAATACAAAGATAATTTATCCGAAAGACATCCAAAATTCATTAAAGATTGTTTAGAAAAAGCTAAAGACAAACCATTATTTCTTTTCCTTCATTTTACTAGAATTCATACTGTTACAGTCTCAGAAATTTTAAAAAAATATGAATGGAATAATCAAAAATTCTATGATAACAAAGAAGATAATTTATTAAATTATGATAAAACTTTCTTAGAAGCAGGTCATTATGCAAAATTAATTAAAAAAACAATTAATGATTTAGGAATCTTTGATAATACTCTATTGGTTTTCTTTTCTGATCATGGTACAGGTGTTGGAGAAAGATTTGGTGAAAGAAATTATGGTTCTTTTACTTATGAAGAAACCATACGAGCATTTTTCCTTTTTATGGGAAAAGACATTGTGAAGAATAGAATCAGCAAAAAATTAAGAGAAAATATAGATATTTTTCCAACAATTTTAGATTTTATTGATAGTAATGTACAATTCCATGGTACTGGACAAAGTTTTAATGATTATCTTAAAAATAATGATAAAGAGTTAGATGATAAACCCTATGTCTATTCTGAAACTGGTGCATTACAGGGACCATACCCATCACCCACTAAACCAAATGTTTTTTGTATAAAAACCGTGGAACATAAGCTAATTTATTTAAAAACACCTGAAGAATGGAGATTATTTAATTTAAAAAATGATCCAAATGAAATTCATAATATTTATAATGAAAATGAAATCGTTAGTAAAAAATTAAAGAAAAAACTGATTGAATGGATAAATCGATGATTTGATTAAGATTAGATAAAATTTTCTTAAACTAAATGATTTTAATAATCATTATCATTACTTAAATCGATTTGAGTCTAAAATTTGAAAAATACGTTGAAGATAATAGAGGAAAAATTTTATTTTTAAAATATGACAATAAAAATATTAATTTAATTGAAATTAAGAATGGTTTTGCAAGAGGTGGACATTTTCATAAAACTAATACAAACCATTTTTTAATTTCTGGAAAAATTGAATACTGTGAAGAAAATATTGAAACAGGAATAGAAAAAATATCTATAATTGAATCACCTTGTATAATTAATACTAAGTCACATGTAGCTCATTTACTAATTGCAAAAGAAAATTCATTATTTTTTGAAGTTTTTGAAAATTACGAGGATACAGTTTATCCTAAATATCGAAAAATTGTTAAAGATTTAATGAAATTATAATTTATTTTTATATTATAATTTAATGATCAATTTTTTTAATTATTCTTCCTGGATTTCCAACTACTACGCAATAATCTGGTACATCACTTGTAACTACACTTCCAACTGATATTACACTATTTTTTCCAATAGTAACTCCAGCTGTGATGATTGATCCTGGAAATAATACTGCTCCATCTTTTATTTTTACTTTTGCAACTTTTCTGGGAAATATTCCCTTTTTTAAAAATAAATTTGCAGCGGGATTATTATGTGCAAAAACCATTACGTTAGAACCAAAAGTTACATTATCTCCAATATCGATTAGCTGTGGATAAATCAAATCTAATTGAACATATGCCGAAAAATGACAATTTTTTCCAATTTTAACTCCCCTTGATCGTTGAATTTTTGCTGTAGTTTCTGAATGTGGACAAGAATATGACAAAGAATGTAATATCCATGAACGAATAAATTTCATTTTTAATTTAAAATTTCCAAAAGATCCCTTATATCCATAAAATTCCATTAATTCTCTTTCATTTACTGAAATAGGATCTTCATCTTTCATATGTTAATCCTAATTTACCTTAATTTTAAATCTAAACTTTACGCATTAATCGTACTCTTAACTTAATCATAAGTAACAAATAGTAAAAATTGAATTATTCTTTCATGACTGAGGAAGAAAAAATTTCTTACTATTTGAAAAAATCTAAAACAATTAGAAACAATTTCGAAAAAAAAATACGTATATCCATTTTGAGTAGTTTTACATTAAATGGAATTGAAGAGATTTTTCAAGTTAAATGTGATGAAAAAAATATTTCATGTAATGCTTGTTTAGGTGGTTATAATCAATACAATCAAGAAATTTTAGATCCACATAGCCAACTTTATCAATTTCAACCAAATCTTACCTTTTTAATTTTAGATACTAGAAGTATTTTAGAAGATTTATGGTATTTTCCATATTCAATTGATGAAAAACAGCGACAAAATTTTATTGAAAAAAAATTTAAAGAAATTCAAAACTTAATTACAATTTTTCTTAAAAATTCTAATTCAAAACTAATTATTTCCAATTTTTTTATTCCTACAAATTCTAACTATGGAATTTTTGAAACAAAATCAAATTTTGGCTTACAAAAAATGATTAATACATTAAATAATAATTTACAAGATTATATCCAGAATTTAGATTCTGTTTATTTGTTTGATATGAATGGATTCATATCTAGACATGGAGAAAATAATGTTTTTGATCCTAAACAATTTCTTTTTGGAGACATTAAAATTTCACTTGATTTCATTCCGTATCTTGTTAATGATTTAATGGGATATGTAGTTGCAACTTTAGGTATATCCAAAAGATGTATTGTTTTAGATCTTGATAATACCTTATGGGGAGGTATTGTAGGTGAAGATGAATTTGATGGAATAAAACTTGGTTCTGATCCATCTGGAAAATCTTTTGTTGAATTTCAGAAATATTTGTTAGGATTGCATAATAGGGGAATTTTACTTGCTATTAATAGTAAAAATAATTTTGATGATGCAATTAAAGTAATTGAAGAACATCCCGATATGATTCTTAAAAAAGAACATTTTGCTTCTATCAAAATTAATTGGAATGATAAAGTTTCAAACATTAAAGAAATTTCAGATGAATTAAATTTTGGTCTTGAAAATTTTGTCTTTTTTGATGATGATCCCTTAAATAGAGAATTTATGAAATCAAGCCTACCTCAAGTACTTACTGTTGATTTGCCTGCTGACCCTTCAAAATATGTTAGAACTATACAAGAAATGAATGAATTTAATTTATTGAAAATTACTGATGAAGACAATCAAAGAGGTGTAATGTATTCGCAACAAAGAGATAGAAAAACTCTTGAAAAATCATCAGATAATCTTGAAGATTTTCTTAAAAATATGGATTTAAAAATTACAATAAAAAAAGCCAATAGTTTTACCATTCCTAGAATTTCTCAACTAATTCTTAAAACCAATCAATTCAATTTAACTACAAAGAGATATTCGTTAGAAGAAATTCAAAAAATGTCTCAAAATGATCATATGCTAATAGGATGTGTACAAGTTGAAGATAAATTTGGGGATAATGGAATTACTGCCGCCTTTATTGTTGAAAAGAATGGAACCAAAGAATGGATTCTTGATACTTTTCTTTTAAGTTGTAGAGTTATGGGTAGACAAATTGAAAAAAGCATTTTAGGTTATATAATAAAAATTGCTAAACAAAATAATGTGAATAAAATAATTGCAAATTTTATTCCAACAAAAAAGAATCAACCAATTGAAAATTTTCTACCTAATTGTGGATTTAAAAAGGAAAAAGATTTTTGGTCAATTTCTCTCAATGATTCATTTACGGCACCTAATTTTATTAAAATTGAGGAAAAATAATGTCTAAAAAACTCTATGGAATTATTGCAAAAGTAATGGATATTTCAATTGATGAAATAACTGATAATTCTAGTCCTGAAACAATTCCAAGTTGGGATTCTTTTAATTCATATATTTTGTTAGATGAATTAGAATCTGAATTTAAAACTGAATTTACAATTGATGAAGTAACTGAAACAAAAAATGTATCTGATATCAAAAAACATCTAAATGCTCATGGAATTAATTTAGATGACTGAGTATCCTTTAGGATATGGTTTTGAAGATCTTTTTATAGGTCAAAAAGCTAATTTTTTAAAAAAAATAGATGAAGTATTAGTGAATGATTTTGCAAAAATTAGTGGTGACTTTAATCCTTTACATATGAATGAAGAATATGCATCTACTACAAATTTTGGAAAAAGGGTATGTCATGGAATGCTTTTAGCTTCATTTTTTTCACAACTTGTAGGCATGCATTTGCCAGGTAGAAATTCTCTATATTTTTCTCAAACATTAAATTTTAGAAATCCTTGCTTTATTGATGACAGTATAACAATAGAAGGAGAAATTATTGAAAAAAAATCAAATATGAAATTAATTACTATTAAAACAACTATTCATAATCAAACTGGAACATGTTTAATTGATGGTATTGCAAAAGTTATTGTACGTTAGTCATGTTAAACAATGTGAAATTATATGATTAAAAATTCTGGTATTGGAATAGATTTAGTTCACATAAAAAAATTTGAAAAAATAACTTACTTAAAAAAACCTAGTTTTTATAAAAAAATATTTCTTCTCTCTGAAATTAAATATTGTTTAAAATTTAAAAAACCAGCAGAACATTTTGCAGGCAAGTTTGCTATTAAAGAATCAGTTAAGAAATCCATCGATGAACCAATATCATTTCTTGATATTGAAACTTTTTATTCTAATTCTAAATTAAAAATAAAATTACATAAAAATTGGAATCAAAAATACAAAGTTTTAGGATCTATTAGTCATGAAAATGAATATGCAATAGGTATGGTTATTTCTGAAAAAATTAAATTTCAGTAAATATGGTATTTTATCAATTGTTATTTTATATTACTACTTAATAGATAATATTGAAGATGAATCCAAATATTCTTTTCATAGTAGTTGATTCATTACGAGCAGATAAATTTTATGGGGATCAAAAAACATCCGTAACCCCAAATATCGATAAATTAATTAAAAAAGGTGCATATTTTTCTGAATCATATAGTTCATCAGATGTAACAGGTATTTGTCTTGGAAATATTTTTACTGGAATGTTTTCACAAAAAACCGGTATTATTCAACGTAAATTTAATTCAAAAATTAAAACACTTTTTGATATTTTAAAAGAAAATAATTATGAAACTTATGCAACTGTTCCTAATTTAACATGGTTTAGTCAATTTACTGAAAAATTTGATCATGTTGATAAATTTTATGCTGCAAATAGTATTCAAAATGGATTAATTGATGGTGTTAGTAAAACTATTCTTGATCGATTAAATTCCAATAAAATGAAATCCCCTTGGATTTATTACATCCATTTAGAAGATTTACATCAAACAATCATAGTACCAGAAAAATATGATAAAGAAGAATATGGTGATACAAATTATGAAAAAATGTTATCATCTATTGATGAATGGTTAGGTAAACTTTTGGAACAATGTAATTTGAATAACACTCTAATTGTTATTACCTCTGATCATGGAGATTATATTCCCGTTGTTGATAATTTTGGTGAAATTCCACGAATACAAGCATTTATGAAAAAAGGTAAAGATATGTTTCCACAATTAGAACCAATTGGAGTAAAATTATTTATTTTACTTAGAAATATAATTATGAAAAAACAAAAACGAGATTTAAACAAGAAAT
>Ga0308019_10002742_pt1 | contig 9981 bp, 9 predicted proteins | sample Neamet284_FD_203135 | JGI IMG/M metagenome (GOLD analysis project Ga0308019, IMG submission 203135) | Marine microbial communities from water near the shore, Antarctic Ocean - #284 | ecosystem: Environmental > Aquatic > Marine > Unclassified | place: Southern Ocean | collected 2014-10-01
ACTAGGCCACGCATTGTATGGCATGTCGGTATTGTGCATCAGATCACCGAACCAGAATCCCCAGAAACCTTCACCTGCTCTAATATCAGCAGGGATTTGGTCTCGAATATAAACTTCAGTTGGAAATATGATGAATACTAAATTCACGACCCAAGTTATGATAAATAGCGCCTGGTGAAATGCAAACATCTCTCTTATTCTTTGGTCATTAGCTCTTCCAAACCATGCTGCTGCTGGATAATAGAGGTATAGTGTCAGATAAATAATGAAAGTCCAACCAATGAATGGTATCATTGAGTCAATTGGTAGTATTGGATCTAATACAGACCGGTCAAAGAACCCCATAATTTGGTTTATGATGGTGTAAGGTAACGCCATTGCAACGATTAATGCAATAATTGTGTACCAGAATATTTTCATGCTTTTGCGTGCTTCCCAATGAGGCCTCCAAATACCCCATGGTCGCATGAACATGGCTTTGCGGAAATATACTTACTATTCAGGCAATCGGAGTGCCACAACTAGGGCAGGCCTTCCATCCAGGTGAAAGTCCAGTCCCACAAGAACAAACCTTAGGTGAAATATTTACAGATTCACTACCCGCTCCATCTACTGCTTTTTGGGCGGTTTGTTGTCGGAGGAATTCCTGCATGACCTCAGCAGTTAGTGCCCCATTATCTGCTGCCATTTCCATCATCTTTGTTTGAAAATCATTTTGGTTTTCCATTCTTTGGTTTTGGAAGTCTTGCTGATTAGCAATTCGATTGGACTTACGGTCTTGAACTCCAGCAAACATATCCATTGCTCGCTTAGTCTTTGCATCGGCTTCATCAACCCTTAGTTCCATCTTCCCACGTTCATGGGTTCGTTCGGCTTCCCAGTTTGCTTCTTTTGCTCTGACACCTTTCAATTCGGCTTCTAATTCGATGGTTACTTGACCTCTTGCTTTGGCTCTTGCCACATTAGTTTCCAATTCGATTCGTGAAATGGTTAAAGCTTCAGTCTGGGCATAGTGGGCTAATTGTGCTTCTACATTTGCTTCAGTACCCGCTGTTTTGGCTTGGACAGCCGCCCTGTGTCTTTGTACCAACTCCATGTCGGTTGGGTTTGTAATAGGGAATGCTTTGAGCAATGTAAATCCAAGATTCGATAATAGATTTCTCATTTCAGATTCTGCAGTCATTTCGAATCTTTCTAAAAACGAAGCATCTCTGAGGTCTGATGCAGAGGAACATGATGCAAGACAAGGGGTGACAACTCTTGCATTTACTTCATCGGCGATGATAGATATCAACCCATCTCTTGTCAACGTAGGTGCATTATTTGCAAAGTAATTCAACAACTTAGGTACATCTTCAAGGCTCATTCTGAGGCGCAAATTGGTATATCCCTTCGCTTTCTCACCATTTGCGATTTGTCCCTCGAAAGGAATCCAATAATCCATAGGCCCTGTCATGGCAAAAAGTAGACGACGATCATTAGCCGTAACTCCCATTTTGTCGCCAATCCATCTGCTGAATCCTCCAGCCATGCTCTTGAGTAATGTCTCGGTCAAAATATCTCCAATGCGGCCATCAATAATCATTGCACAAGCTTCATTGGGTTTGAGCATAACTTGTTGAGTAGACAAAGTTTGTATATTCTCTGCATTAACTAGTCTTGCAATAGTGTCTGGGCTGTCTCTCCATCTAAATTCTGTCATAATATCACTTCTTTACTTTCTTTTGTTTCAGACCCGCTAGAACGGTTGCTCTTTCTCCAAAGAATCCACGGCAACTCGAGATAATTTGTGTTGTTTGCATAACTAACTGCTTAGGATTGCCTTCCCCGGTTGCGATTGAGTGTTCCGAACTATTTGCCAAATTAACGCCTTTTGTGACCATTTCAATAACATCATGGTCATGCTTTATCAGTTTCTTCAAATCTTTGTTTGTGGGAGACCGTTGGCCTGAGAGGAATGCATGCTCCATGCCAGAAACGGCTTTGCCGACATCTTCGATTAGGTAATCGCATTCCTCCATGCATTGCTTTGCAGCACGGGCAACATCGATATTACCTCCTTTGAATTGTGAATCAAAAACATTCTGCACATGGCTTCGAACTCTAGTGGTAGCGCGTATTATCTCTTCACGCACAATTTTGTCATTTTCAAGCCTTGAACCTTTGGTATATCCATTGTATCCAACTAGGATTAATTGGACACCACGAATGTAGGGTAATATATCGAGCGGAGTTCCAACCATATACTTCCCTAATACTATTAGGAACGGGCTTCCATATCATGGTAGCGGCTATTTCAGAGGGAAATTACAGAATCAGCAAATTTCTCTGCGATAATTCTGTTATGTGTGACTAGTACAGCAGGGCATTTTCTTTGCTTTAGAATTGCTCTTACATCCTGTACTAACTTGCCGGACAATTCATCATCGAGAGAGCTAAAGGGTTCATCTAAGAGTAGGACCTTTGGCTGTGCCAATAATGCTCTTGCGAGAGCGACTCTTTGCCCTTCACCACCAGAGATTGATTCAACCCTTCTATTTTCGAACTCAGATAAGCCAACTTCTTCAAGTGCTTTAGAAATCTCACCATTTTTGTTTCCCAGTAATAAATTTCCCTCAACTGAAAGATGTGGGAATAGAACCGGACTTTGGAATATCAGACCAACACCCCTTTTTTCTGCAGGGAGATTGGTAATGTCTTCATCATTGAGATAAATATTACCAGAGTCTAGTTTTTCTAATCCACAAATACAGCGCAAGAGTGTAGTTTTCCCACATCCACTAGGTCCGGTAATTGCAATGATTTCTCCTGGTTTCAATTCTAAATCAAAATCAGAAAACAATTCCTTATCGAAAGATTTGGTTAAATTATTACATTTCAGCATCAAAACATCCCTCCATCTCTTGCTGGACGGAACTTTTCCGCCCAAGTAAATAGTAAGAGAGTAATGCCCATCAATAATGATGAAACAGCGCAAGCGGCTGGAGCAGTGTACGTATTATTGTACGGTATCGAACGAAGTGAGTCAATCATAATCGGTAGGGTTGTCCAATCAGAATTTCGAGTTACAACCCACGATGCTCCAAACTCTCCAAGCGACATTGCTAAAGTGAAAATCACTGCGACAAGAATAGATCCTCGTAATAGTGGAAGTCGAATAGACACAAACCGGCGCCATGCTGGGATTCCTAGAGTTTGAGCACATTCATCATAAATGGGGTTTAATGACCGTAATGCTGGCAACATTATTCGTACTACAAATGGAGTAGTAATCATTACATGTGCAATTACTGGAGTGGGCCAAAAGGAATAGAAAAACTCCGCATTGATTCGAATCATTCCAAGCATTACGCCTAAACCAATCATCACACTAGATGCTGCAAAAGGTATCATCGTAAGTACGTCCAAAAAGCGAGCAGTCCTCGGCCTTTCTTTTTCAACATCAAGTATAGTTTGTGCCAAAGTCCAACCTAATGGCAAAGCGATACAAAGCGTTATCATAGCATATCCGAGTGAATTCCACAGTGCATCCCATGCTGAAGACATCGAACTACTTCCTGCGAATGCAAACTCCCAGCCACTAGTTTCCCACGAGTACGATGTGCCTGTAGAATCGGTGTGCCTTATTCTAAAGGACGCCCAGAATACAGCAATCAGTGGCGATAGCGCGAAAATCACAGCTGGAGCTAAAATCATCCAGCCACTACGATTCACCCGCTTAACGGTAATTTCAGATGCTTGAGGTAGGAGGTTTTGTCTCCTCTGTTGTAGCCTTGACATTAACCAAAGTGATGCTAGTAATACGGTAAATTGAATTAGCGATGCTCCAAGAATAATCTCATTTCTTGCAAGCATATAATTTGGAATCCCGGCCGATGATCCTATGTTTGCCATTACACTTTCAAGTGTATTATCTCCCAGGGTAATCCATCTTACAAGAGCAAAAGAAGTGAATGAAAAAACAAAGGTCATACATGCAGCAGCAGCGACAGATGGAGCCAATAATGGAGCCCATAGATTCCGAATGCGACCAATCTTAGAGTGTCCGGCAGGGAGTAATCTCATTTGCTCTTCGAGATTAGGGTCAAGAGTAGATAGTACGGGCTCACAGAATCTAATCACAAGGGCAAGGTTGAACCACGCGTGAGCAATAATTAGTGTGGCAAACCATGTCGTATCATCAATCCTTATGTTCAACCCAGATGGGCCAATTAAGTGCAAGAAACCCATTGCTGCAACTATTGAGGGCATCACAAAGGGCATGGTTAAAGTAGCCTTAATCAAAGATTGTAATGGCCATTTGTATCTGCCTAACTGCCATGCAATCGGCAAGCCAATTGCCAATGTAACAACGGTTGATAATAGGGCTTGCAAGAATGTAAATGCTACAACTCCCTGTGAGATATAGTTACCATTCAAGGAATTAATCCAATCTGATGGATTAAACCCAGCAACCCATATCACCCGATCAATTGCCAGCCACAGCGGAACTACTACTAGCAATGTATATGCGAGAACTGCACAACTACTACTCAGTCGCAATTTCATCAAGCATCAACCATTGCTGTATTCCACTGAGCCAACCAGTTTTCCATATTTTCTGCAATCTCAGTCGCACTAACATTAGCAGGTTGCTCTGGTATTATCGAATGGTACCTATAGCCATCATCTTCGGGTAAGTCCATGCCTTCCAGAACTGAATACATGTAATTTTCAGTTGGCATTTTGGAATTAACCTCTGACGATATCAAATATTGAATGAAGGCTGAAGCCGCATCTAGATTGCCGCCTTCGATAGCAGCCGCATATTCAACTTGGTGAAATGAAGCACGGGGTAAATCCAGTGATACAGATTTAGTCCAATTACCAGCAGACCACGCTTCAACTCCCGGCGAGTGGCAATAGGAAACAACAGCATGGGCATCTCCTACATACCCATCAGTCCATTCGCCATAGCCACCAGTGTAGTGAGTTTCGTATGCTTCAGACCAACCTGTGGTGATAATAACATCATTACTGGACATAGCAGTCCACCAATCTGTCCATTCGGTCTCATTGTCATCATCATGAGTGAAATAATCTGTGGTTGCCGTCATAAATGCACGTCCTGGACTGCTAGTTTCTGGGGATGGGATTGCAACCTTTCCACTCCATTCCTCATTTGTTAAATCCCAAAGATTCTGCGGCACAGTAAAGTTCTCACCATCAATTATACTTGAATCATAATTTAGACAGATGTAGCCCTGATCAAATGGTGCCGCATATGCACCATCATAGGGTAGGAGGGCGGAATCAGAAATATTAGTCAAAACAGCATTATGTTCCCAAAGTACATTGTTATCGAGAGCAGTTTGAAGATAGGTATTGTCGATGCCAATTGCAATATCTGCAACTTGCAGGCCCTTGTGTTGGAGTAGATGGTCAAGTACTGAGCCCGCATCATCAAGTTTCAGTAAGCTAACCTCGTATCCAGTTTGGCTCTCAAAATCTTCAAGCATAGCATCGGTTAGCCCATAGACATCATAGGTGACAATGACTAGTTCACCATCATCTATCCATTCATATTTACTGGGAGCTATTATGCCTCCACCATCGATTTGTTGACTAACACACCCTGACAAAGTCACAGTTGCCAAAATGAAAACTACGGCTAGAGAATAAATTTTCATAATAATCACTCAATTTAAGATTGATATGATGCGGTGCATTCTATCCACTAATTCTAATGGGTTATGGGCTAAAATATACAATGCAGGCTCCCAACCAAATGCCCCTTCATCCAGAATAATATCGATTCCTTGGTGGGGTACAAGTTCACCCTTGGGGGCAAATGTTAGATTCAAATCTAGTTCTTCACACATTGTTTCAATTGCATCTTTATCATCACCGGGATGGATGTTCAGAATCGATGTTTTGGCCCTATCGTGAGTCCTAGCTGCAAGAAGCATGTTTGCAAGATGGTTGGATGCTCCAAATGCCGGCGTTTCGTGATGGCGTAATTTTTTCTCCACAATGGTAACCTTTCCCGGGAATGCAGCAACCTCTGCAGTAGACCGTGATGATTCCAAGCAGCATGCAATATTCATACCCACGGCTGGCATCTGCAGCTTCAATCGATTAACATCAATTCTCGATACAGCCCACTCTAATCTCTTTAGAAGTGCGGTTTGTTCTTGATCGGAATCTAAATCGGTACCTGTCAAAGACTTGTCAAATCTCAGAACCTGGCCTGGTGCGAATGCAATTTCCATTACAAATCTCGTACGGCTTGGTTTTGATTGAGGTCCTAGCTGCCTGAGAGCCATGGAGATTTCATGCGCCCAGCCATCAATTGTAGCCTCATCCGATGTTCCCGCTAAATTCGGCAAATCTCGATACGCCATACGTGAGACTGTTGATTGTGTAGACCCCATTATGTTAGCAATATCTGCTTGTGACCAGCCTGCTGAACGTAAATCCCTAGCAAGTTGCATGTGCAGTCGTTCAAGCCACGCAGCGCCATCAGTGCCCAACATGGGTGTTGCTTCAACACCTAACTATTCAATGTTACTAGTGGAAAATGCAGCATGCATAGATTCGCTTAACTCTCGATATGGGTCCAACCGTTCCTTCCAAGTCATGGCTGCACGCCCCGAAGGCGATGACAGAACCCAAATTGGGGTGTCTAATGGGAAGTGGGGTGGAACTAAATTCTGCAAGCCCAATTCTACACGATTTAGTGGTGGATCAAAGAGCATTGAAAACTGCCTCTTTCCAACAAACGCAACGCACTCAGGGGGAGCCTTTACCCGATTTGCATGTGATAATATGCGTTTGTAAAAAAAGTTACGCTGCTCTACGAAGTGGTGCCTTTTAAGGCCTGCTGCATCACTATTTGGCACCCTAATTACATCTGTGAACCCGATGCGGAATTGTTGCACCAATAAGTCGTCATTAATGGTTTCAATATCACCAGCAACAATGCCCGACTCGATCAGCAATTTCCAAAACCGATTGGATGGCTGCGAATAGTAGTGTCCGGAATCCCATGAATGTTGACTTGGATTATGGCCCACAAACAATAGACGCAATGGCATTTCACCATACTTCTCCTCTAGCACCACTTATGGCCCATGTGTCGCAGGGTTCTAAACCCGTCTTCGATAGGACATCAACAGGAGGAGTTTCTATCGACACCGACGATTTCCTAGATGCAGTACTCATTAGAATTCGTTCGTACCTTGAAGGCTCGGAATCAATTGTGGATTCGATTTCCCAATCCAGCCTTAGAAAAACAGTGGATTTCAATCTCCCATTGGAAGGTAGAGGGATGGAATCTGTAATTACAGATATCGACCAATATCTCCGCTATAGTATTCGTACAAACCATCCTGGATTTATGAATCCTCTATGGGGGGGCATGAATATCTCTGCACTTGCAGGTGAGATAATTGCTAGCCTTACTAATAACTCGATGTATACATACGAATTAGCCCCTATGGCTACTCTAATAGAACAGGCTCTAATTCGCCGAATGTGTGAAATTGTTGGATTTGGTGATGGCAATGGCACTCTGACTACCGGTGGCTCCAACGGTAACATGATTGGAATGATGTGTGCCCGCCATCAGGTAGACCCTCTTGGCCAACGACGCGGGTTTAGTGGTGACAAATTAGTTTGCTTTGTGTCTGCAGAGGCGCATTATTCAGTATTAATGGCGGCTAATGTATTAGGAATCGGATTTGATAATGTCATCAAAGTACCTTGTGACATTGACGGGAAAATGCGTTGTGACAAATTGGTTGAAGAGATTGAACGTGCCAAAATCAATGACCAGATTCCATTTTGCGTAGTAGCGACTGCAGGAACTACGGTCAGAGGGGCATTTGATCCAATAAAAGAAATGGCTGAAATTTGTTCAGACTATGGAATTTGGTTCCATGTTGATGCAGCATGGGGTGGTTCTTGCCTGTTCAGTGCAAAGCATAGCATTCTAATGGATGGAGTAGAACTAGCAGATTCGATTTGTTGGGATGCGCATAAGATGATGGGAGTTCCATTGATTTGTTCAGCATTTTTGATTAAGCGACCCGAGATTTTGCGCACAATATGTTCACATGGCAATGTCGCTCACTATCTGTTCCATGACGAAAGCCAGGATGTCGACCTCGGCCGAATTAGTTTGCAATGTGGAAGGCGCAATGATGCACTGAAATTATTCTTGGCATGGAGAGAAAAGGGCGATGCCGGATGGTCCCGATTGGTGGAATCTTATGTTGGATTGGCAGATTACCTTCAATCCTTAGTGGAATCCGAAGACAAGCTCGAAATGATGTCCGCTAGGTCATGGTCAAATGTATGCCTGAGATATACTTCAGAGGGAATCGACCATAATGATATCAATCGGCAAATCAGAGACCGAATAATCAGGTCGGGACGATTTATGGCTTCGAGTTCCGAAATCGGTGATGATGTGATACTAAGGCCAGTAATTTCAAATCCAGCAGTTACAGAAGAAATGTTGAGGAGATTTATTGCTGAAGCGATTCAACATGGAGACGATATTATCCGCGGCATTCCGTTTTCAGGTGAAATTTGAGACTCTACATTCTGCGAGGCAAATCAAGTACTCAAATGCTGAAAAGGTGTTATAGTCTTCAAACAGGCCCCTTTGTTTATGGAATTCGCATTCTATTCTATCGCACTGATATGTGGTTTTGCAATTACTAGGTGGATTACTGAAAATTTAAAATTCCATGCTCGAAATAAATCGATATGGCTACATCATTGGATTTTAGCATTTTTAGCGATGGGCATCTTACTGTGGTTGAAGGTAGAATCACCTTCGATTTGGGGGATTCTTACAGGTGTTGCTCTTGAAGGTCTAGGACGGAAAAACTGGTCTATTATGCGTAATTCTGGGAAATAGAATCACAAATATCTATCAGTGAGATTTAATGCTGCGTGCACTACCAAAGAAGCATGGGTGAGGGAACTCCAGCTCGAACGTCGCTTTATGATGAACATGTTTCCCTCGGGGCAAACATTGTCGATTTCCATGGATTTGAATTGCCAATTTGGTACTCTAACATTACTGAGGAGCACCTTGCATGCCGTTCAGGAGCTGGATTATTCGATGTGTCGCACATGGGTTCATTCAGATTTAGCGGTGATGGTGTAAGGGAGTGGTTAGAGTCAATAGCCACTCAAAAGTGTTCAGCGGTATCTGCTGGAAGATGTGCTTATACTCATTTTTTAGATCATGATGGACTTTTGATAGATGATATGATTTTTGCAGTTGTCTCCGACAAAGAAATCCTTGGAGTACCGAATGCTAGTATGATTCCAGTGATGTGGAAATGGTTTAATTCAGTATTACCTGAAGACGGGTCAATAACTTTGGAAGATTTGTCACCCCAAACCAGTATTCTTGCATTACAGGGCCCTAATGCAAGATCAATTTGTGAAGCAGTTTTGGGGCATGAAAACCATGTGGGCCGATTCAAATGGTCTCTTATTACCGAAAATCCACTGGGGATTAATGGCTGGATTCAAGGTACAGGCTACACCGGCGAGGCAGGATACGAAATTTTCGTGCCAAACGAAGATGCGCCAACTCTGTGGCGCGCACTAATCCAAGCAGGTACGACACCGATTGGATTAGGGGCCAGGGACACATTGAGATTAGAGAAAGGATTCTTATTATCTGGTGTTGATTTCGCATCTCCTGAATTGGACAATAATCCATTGTTACATCGAGACTCTTGGGAGACCAATGTACCATTTGGACTTGATGTGGAACACGAATTTATCGGGCGTAGTCGAGTCATATCTCATGATGCCACCGATGCAAAATGGTGGGGGGTCAAACAACTGGAAAGAGGACCTCTCCCTAGAGGTGGTAAAGGGGTGGAAGATGTTAATGGTAATTTGATTGGCACACTCACCAGTGGTGCTCCAGCGCCATCGTTAGACCGTGTAGGAATTGGGATGGGATATATC
>Ga0308019_10002747_pt1 | contig 9970 bp, 5 predicted proteins | sample Neamet284_FD_203135 | JGI IMG/M metagenome (GOLD analysis project Ga0308019, IMG submission 203135) | Marine microbial communities from water near the shore, Antarctic Ocean - #284 | ecosystem: Environmental > Aquatic > Marine > Unclassified | place: Southern Ocean | collected 2014-10-01
CATACACCCGATGCCGGATTAGCTGACTCAGCAGGTCATAATCCCACCCCAACTGCAGCTGGTTCTGCTGATGTTTTTGTAGGAGATTAGAATGGATTTTAAAACACCAAGCTTGCCAGGCGCTAGTGAATTATATAATGCAATAGCTCGGAAGGTTGCAGAAATAGAGGATAAAATTTTAACGGAAACTAATCTGGCTACAACTGCAGCCGATTTAGTTGCAAAAATTGAATCAGACTTATTAGATTTAAAAGAAAAAACAAAAGGATTAATGGCAGAGTTACCAATTGCAGCTGCGTTAAATCTACAAGCAGAGTTGCAGGCTCTTAATGGTTTATCTCTAGGAACTGATCAGTATGCAAATAAGTTAGCATCAATAACCACAGCATTTGGGCCAGCGATTAAGTCAGGAGGATATGATTTAGATAGTATCATAACTGATTCAGCCTCAACAATTTCTGCCGCAACTTCTGCACTTAAAAGCGGAAGTTCTTCTGTATCAATTACATCAGCGTTGTCTTCTAAAATACCAAACTTTGAATTGCCGCCAGGAGCAGTAGTTGCAGTAGAAAAAGCAAAGGCTTCACTATTACCAGAGTTTAAAGCACTGAAAGAACTTGCACATTCTTTTTCAGAAAGTGTATCAGAAGATTTAGTAAAAGGGATATTTGGAGATAAGAAGGCAAGAGATAAATTGGCAACCGATCTTGCTGCGTTAGAAGCAAAGTTAAAACCTGCCGCAGCTGCATTTGAAGCAAAAGCTAAAAGATTAGAAAAAAGACTTAGTGAACGTAGAGTAAACGAAAGAGCAATAGAAATATTAGAAGCATAGGGGAAATATTATGGGAAAGAAAAATCTATGGAGTCCATTAGAAGAACTTAAAAATAAAGTTTCTGCATGGAAGAAAGGTAAAAAGGTTTACCTTACTATCACAAATCCGATAAAGAGCGAAACTAATAAACCTTTTATTAAAAGGGAAGCAAAAGATGTGTGGGGGAAATATACTCCATATTCTATGAAGCAAACACATTAATATTTGTATAAATAATACGTAAAAGGAGTTAGTCGTTGACCAACGAAAGTTCAAGAAATACAGATGCGTTTACAGATGCTCAAGGACAGAATAAAACTTCTAGTAGGGGAGCTCAATTATATTCTGACCTAGACCTTTTCTTTGGAAAGAATAATACCGATGGCGATGTTAATACAATATATGATGTCCAAGCAATAAAAAGATCAATACGCAATCTTATATTAACAAACCAATACGAAAAACCATTTCATCCAGAAATTTATTCTGGTGTGACAGGAATGTTATTTGAATTGATGACTCCAACAACAGCAGTCATTCTTGCTCGACAGGTTGAAGATGTTATAGAAAATTTTGAGCCAAGAGCACGACTTGTTGGTGTTAATGTTTATCCTGATCTAGACAAAAATAGTTACACGTGTTCAGTAGAATTTTACATAGTTAATGCACCTACTGAACTTATAGACTTAACACTAGCATTAGAGAGAATACGATAATGGCAAATGAATCAAGAAGGTTAGATGTTTCGGAATTTGATTTTGATGATGTAAAAACAAATCTTAAAACATTCCTTAAATCCCAATCACAATTTAAAGATTACGATTTTGAAGGTTCTGGAATAAGTGCCTTATTGGATGTCCTAGCTTACAATACACATTATCTTGGATATAACATGAACATGTTAGCAAATGAGATGTTCCTAGACACTTCAACTCTACGTTCTAGTATTGTTTCCCATGCGAAGACACTAGGTTATGAAGTTACTTCTAGTAAGGCTAGTTATGCAGATGTTAACGTAGTTTTAAATTCTGCAAAGTCTTCTGCTACAATGCCAGCAGGAACAGTGTTTACAACAACAATTGATAATATTGATTATCAATTTGTTACGGTAGAAGAGTTAACAAGACAGAATACTGGTGCAAATATACCGTTTAATAATATCAAAATATATGAAGGGTCTTATATTACCTCACGGTATACTGTAGATTCTAATGATGTTCAACAGAGGTTTGTTATGCCAGAAGCAGCTTCAGATACAAGCACTCTTACTGTAGAAGTACAAAATTCAGCATCAGACACTTCGACAACTTCTTTTACTAAAGCAGTAGACATTTCTGCACTTTCTTCTAAAAGTAATGTTTACTTTTTACAAGAGGTTGAAGCAGGAAAATTTGAAGTATACTTTGGAGATGGTGTTGTAAGTAAATCACTTACTAATGGTAACATTGTTTTACTTAAATATGTTGTAACAAATAGATCAGCGGCAAACGGAGCATCTGTGTTTGCTTCTTCTGGTGCAGTAGATACTGTAACTGATATTACAGTTACTACTGTTAATAAAGCAATCGGAGGTTCGGGCCCGGAGTCCTTAACATCTATTAAAATAAATGCTCCATTAGATTATGCTTCTCAAGGAAGATGCGTAACTGCTGAAGATTATAAAGTATATGCAAAAAAACTATTTCCACAGACACAAGCAGTTATGGTATTTGGTGGTGACGTTGGTTCTTATGATCCTAGTCTTGGGGTGACTGGCACAGCATCTTATGGTCGAGTTTATATTTCTATCAAATCTACTACAGGAAATAATTTGACAGATGCTCAGAAATCATTATTAGTATCAGATTTAAAAAAATACAATGTTGCTTCTATCACTCCAGTTATCATTGATCCAGAAATTACGTATATTATTCTGAATACAAATTTTAAATATGATTCTAGTAAAACCACAAAAACAAAAGAAGATTTAATTTCAGATGTAAGCACAACATTAAGAAATTATAATAATTCTAATTTGAAAAGTTTTAATATTGTTTTCCGTCATTCTGCTGTTGGTAGATTGATTGATGATACAAACGATTCTATTTTAAGTAATATTACTAATGTTACTTTAGCAAAATTCTTTACTCCTGCTAGCGCTGATCAAGTAACGAAATATAATCTATATTTTAATAATGCACTTTACAATCCTCATCCTGGCCACGCAAAAAGTGCGGGCGGTATTATTAGTTCTTCTGGTTTTAAAGTTGGATCAGAAACTACAGAGAGTTTCTTTGATGAAGATGGTTCTGGTAATCTTAGACGATTTCATTTAGTGGGTATAGTAAAAACGTATGACAATAATGCAGCAGGAACAGTAAATTATACTACAGGCCAAATCAGTATTAATGGTATAACTATTTCTTCTATTTCAGATGTTGATGGATTAACATCTGGAAAAATTAGGTTAACTGCTATTCCAAGTTCTAAAGATATTGTTCCTGTACGTAATCAAATTTTAGAATTAGATGTAGTCAATATAAAAGTTTCTGGTGATCCTGATTCTATTGCAGTAGGAGATGCAGGCGCAAGCACTACATACACAACTTCAACAAGTTATGCTAGTAATACGAGTTATTAAAGATGACCCCTTTTGATTCAGGATTAGTTACAAAAATTTCTCCGCTTATAGAAGGGCAAATGCCTGACTATATTCGTAGCGATCATCCCCAATTTGTAGAATTCCTCAAACAGTATTATGAATTTCTTGAAGCTGCAGAGCTCCAGTGCGATGGTATTATCAATAATATTATTCAAGAAACAATAAGTGTAAATTATATTCTAGATGAAAATGATGAAAAGGTTGTTGCTGAAGAAGGTGTTGGCACTACTGGAAAATTTATAGAAGGCGAAACTATTACAGGTAGCATATCAAAAGCAACTGCTACTGTTCTGATAGATGATCTAGGAAATGCAATTCCTAGACTTTTTATATCATCCAACCAAAGATTTGAACTTGGCGAAATAATAACAGGCACAACCTCTGGTGCGACTTCTGTTATAAAATCCTATCGTGGTAATCCTATACAAAATATCCAACAAATGATGGATTATGCAAATACAGATAATACAACTGCTCTTGTATTAGATGAAATGCAAAGACAGTTTATGGATACCATACCACTAACTTTAGCAGATGGATTATCAAAAAGAGATTTAATAAAAAATATTAAAGACCTTTATGCAGCCAAAGGTACTTCAGAGGGTCATAAATTATTTTTACGTATGATGTTTGCAGAAGATGCTGACGTATTTTATCCTACAAAATATATGTTGAGAACATCTGACGGCAAATGGAATAAAAAATCTATTATACGTTGTGCAAATGGAACAGGTAGTTCTGGTACAGAAGTTATAGGACTAACATTAACAGGCCGCACATCTGGAGCAACAGTTTTTGTTGTTAACGCAACAGGATTTTCTCAGGGTGCTTTTTCTATTAGTGAATTTGAAATAGATTTAATAACATTAAATGGCACGTTTATTGATGGAGAAACCGTCTTTGCAATTGGTGTCACCACTGATGTAGAACAAAGATTTACTATACAAAAAATTGTAACAGGTGCTGTTATTGAAAGTGGTGGAATTCTTTATAATGAAGGAGATATTGTAACTCTTGATAATACTGTCGGTAATGGTTTAGCAACTGCCATAGTAAATACGGTATCTGTAGGTAATCTTGATGATGTCATAGTTTTTGCATCAGGAGCAAACTATAGAATAGGTGATCCATTAATATTTACAGGCAATGAAGCTTCGGTTACAGCAGTTGCTGTAGTTTCTTATCTTGGTGGAGCATTTCTATCAGAAAGTTCTGACATTTCTGATGGTTCAGCAGACTATGTTGTTATGGAACCAACTACTGTAAGAAGTTTTCCAGATATAGATTTATGCACTGAGGCTGGAGATTTCGTAACTTTAGATGGCACAGATAGTTCTGCAACTGATGCTGGTTTTCGAGTATCAGGAGAGCTTGCAACTCCAAGATTACTAAAACTAGATGATATAGAAGGTGATCGTATAGTTTTTGAAGAAGGCACATTTTCTACTTATGGAGAAATTGGTGGCGCTCGTATAACCTTTGGTGGTTCTGGTTACAGTTCCTTACCTACTATCACGGTTGGGTCTGCGTATGGGTCAGGGGCAGCTCTAATTTCTACCACTAAAAATATTGGTGCTATATTAGATGTTAAAGTTCAAGATGCTGGATTTAATTATAAAATTGCACCCGCTGCTTCAGTTCCAGCAAATTTTATTTTAACAGGTATAACGGGAACCTTTAGTCAAAGTAATATTTTATCTTCTCATACTGGAACCGTTACTAATTTTAATAATACTACTAAAGTATTATCTACAACTATAGAAGATGCAATTTATACTAAATTAGAACAAGAGGATTCAATTGTTAATCAAGATATACAATTAGAAGAAAATACAGAATTAGTCTTTAGTAGAATTTTAGCTAATAATGTAATTGAAAATAATAGTATTCAAAATCTTGAGAGCCGAGATATAGACCAGAGAGATACTACTGGTGTTGCTGTACAAGAAAGTCCAAGATTTGGATTTGTCGATCAAGTAGTAACAGATGCTGATGATTCAAAATATACTCAAATAAGTTTTGAACATGAGTCTCAAACATTAATTACAGAAGAAAGATTTGCACTAGAAGAAAGGCGGCAAGATGGTGAAGGGTCGCTAAGCACTATTACTGATCGTGTAACAAATGGCATATCTCTTGGCCAATTTCATAGCAGAGATATGCCATTTGTTTTAGATGGTACTGTAATTGGAGGATCAATTCTTATTGAAGCAGGAGGTACTGATGGAAGTGGTACTAATGCTGGTGATGAAATATTATTAGATGGAACAGATGGTTCGAGTACTAATGCTGGTAGTAAAGCTATACAACAATCTGATGATGAGGGTAATGATTTCCTTGTAGAACCACATCCACATATTGAAAATCGTCAACAAAGAAAAGATAAATTTCAGTTGGATGGAACATCTGAACAATATCATACAGATGGTGGTTGGGTAAGTGAAGACCAATTAACACGTGATAATCTTAGTGTTACTCCAAGTCTGTCAGTTTTTATCCCTGCCACGGAAGGCGATGATGTTAAGTTAGAAAATGAAGATGGTTTCTTAATATTAGATGGAACATCTGAAAATAGTACTTATAGAGTGACATCTTTATTCCTTAACCACGGTCTGACATTGAATAATGGAGATAAAGTTAAAACAGAAGGTGTGTTGGGTTATACTACTAGTGTTCCTATAGATAGTTTTAGAGTTGTTGATGACCAAGAAGGTATACTTCTAGAAGATGGTGCTTCAGATAGAGCAATTACATCTTTATTTGCAATAACCTTAGACAGTACAGCATCTGGTGGTGTTGATGCTGGTGATAATATCGCAATGGAAGATTCTGTGGGCGGTGGCAGATTATTAGGACAAGATTCTAATGAACAGGTCAATGTTAAAGAACATCTTATATTAGAGGGTATTGACGGCAATTCTGCTGGAGCAGATGTAAATGGGTTTTATGATATTTTTGAGAATAAAACTATCAATCACTCAGGCTCTTCTAGGTCTAGGTTAGTTTCAGAAGCAGGGGAAGGTTTTATTGATGAAGAATCTCCCGAACCAGAACAAAATACTTTATCTTCCGTTGTTTTTAATTCTATAGGAGCAGACGATCCTATAATCCTTGATTCACATATAATATCTGGTGTAGATGAGACTATACGTATTGTCTTTAATGATACGGATGCTTCAGGCAGGGGTGTTGATACTGGAGATGCTGTTATTTTAGATGGTCTTTCTTTAACAGATCGTACAGGTAGTTCTTTTAAACAAGAAAGTGGTCTTGCAGCTGGTGTTTCTGATACTGATCTGGGTGGTAAAATTGTAACAGAAAATGAAAGTTTCATAGCTGGAGATATTATATTAGATCAGACAGATTTTGATGGTACAGATGCCGGTGGTAATTTGATCAATGAATCCGTAGACTTTTTTCCTGGCCAAAGCATTTCTACAATCACTGGAGCAGTAGCAACGATTTCTACATCAAGCGTGGCAAAATTATCTGCTACTATTGGGTTTGTCGGAACTGATGTTGGTTTGTATTCAACTACAGACAGTCTAATTTCTGAAGATGTTATTAGAATACAAGACTCCTATTATTATCAGGATTTTTCCTATGAAGTTAGAATAGGACAATCTGTTGCAAACTATATGAACGAATTGAAAAGAGCAGTACACCCAGCAGGGTTTGCAGCTTTCGGTAAAGTTTCTTTTGCCACTTTACTTTCTGCGGCAATGCCAACAGCAGCAGGTGAGGGTAGAGTAGATGCACCGGCAACTACATTCTCTTCTGAATTAGCATCTGTACTTAAAGGTGTGTTTGATTTAAAAATTAATTCTAGGTTAGGTATTCCTATAGTTTATGAAGAGGGTAATGTATTTCAAGAATTGCGTTTAGAATCTGGCGGGGATGCTGAATTTCTAGTTACCTTAGAAGGAACAGAATTTGGTACTGCACTAGAAACAGATTCTAGTGGTAATTCTCTTGGTGCTATTGCTTCAGAAGACTCAGAAGATGACGGAGACAATATTCTTGTTACTGGTTCTGATGATGGTTCTCAGCTGGATGCTGGAGATCAGATTATTCTAGAAGGTACTGATGCTGATGGTACAAATAACGTAGATGTTACAGGAGAATTTGCGTACATACTTTTAGATGGAACTAGTATTAGTCAAGAAACAGGAGAGATTTTTGACGGTGGTTCTTATTGTGTATTGAGTGGTACTGCATTAGGTGTTTATAATCTTGTAGATGCTGATAGTAACACTCTTGTTTTAAACGGAACTGATGGATCAGGAACACCTTATAAAATTGTTCACGAAGATGGTAATCACATTGGTTCTCATATTGTCACAGATGCCATTGATGATGACGGTAGGATTCTTAATCGTCAAGATAATATAATTTCTGAAAATGCTCTAGGCGGCAATATTATAATGGATCAAGAAAATGCTACCGTAGGTAAATTAATGTCTGAGGCAGCTGCTGGTATCGGAGATATAGATAGAGATAAATTATTAATTAGACAATTAAAAATTAAATTATCTCCTCCTAAACCTAGAATCTTAACTAACTATGGTTTGACAAAATTATCTTTAGATGCTTTCACAGATGCTTCTAGTGTTTCTAGTATTCAATTAGAAGATGGTCTACGAAAACGAGGCCCAACCATTAACTCAGATCAGTTGTTATTAGATGGTGTTGATGTTGGTGAAAAAGATGACGTTAGAGATATTTTATTTGGTGGCGAACCTATTCAGCTAGAATCCAGCTCAAATCTTATGATTGGTACTTCTGTTGGATTTAAAGATTACTATAAATTTACTGATTTTATAATTGCGTTGGAGTCTGGTTTTCATATCTATTCAGAAAGTAATGATGGTGGAGTTTTGCTATCAGAAGAAATAATTGTTGGCCTTCCTATGAATGATTTCTTACGTCCAGATATTATGGTAATGGAAGGTTTTTATAATAGACACTCTGAATTTGGTAGATTTGTTCTTGATGGTACTGCTTCCGATCAAAGTACAGGTGCTTTAGATGATGGTAGTTTTATTGTTCTTGATGGTATAGACGCAATGCAAAGTTCTGCTGGTAGCAATCTAACATTTGAAGAACAGAATGATCGATATAAAAGTTTCGATGATAGCAATGATGTTGGAATTCTCTTGGAACAATCTATAGCTCCAGGCGGGTTTAAAATGGAGCAGAGCTACAAATACTTTATAATGCTAGATGCATCAGATGAATTTGGGACTGAAGATGGTACTGTTATAGGTTTAGAGGATGGTACTGGTGCTTTGATGGCTGAATTGTTTGATGGTTTCGGTAACGATATTCTTTTAGAGGTGGGTTCTACTAGTAACCTTTATTCTAAACTAGTATTAGATTCTCAAGTAGTAGAAATAGAATCTGGTATTAATGATGGCGAAATACCTAACGCAAATTGGGGAGAAAATTCTATATTCCCAACATATGCTCAAGCCACTGAAGTATCAACCAGACCTGTTGGTAGATTAGCTTTACAGGATGAAAGAGCAATTACAGAATTAGTATTAGATGGAACTGATGGTTCTTCTACTGACGCTGGTGATAATATTATATTCGATAGGACAGATACCGATAATAATGATTTGGGTGATAAGGTTATGGTCGAATCAAATGCTGAAGTGATATTAGATCAAACAGCTGGTGGACTAATGATTGATGAAACTAATGGGGAAAATATATCTTTTGAAATAGGAACTCATTCTAGTTTAATGGGTAGTGCTTCTGCTTTCTTACCTATAGGGTTTGAAGCAGAATCGTTTGATAATGCTACAAGAACAAAATTTGATAATACCACTCAAACTTATGATGTTCTTGAAGGGTTCTAAAAAAACTTGTATAAATATAAAGAAGACGAAAGGGTTATTTAATGGCATATCAATCAGTTGGGATAGGAACCGCCGCCGATGACGGCACTGGTGATTCTCTTAGAATAGGTGCAGATAAGATCAACGATAACTTTGTTGAAATTTATACTGCTCTAGGTAATGGCTCTGCATTAACTAGTGGTATTTCTTCTACTGCAACTGTTGTTACTTTAGGTTCCCCAGTAATTAATACTCCTACAATCACTGGTGCGGTTGGTGGAACACAAACATCTGCAACTATTACAACTCTTGCAAATACTACTTTAAATACTACTACAGTAGTTGCTGGCACCATGACAGTTGCAGCTGGTTCTATTACAGATAGTTCTGGTGAGATCACTTTCGTTAATGAAAACTTAGTAACTACTGGTACATTGGGTGCTGGTACAACCACATTAGGTGCTTTAACTTGTGATACTATTACTTCTACAGGTGCTACCATAGTATTTGAGGGTGCAACTGATGATGGAAGTGAGACAACTCTTACTGTTACCGATCCAACCGCAGATCGTACTATCACTTTTCCTGATGCCACTGGTACAGTGCTAACAACTGGTGATACAAACTCAGTAACAGGAACTATAATTGCAGCTGATACGGTTGCCGAGGCAAAT
>Ga0308019_10002748_pt1 | contig 9966 bp, 7 predicted proteins | sample Neamet284_FD_203135 | JGI IMG/M metagenome (GOLD analysis project Ga0308019, IMG submission 203135) | Marine microbial communities from water near the shore, Antarctic Ocean - #284 | ecosystem: Environmental > Aquatic > Marine > Unclassified | place: Southern Ocean | collected 2014-10-01
CGCTTCAGTTCTTAACTGGGGTGCACCAAGCAACACTTCAGGTTATTCTGTAATTGGTTATCATATTGAACGTAACGAACCATCTACAGGATGGGCAACACTTGTTGCAGACACAGGTAATTCCGGAACCGTCTATACCAACACAGGACTGGTTGCAGGTACTAATTATGTTTATAGAGTTTCAGCAATAACAGCAGTGGGTGAAGGACCAATTTCTAATACCGCATCAGTACAACCAGTACTTGCAGTCTTGGATATTATTGGAACAGCAACTGGTGGTAATAGTGTATCCATAACACCAACATTAACAGTGACAGGTACTTCTGCTGCAACAATTGTACAACAAGCACTTTATAAAGATAACACAAGAGTTGATGTTAAGTCAGTTAGTATACCATTAGTAAATGGTGCTACCTTATCAACAATGATTGATTACCCAACACAAACAAGTTCATACTTTATGACAATAACATTAGACACTGGATATGTTATTCAGAGTTCACCTCCTTTACCAATGACACCATTAGCACCATTCACTGGCGGTAATATAACATTTAGTGAAGATAGAATTGAATATTTAACACCATCAGAATGTTCTAATGCTGGTGGTATTTGGAACACAAATGCAGATGTAGCAGATAAGGGATTACCAACAGAAGATACTGCATCTAAATGCCCTCTTAGTTATACTCAATCTATTCTAGAATTTACTGTACAACCAGTTGGTTCTGAAGTAATCATTACATACCAACCACAAAACATTAATGAAGATGCAATAGTAAAAGCATTTACTGCAACAAGTGGATCAATTAGTGAAACCACAGATGTTGATCCAGAGAAGGATTATTATGCTTCAGTTATTGTCAACCCTACATTTGAATATACAAAGAATGCAGATGGAACAATCGCTCTCATATGTGATCCTAACAATATCATGTGTGACCCTACTGATCAAGATGATATTACACCAGGTGTACAAAGTCAAGTACCAAAAGGAATACCATCTGAGAAAACCTTCAAATCATTTAAAGCCCCTTCAGCAACACCACAATTAGGAATTGAACCAATGGGTAATCTATTTGGTATTAATATGGTATTTATCTTTGTCATAGCAGTTGCCGGTATATTCACTGGTAGAAGTGCACCAATGGGAGTCATATTCATAGTCATCACAATGGGTATAATGGCATACTTAGGATACATTGACTTTGGTGAAGGTGCAATTAACGTAGCAACATGGTCTTTGCTTATCATCTCTGCAATACTAGGTATATTCCTGGGCAAGAGATGGTCTTAACCAACTAAATTTTAATTTTATATACCACCAAATTGAGAATTTAACAATGGTAGTGCCACTTTTTGAAATGAAAATGTCAAAGCAGCCGATTGCTATAATTAAGATGGGTGATCGTGGTGTCACATTTGTTAAAATTAACAAATATAATTCAAAATATTTTACAACAAAGGATGGTCAAACTTATGAACTTGATGATGAATATGAATATCGTTATAAGAAAACAGGTGTTTATTTTTATAACTTTTCAAATTCTAAACCTTTAAGTCTGTCTTCTATAAGTGAAATAGATGAAGTGATGAAAGATGTAGGTGAATCTGAATTATTTAACAAGGATAGATTTATGAGTACAGTTGGTAATGATCCAAGTATTGATGTGTCAACACTGAACATACCGAAAGATATATCAACTGATATGACACCTGCAACAAGACGCTTTTTACAGGATCATGCAACTGATGATGAAACTTCCAAGACAGATATGATGATTAATGTTCACACACAATCAAAACCTATTCCAAAATACAGTTCACATCTTCTTGGAATGGGTATGAATAGAACAGGATTTGCATTTGTACAGATTGCATATCAACGTATTGATATTGTACCTATGTATTTCCATGACTCTAAAGCATATACACAATATGGTGTATTTGAGATTGATAAGGATAATGTTTACTTTTTAAAGAAACAAATGTTATGCTTCTTTATAATATCAAATGATCGTGATGATATAAGACCACCAATGAAAAAAGAACCATATAAAGTTATGAAGACAATGATAAGAAAAGAACGTTATGATAAAATAGATAGTTTCATTAAACCAATACCTGCAATGGGAAAAGGTATTGAGGCACACCTCAAAAAAAAACAACCGATTCCAAGAAGCGTTTCAATTTCTTCGGAAAAAAAACTAGTTCAATTTCAAGCAGATTCTCCAAGCGTGTGTTACACGACAATGAAGGAACTTCACCTAACGAAGGAAGCAGTAGCGAATAAACTATCAGATCCATTAAAGAAAGCAATTCCAATTGTATTGATATTTGGTGCACTAATGGGCTTTGTTATGTTACTCAGTAACTTACCACCAATCATCGATACTGTTGCTGACAGAGTATCAGGAAAACCAGATGTCTTTGTCATGACTCCAGAAGAATACGAACAATGGGAGATCGATAATGGTCTAAGAGAAGAAGGTGATAGGAGGTACGTAGCCGGACTTGGCGAAGACCAATACGCTGCTTATCTAGCAGCAGGTGGTACACCATACGTAGAGAAGACAGAGACCTTCCTAGGTGTATCACAAGACGGCAAGACCGCTGCCGACACCTTCCTTGGTGTAGAGCAGACAGATGAACCATCTAAGGTACAAACATACCTTGGTGTACCAATAGAATCTGCTATCATGCCAGAGAGTGACATACCATTGATTGACTATATTCCACCGGTTCTAACAGCACCAGAGGTACTCATATTTGAGGCAGATAATACCAATGGTATGAAACCAAAGTTAAAGGTATTAGTTGTTGATAATATAGATGAAGGACTTGTCGCAGAATGTGAACCAAGCAAGAACAAAGTCTTTGCAATAGGCAAACATAATGTTCAATGTCATGCTACTGATTCAAGTGAGAATGTAGGATGGGTTGAATTTTCAATAGATATTAGGGTACGTGATGGAATTGAACCAACAAGTATAATTCCAAAGATTCAACCAATGCCTGGACAAGTATTTCCGTGAGATTAAATTTCAAATAGATGGTATGTCGTGTTAAACTATGAATAAGACTCTAGTTTTATCTTTAATGGTAATATCATGTCTTCCATTTATCAACACAATAGATGTATGGGGTGATCATTTGGAAGGTTCCATGTTAACAAATGCTGAATGTTCTGAAATAATGGGACGTGAATGTAACTGTTGGGAACTGGGTAATTGTAGTTTTACTTCTGATCCATTAGGTACAATGTTATTACCTTATGATCAATCATTAAAGGGAATGGCAATGGTTATTTTCTGGGCTTTAATCATAGGTCTACTTTGGCTTAGAACAGAATCACCACAACTGGTAGGTATTATTGGAATAGCAATGTCAGCATCATATATGGCTTATCTTGCAGAGACTGGAACAGTTGCAGCAGATGGATGGGATGAAGCAAGAATAGTTGGTATAACTCTATTAGTGGTTTCATTTGGTATAGCATTCTATCAGATGATAATATCACGTATAACTTCAGGACCAACATAAATGTTAATTTTATATACTAGTTTATTAAGGAATAACTATGTCGTATGATGATCCAGGTGCAAGACCAGTAAGTCCTGATAGGGCTATACAAATGATTTCCGAAGCACGGGAACACGATGACTTTTTATATAGAACACTGTTTGGTAATAAAGATTTACCTCACGTTGTCTATCAACTAGAACACTTTACAATATTATTTGATGTTGTAAATGATGTTAGACGAAGAACACTACAAAAATTCCACAAACTACATCGTAATACCTTAATTGCAACAACATCAATAGACGGAAGAATGTTAAACGTACTTACAGAGACACGAATTAAACACACCACTGAAGCAAAGGTTGCTAAGAAATCAGCATTTGGTGGTGGTGGAGATGGTGGTGGCGGAAACCCATTTGGATAATAGTCGTATACAACCGAGTCGGCCAATAGAATCCGATGGTGTTTGCAGACACGCTCATATATCAGAACGAACTCGAACTGAGGGAACACCTTACGTAAAAGGATGGTGTGAAAAATGTGCTGCCTGGGTATTTACTAATAAGACTTTTTGTATTTGCTGTCGTAAGAGAGTACAACATAAGGTACATCACAGACATACAAAACAGGTTCTAGAACATGCTGTATTATTACATGAGAAAGTGATGGATGAATATCGTGTAATGCCATACAGGGAAACAGTATGGGTTGAAACAGACTTTAGGGGTAGACGTTATCATATACCATTGAAGGATCTAATACTTTGGGTAGAACATCCTAATAAAAAAGAAATAATGGAGATCATTTTAGACCATATAACAACAGTAAGAGGGTAAAAGTAAATTTTATATACACGGTTCAATTGTACGTATCATGGCAACAGAAAAATTCTATGACGTCCGTACTCGTAAAAAAGTAAATGTTGACGGTAAAGACATCAAGGTCAAGAAAGTAAATGGACGATTTCAATTAATCGGTAAAGCAAAATCTGGCCTAGTCTACAAATTCGCTAGTGAAGAAACGGCAAAGAAGTATAAATAGTCAAAGTCCTTTCCTAACTTATTATTTTTAATTTTAAATATAAGATCCATCACAGATCTATATGGTAACTCGAGGAAGTGTAGTACGAAAAAGAGCAGCAGCACATGCAGCCACTAATGCAAGAAATAAAAGAGAAGCAGCATTACAATCAGGTTATATTAGTACTTACTGGACATTCAAAGGTTATGCAGATAGCGGTAAAGGACCTGCATCCACTGGAAGATATAATAACCCAGGTCCAAGAGGGGGTTGGACAGCAAGAGATAAAGCAAATAAAGAATGGGAAAACCCACGTTGGGATTCATATGATACTTTTACATGGTATGCACCAGAGACCATGGCAGCACATAGAGGTGGAACAAATACAGTAGGAAAACAATACATGGATAGATTTGACTTTCACCAAGCAGCCAGTAGAAAAAACACACAATCTACATGGAGAGGCATCTCTGAATCATATAAAGATAAAGCAATCAAGGCGGAGATGGGTGGCTTAGCAAAATGGACACCACTGGCTGCATTTGACTCATCCAATATTGGAAGTCAAAGAGGTAGGAAAGGTGGAACCAATACACTTGCACAAGCAAAGGCAAAGAATGCAAAAGAAAAAAGAGATAAAGCATATACTGCAGTATGGGGTAATGTTTCACAAATAGGATCTGGTGACCCAAATCTTAATCCTGATTGGCATGTTGATGGACCACCAACTGATAACTTTTTTGGTACACTTAGAGATAAATCTGGAAAAGTGCTTAAACATGGTTCTCTCAAATATATAGACGCTAGAAAAGATCTGACACCAAAACAGAAAAAAGATATGGCTGCAAAAAAAATGCAAACTGATACAAAATTTCTAATGTCTAATACATTAAAAGAACAGGCTTCAAAGGAGAAAGATTACATGTCACAACTCAGTGCCATTAATTTACAATTAGAGGATCATGAAACCGGAAAAACTAATAGATATGGTAATAAATATTATACAGTAAATCCAGAAAGATCCGCATTAACAAAAGAAAAACAAGCATTAGAAAAGAAATTACAAATGATAAATAATGACCAATCTGTAATGGCTTCAGCAATGGCATCAACTGACTATAATACAATGATGCGTTATCTTGTTAAAGAGGATAAAATAACAGATGAAACTAGAATGCAATATAGACAATATTCTGATCCTACTAAGGCTGTATTAAAACAGGATATGCAATCATTGAATTTTGCATACAAAGCACAACAAACACAAACAACTGACATTGCTTCTGATATTGCACACTTAAGATATTTGGAGAAAAATGCTACTGCTTCTGCCAGTGACAAAAGACATGATGAACTTAATTGGTTCATACAAGATCTTGATGATAAATACCCAACATTGGTTACACCATATGATATGGGTAGCACTGAAACAATGTCAGGTTTAACAAGTGTAAAAGGAATAAAACAACAGTTAAAGAAAAAACAATCAACATCACAAAAAGCAGCTCAAAAACATAAAACTTCTCAACAAAATATTTCACTACAATTGGCTGGTTTAATGACTAATGATGAACGTGTTGCCAATGCAAAACAAATTAATAAAACAGTTAGAGCAAAAGAAACATTTGAAGACTTGACTGGACGGAAGGCTGGTTCAAGCGCAGATCAATCAATGAGTGATTGGTATGATAATATTGGTCAAACAAGACCAGACAAAGCAGTTAAAGGATTTAGACAAAGTAAAGGTAATCCTGATTGGTTTGCAGCATGGTTGAACAATGATTCGGTATTTAAAAAATCTGATACAAGTCTTACAGTAGGCCATAATAAAAATGTTAATTTACAATCTGCAGTAAAAGGAGGAGTAGCATTAATGAATAAATATGATTCATGGGATCAGGCTAATAGCTATATAGGTGGTTCATTGAATGAATGGAAGAGTGAACAAAGATCATATTTAGGAGCATCTTATGCTTCACCAAACGTCACACAAAAACAAGTCAATATGGAACAATATGGATCAGAAAAAATTGAAGGTACTTCATTTTTACCAGATGTTGTTGGTAAGATGGGTGGTGTTAGGGGTGGAGATTATTTCATTCAAGATATACGTAATTTACTTACAAAAACAGACGCACATGAAAAAAAGATGCAATCACAAATTGATGTTAAATCATCTATAGTTACAAAGGCAGAGGCACATCAATTAAAAATGCAACAAGCACATGATGCATTAAGACCTGAATATGAGAAGGGTGTGGATGACGGAGTTAAACATGGTAACATAACATATGATGAGGGGTTAGCAACCAAATTAGAATCAAGTTCACAAAAACTTTTTGATGCAAAGTATAATACAAAACTAGCACGAGGTGAAAAAACATACATGGAGAAGAGTTTGGCTAAAACAATACAAGATAAAGAACTTTATAAAAAACAAAAAAAGAGACGTGAATACGAGACCTTACAGGGTGGAGATGTATCCAGACATTCAAGAAGGGGTTCTCAAAATATGAGTCCAGGAAGACCTAAGCTTAAAAGTTTTTCAAGACGTAATGCTGGAGGTGGAGGAAAGAAAAGAACACGTGGTGGTCAAGATACATTGGGAGGACTTGTAGTCTAATGAGATTTGGTATAAATGAAAATGCACCCTTTGTTAAAAAAGCAAACAATAAACGTAAGACACAAATGAATGAGATTGTTGGTAAGATAAAGAAACTTGATGGACACTTAACAAGATCAATAGGACAGTATCGTTCAAAACATAACAAGACTCCTAATGAATTAGATCTAATGCAGGATCCAACAGCCATACCATTAATAACACAACGTAAGAAATTGGTTAAACAGTATGAGTATCTTAAGGAAGAAGCACTGTATGCTCAAAATACATACATGACAATTAAAGATGATCCTGTTACAAATGCACAAAAATCATTCAGAGGTATAACTAACAAAAGTCCATTTAATCCAGGTGCAGAATACAGCATACCAGGTTTTAATAAAGCAGTTACACCAATTAAACGTATAGGAAACAATACAAGTAAACAAGGAACATTATGGGATCCTAGATTCAATCAATCTGATGTTGTTGTTAATCCTAAAATTGCTAGATACTATAAACGGTTAACCGGAGGTTTCTGATTTGCGTGGTAGTGTTGGAAGTAATATTAATCGTAAAAAGTTAGCTGCAAAGTATACAAAAAAACCAGATGCACCTAAAACTACTTCCACAACAACAACTGTAAGACCAACAAGTACACCATCAACCGCAAGACAGGTAAGTTCTACAAATGTTACTTATGGTGGAGGACGTGGTGGAGTAAGACGTCCACAGCCACGAAGAACAGTTATACCACCTAAAACTGAAAGAATTGTTCAAGGATCCACAAACATAAATGCAGCCGGTATAGTACTTCCTGGATTAGGAAGATTTGCAGCACGTGAATCAACAACAATAAATCCATCACCTGATAATGTTTTAGAAAAAACCACAGTTAGACAATCAACCGATCTTCAAAATCGTGTCATTTCTGCTGAGATAGATGCTGATGGAAACAGAACCGGTAAGTGGGATCAAAATAAAGATCTACCTGATACAATGTGGGGAGTTGAGAAATTTGTTAGGGGTATTGTTTCACCATATGAACAACCAACACAGATGGTAAAGAATTTTGCTGATGAAATAGCACCTGAACAACAAATGGTAAAAGACACAGGTGTAGACTTGGTTATCAATCCTGTAATGGAAACATTTGCAGGTGGTAAAGATCTTGGTCTAACTAAAAGAGACTTCTACTGGCCTGACCAACTTACTGGTATTGATCATCCTTCAATGCCTGCTTTCCTAAGAACAGGTGGGGGAAGTGGATCAGATATAATTGGTGGACTTGCCAATAACTTTGGATACATTGCAGATGTTGCAACACATAAAGATACTGGTACTATTCTTACAGAAAAGTATGTAGACTCAGCAGCAAGATTTTTGGAACAACCTGAGTATTATATTGGAAGTGCAATAGGTGAAATACCACTATGGTTTATAGGTGTAGGACAAGCAAAGGCTGCAGTAACAATTTCTTCCAAGGCAGCAATGCAAAGTATAAAGATTGCATCTGCAACTGGTAAGGTACCAGGATTAAAACAGATTAAAAATGTGGTTCAAACTGAAAGGGCATTTGCTAAAACAGAATCTGCTGTTGAAAAAGCAGCCAGAAATATAACAAATGATAGAACTAATATTTTACCAAAGGGATTTGAGAAGGCTATCAGTGGGGCTCTAAAGATAATAAAACAAGATCAAGATATAAAACCGTTGGCTAGAATTAAGGATGCAGGTGCAACAATTAAAGTAATAGAAAAAACAAAAAAAATTGCAGCACGTGAATTATCAACACTACGAAAACAACAAAAGGCAGCACCAAGTAAAGGACTTCAAATACAAATTAAAGAAAAACAGAGATTAGTTCAGTCATTGGATAAAAGAATATTATCTAAAAAGAATTATATTACAAAGACTGTAGATAACTTGGATGCAACTAAACTTAAAAATGAATTTAAATTGCTTTCTTCAGATAAATCAAAAGTTGGAAAACAAAAATTATTTGAATGGACAAAAGACAAAGTACAGCCAGCAATTACAAGAAAGTTTGAGGAACTTCCAAATCAAGTAGATGCATTAAAGAATACACGAGTGAAATATTTAAAAGCCAAACAAGATGAAATTTTGATTAAAGCAAAAAAGATAACTGGTAAAGCCACTTTGGCTTCAGATTTCTGGGTAGACCGATCAAATGTATTTCCTGCAAAAGTTGGAGGAAGTGTTACCAATCTTTCAAACAAGGATAAAATGAAACTATTAAAACTGAAAAATAGACACCTGGATTTAGGGGATGATGTGGTAAAGACAAGTGATACAGGATATGTACCATGGGGTAAGACAATGAATAAAATTGACAATATGCCAGGACAAATTTCAGGTAAATGGAACAACCTGATTGGTACACGTACTTCTAGAATGGGTGATTCGGCTGGTATAATGAATGACAAAGTAAGATCAGGAGCAAGTGGACAACTAAGAAAGTTATACAGTTTTCATGCAGATAACATAAATTTAGCAAGAAGTACTGAAGTTAACTATTGGGCAGATCAATTATCAAATAAATTTGCAGACATTGGTTATACCTCCAGCAAAGACATAGACACTATGAAAACAAATATGGGTTACATACAAAACAACTTAACTCATGATAGGAGTAAATTATTAAAAGAGTCTGATAAAATAGAAAAAAAATTAGACAAGTCAAATCCTTTTAATGATAGAGAGAATCCAAAACACCAAAAGAGACTAGATGAAATAATTGTTGAAACGACTAAACTAGATGAAATATCTACAGGTATAAAAGAATACAATATGTATGA
>Ga0308019_10002750_pt1 | contig 9962 bp, 10 predicted proteins | sample Neamet284_FD_203135 | JGI IMG/M metagenome (GOLD analysis project Ga0308019, IMG submission 203135) | Marine microbial communities from water near the shore, Antarctic Ocean - #284 | ecosystem: Environmental > Aquatic > Marine > Unclassified | place: Southern Ocean | collected 2014-10-01
TAATAATACAGGAGAATGCTAACGGTAATGTCCTTAGTCTAAATGCGTTAATCCAATTTTTTATAATTGCCATAAAAGTCACAAAAATTTAATTAAATAAAATGCAGGGATTAAAAAAATCCTCACATTAAATTTTTTATTATAAAATAGTTTTATCATATTTTTTGGTTTTCTCTTTGGTTCTTTTAAGCTTTAAGGAAACTTAGGATATTTCGAAAAATCAGGTTTCCGTTTTTCAACAAATGCGTCCCGTCCTTCTTTAGCTTCATCGGATAAATAATAGAGCAATGTTGAATTCCCCGCTAACTCTTGGATTCCCGCTTGTCCGTCCAATTCTGCGTTAAAAGATGATTTTAGCATCCGAATCGCCAAAGGTGATTTCTCTTGAATCTTTTTCGCCCATTCAACAAAGGTATCTTCTAATTCCCCCAAAGGAACTACCGTGTTTACGAGTCCCATATCCAATGCTTGTTGGGCATTATATTGATCACAAAGAAACCAGATTTCACGAGCTTTTTTCTGGCCCACACTTCGCGCCAAATAAGAGGCACCAAACCCACCATCAAAGGATCCAACTTTCGGACCGGTTTGACCAAACATTGCATTCTCTGCTGCAATTGTTAAATCACATACCACATGAAGCACATGACCACCGCCGATGGACCATCCAGCGACAGCTGCAATCACCACTTTTGGGATGGATCGAATTTGTTTTTGTAGATCCAATACATTGAGCCGCGGAACTTCATCTTTTCCCACATACCCACCGTGCCCACGAACAGCTTGATCTCCACCGCTACAGAAGGCTTTACCTCCTTCGCCGGTGAAAATAATAACTTCAATATTTTCATCATCACGACAAATGGTCATGGCATCAATCATTTCTTTAACGGTACGTGGTGTAAAAGCGTTATGCTTTTCCGGACGATTAATACTAATTTTTGCTATCCCCTCAAAAAATTCGAAGGTGATTTCATCATATTTTCGAATCGTTTCCCAGTTCTGTTTCCAATTCATTTTTATCTCCCGTTCAAAGTGTTAAACTGTTTACGCGTAAAAATTTTCGTAGCTATATATACATGGAGAGCATGAACACTTATAATTTTTTAAAAAATTCAGTATTTAATTCCATGTCCGTAAAAATTTCCAGGACTCCCGATTCCCATCCGGTTATTTCTTCTAATGATTTTGCAGACCGGTACTCCAACCCAAATTCTTGAGCTGTGAGTTTAGCCGTCCGTTGGTGTGGTGTTGTAAATAATTCTGTTAAATTTCCCTGCGATGATGCTCCAGAAATCATATTAAAGATACCACCGCCATTATCATTTAAGATCACAATTCTAATATTTCTTGGAAATTCATGGTTCAGCCACAACCCATTCCTATCATAAAAAAATGAGAGGTCACCGATAATGAGCACATGTTTTTGAGCCGGTTCCGCCAAGGCATGACCGACAGCAGTGCTAACAACACCATCAATTCCAGATGTCCCCCGATTGCACCAAACATCAATAGTCGGATTTTTAATTCCAATAAAATTAGCAATGCGCACGGGCATACTATTCCCGAGATGGAGCTCGCATTTCTCAGGTAAATTTTGAATTATTTTTTGGACCGCTGAAAAATAATTGAATTCAGAGTTTTCTAATTTTGAATTCAAATTTTTATCTACTTTTTTTTGAGCCTCCGATAATAGAGTAAAATAATTACTTTTCCCTTTTACAACTTTTGTGATTTTCCCTTCATTTCTTTTAGACCATTCCTTGAAAAATTGTAAAGATGGCATTACAATCGTTTTACTTAGCGCTTTAAATGGATCTCCCACCATTCCTTCGCCTATATGCCAATGATGCTTTGGTTTATATTTCCTTAAATATAATTTCAAATTTTTAGAAACAATCGATCGTCCAAAGGTAATCAAAAAATCTAAAGCCATTGTCTTATCAACAGTTTTAAACATTAAGTCAATCGATTGAATACCCTCATCAACACCATGGAGGTTTGAAATCACATCCCCAAGAACAGGAAATTCCAATTGATTTAGCAATTCAACCAATTCCAGATTTGGCTCCATTTGCCCTCCCAAAACCAAGACTTTTTCAGACGATTTCAATAACGATTCAAATTCATTCCAAACCGTTTCATCAATTTCATATTTTTTGAATCTTTGCGGTCTCTGAGGCTTTGCGTTAAAAATTATTTTTCTATTTTTTTCAAGATAAAACGGCTCACGAATTGGAATATTCAAATGCACCGGACCTGGCCCTCCATCCAACGCCAAATTGAATGCAGTTTCCGCTACAGCCACATTATTTTTATCAAATATATAACTGCCTTTCACATGGTCAGCATAAAGATTATTTTGACGAATAGTTTGACCATCCCATTGGTCAATCCATTCCGGTGGACGATCAGCGGTTAGAACAATTAGTGGTACATTTTGATAAAACGCTTCAGTCACAGCCGGTGCAAAATTCTGTGCAGCCGTTCCCGATGTACATACTAAAACAACTGGCTTCCCCGATTGCTGAGCCATTCCCAATCCTAGAAAACCAGCGGACCTTTCATCCGTAACAGAAATGGTCTCAATAACCGGATGTTTTCCAAAACCAATAAGCAAAGGAGCACAGCGAGATCCAGGGCATACGATCGCTTTTTCCACACCAAAATCGGCACAAAGACCTACTAAATCATAAATGTGTTGATTAAGTTGCGTTACCATTTTATTTTATTTTTATGGTATGTTTAGTGTCCAAAACAATCCCAATTCATCACATCTAACAATGTCTGGCATTTCAAGGTCGTTTCGTCCCATTCCTTTTCTGGCACAGAATCATGGGTAATACCAGCGCCTGCATAGAGAACAGCATGATTTCGTAATATTTGCATACAACGGAGATTCACATAAAGTCGCGAAACGCCATCCATGTTCACTGGACCTAAAAAACCACTATAAAATTCACGATTCAAATGTTCATTGGCAGCAATGAATCGAAGGGCAGAAAATTTTGGCATGCCACAAACTGCCGATGTTGGATGAAGCAAATGTAGCATCACTGTACCCAATTCAGGAAAGTACACATTTTTTAAGTCCACAGTATATTCTGTTTTTAGATGAATCATATTCCCAGCTCGAGAAGAACGCGGTCCCGTTTCATAAAATTCACGCAATCGGATTGTTTTAAATTGTTCAACAATATATCGGCTTACCATGGCTTGTTCTTCAATTTCTTTATGGTTCCATTCCGCTTCTGACAAATCTTTTTTAAAAGGGAAAGGTTGAGTTCCTGCCACGGAAACAGTTCTGAAATAATCAGAAGATGATTCAATCAAAAGTTCAGGTGTTGCACCCATCCATGTGCTTTTACCCGAGATTGAAATCAAACTCACAAATGCATCAGGATAGGCTTTTTCCATTCGAATGAATTGGTCAATAATATTGAATTTTTCTGATAGTGGTTCATCGTAAGTCCGAGCGGAAACCACTTTATCAAATTCAGCTTCAGCAATAGCCGTAATTCCTTTTTCTACCATTTGGATAAAGTGATCTTTTTTGCCAGAAATTTCCGTATCCGGACGAGTATTTAAATGATACAGCATTTTTGTATTCTTCTCAGATTCTTTGTGGTTCATAGATTTTCCAATTTTCACTTCCCAATTCCCAATTTCATTAGTGGAAGAAAAAATATCAGATTTTAAAAATAGCGTTTCATTACCATCCGGATTCATGAAAGGACTTACCACAAAACCCATTTTAGTATTTTTAAGATTTATGCGCCCCTTTTGGGGTGATTCAGACAAATCAGCTAGAAAATGAATGGTTTTTTCCCGTGGGCACCGCCAAACTGCAACGGATCCATTTTCCGCCATAACACTAGACCAAAGCGATTCTAAATTTGGTCTATTTTCAGTACTAGTTATCATTAATCTGTATGCACTTTTTTGTCTCTATGTTTAGATTCTTTCTCGATCACCGCCAAAGTGAGTCGGCTCACTGCTACCATTTTTTCATCATCATTTTTAATTTCAATATTCCAAACTTGGAATTTTTTGCCCAATTTTAAAGGTTTAGCTTTCCCGTAAACCCATCCATCCCTGGCAGATCTCAAATGATTACAATTTATTTCTACACCAACTACCGTTTGGGTTTTATGATCCACTTTCATGCCACCGGCGATACTACCCAATGTTTCCGCTAATGCCGCCGATGCGCCACCATGTAGTAATCCAAAGGGCTGAATAGTTCGATGATCTACAGGCATTTTTCCGCAAATAAAATCATCATCTAGATCCGTGATTTCTATTCCAAGATTGCTTACCATCGTCTTTACACCAAAGGTGTTTATTTTTTCGAGTGCTGTTTTATTATCCATATTTTTTCCAAATATTCCCGAGTTTAACTTTTAATGTGTTCGATTCCAATAACACATAGACTTAAAAGCTTTTTTGTTATTTCTTTGGGTTTTTACCTGTCCATCCGGTATGAAGCGTAGATGGATAAATTACATGATGTACTTATTTATAACCGATATATAATGTACAAATCCCAAATGTCAATGGAATGGCTTTGCAATTTTTCAATCCCACCGATTCCATAATTTTAATGAATTCACGTCGAGTCGAAAAACTCATAATAGAGTCTGCTAAATATTCATAAGCAGCGGGGTTTTTGGTAAACCATTTTGCAAGTTTTGGCAAAACGCCATTCAGATAAAAACTATATGTATTACGCCATAACCCATGTTCGGGAGTGGTGAGTTCCAAAACCATTAACTGTCCTTCGGGAACAATAATTCGTTTCATTTCTGTTAGAGCTTTTTCTTTATCGGGAATATTTCGAATGCCAAAGGCTATTGCCGTTACATCAAAAGAATTGTCATGGAATTGAATTTGAGTCGCATCTCCCCACTTTAAATCCACACGATCATTTAAGTTTTGGACCGATACTTTTTCAAGTCCCTTATCAATCATTTCTTGGACAAAATCCACTCCTGTTACGTTAACATTTGGATGGGTGTTGGCACAATCTAAAGCAAGATCACCGGTACCAGTCGCCACATCCAAAAATCGGTTTGTGTTGAAAAAAAACATTTCAGAAACAGTCCGATTTCGCCAAGCCACATCTCGCCCACCTGACAAGACCCGATTCAAAAAATCATACTTATCCGTAACGGATGCAAATATATCTTTCACAATTCCAATGCGTTGATCGTCGTTCATATCCTGAACGGATGGATATTCTTTTGTATTTAATTCGTTCATTATTTTTTGTGTTGAAGTATTTTGTGCTATTGTGTTCACGGTCATTAATATTTGAACACTTTCGCGCGTTCACACTTAAGAGAATCCTTTACTAAAAAATATTATTAATCCACTTACCCAATCTTCATTTTTAAAATGATCTGCAGTTCCATTCGATTGTGCTTCGTGGTAATCTTTTAAAAATCGATTCAGAATTGAATCTAGAAAAAAGACAGCTTGCCCTTTATTAAAATTAGAATCCAATTCATTTCGATCCATACCATCTTGTATTATTTTGCCTAAATAGTCATTAGATAAGTTTTGGAGTTCTAATACGATTTTTTGTCGATTTGGAGAATCGGTAGAATAAATGAGTCTAAAATAAATTTTAGCTAATCGTGGATGTTCGGTTATGAATTGAACACCCGAATTCACAATTCCTGTTAAACGTATTTCAAAAGGTAGTTCCGCCGTTTCATCCCGAACCTTCCGAAGATACGCTTTCACTTCACCCAAAGCCAAATTATAAATATAATCATAAAGAAGACTCTTCGTTTTGAAATAATAAAAAAGTGATCCTTTGGCTATGCCGGCCCGCTCCACAACGGTATTCATAGATGCCGTTTCATAATCTCTATCAGAAAATTCAGCTACGGATGCATCCACAATTCGTGCCTGTTTTTCGTAAGGTAATTGTTCAAACTTATTCATGGATGTAATTATTAAAAATATGGCAATGACCAGGCGGTCAATTTATAGGAATTATAAACAAATTAAAACAAAAAACCCCCACAAGATACGAGGTTTTAATTAAAGTGAATCGGTGCGGGTAGAATCTGGTTCAAGCGGTGGTGGTACTTCACCCCAATATGTGGGAGAAGTATTTAATTGGTAACTGATGTTTTCATTAGTCTGGTACACTTCGATCTCATCGCCAATTCGAATATTACTAACAGACCATTCCGCACCTGAGCGACCAACGGCAATTTGACCTAATAATTTTCCATTATGGTCATTCAAAACTAATTGTATCCCCGTAGAATCACCAACGTTGAACTTATCCCATTTAGATTTATTTTTGGATACAAGGGTCGTTTTTTTGACATTTAAAACCTTATTAAAAAAACTATCCACTGTATTTTCTTTCACAATCAAAGTATCATTTCCATCAATAGACCAACTTTCACCATTAAAAAAAAGTGAAATAGATTCAGTTCCATTTGAAACATGAATATTAAAAACCTCATCACGTTCAATGTCAAATACTTGATCGCTATCGGAACTCCGCTCGCTTTGTTGAAATTGGTTTATCCCAAACAAAACTAGCAATACACTCAATGCGATTAGAAGCCATTTCATATGTTTATCCATAAAGTTCCTCCAAAATATCACTTCTACGTTTTTGCTGGCGCATCCGGATTAATCCAAACCCAACTATCAAAAATGAGGGCAAAATTATATTGAGCCATTTCCATGTCTTTTTAGCATCATCAGAAACTTCTCCCAAAGGACGAGATGTGATTTCACGAGATCGAAGCGCAATCAAGTCACGATCGCCAATAAGATAGTCAACAGAGTTCATGATGAAAATTTGATTTTCAGGAGAACGCCCTCCTCCTTGGTCAGCCATAAAATCGGAATCACCCACAAGGATAACTTGGCTCATAAGGCCACTTTCATTCACTCTTTCTGAACGTGCGCTTAGCACTTTATCCGCTTGATTAAACATGCGAATAAATGGATTTTGTTTCGGATCAGGATTTAAATTAAAATTGCCACGCATTTCACCCGATTGTTTCGACGTAAATAATAAAGGGACATAATTCACATTCCCCATGGAGACAGAATCTTGTTTAATCTCACTAGCAAATATCAATTGAATTTGCTCAAGTCCTGCCACAATCGCTTCATTCGTATTGAATGAATGGATGACTGGCAATAATGGATATTCCATAGGAACATTCATTCTGATCGGTCCCATTTGTTGCTGAACGTTCACCCGGCCACATATTTTATCGATAACTAAATTAGGTTCAATCGTAAAACCATAATCATCAATCAAATCAAAAATATTGGACTGAATTGGGAACGCTTGCTGAATCTGAAGATTAGTTTTAATTCTACCTTGAGCCAGTAATAAGTTGCCACCTCTGCCAAGAAACGTTGATAGATTTGTATAGGCTTCAGTCGACAAAGAGTCTGAAACACCACCCATAAGGATCGCTGTAATTTCAATTGGAATAGTTTCGTTCAAATTGACAGGTTTTACCGTGTACCGTTGCCTCAGAAGATTCTCGATATTTTGATATTGACTAGTTTCACCTTCAACTTGGACAATACCAACAGTTGGTTTATTAGTTTCAACCAACTTCTTTATCTTGGATGTAATTTCATATTCTAATCCCGTTGTAGTCTGAATAACGGGGAGCACTTCTTTTTTATCTTCATATTGAATTACCATCCCCATGAGGACGCGCTTCACTTCCATTTTATCATTTTCAACTACTTGCATTTGGACAGGCATAACGCCTGCTTTTTGTGCTTCTTGCTCTATATCTTTATCGTCTTCCGGGCGAAAAAATTCAAAACTAATATTTCCATCGGCAATGGCCTCATACTCTTCTAAGATATCTTGAAGATAACGACGGTTGTTGGCATACTCTCCAGGTAAATCATCAGAAAAATAGACTTTCATAGTGAGCAAATCATCCACCTGCTTCACAACCAATTCACTCGAAGACGACAAAGAGTACATATCATTATCAGTCAAATCCCAGCGAAAGAACCAATTGCGCGAAATACCATTCAATAAAAATAAAACAGCAAAAAGTAAAACTCCCGGAACAAAAACAGATTTTTTCATATCTATATTTTTAAATATTTTTTTCATTATTTCCACCGCCGAACGTCTAATGTTTGAATTGTTAGAAAAATGAAAAATCCAATCATTGAGAAGAAGTAAACCAAGTTTCTCGAATCTATAACGCCTCGTGAAATATTTGATAAATGGTAATCCACTGCCAAGAATTGAAAAAAGCCTGCTAGGGAATGAGGTACGAAGACCAATGTTTTATCCAACATGTAAAAAACGAGCACAACAAAAACACCGATAATAAAAGCGACCACTTGATTCTCTGTTACACTACTAGCATAGATCCCAATGGAGGTAAAGGTTGCACCCATCAATGCCAAACCGAGGTAACCACTAAAAATGGCACCAATATCTACATTTGTCCCTACGGACACCAATGTAAAAAAGTGTATCAAAGTCGCCACTAACCCCAAAAGGATCAAACAGAATCCAGCAAGAAATTTTCCCAACACAAATTCATAGGAGTTCAATGGAAGGGTTGAAATGGTTTCCATAGTACCGATATTATTTTCTCGGGCGATCAGTCCCATTGCCACTGCGGGAATGAAAAACAGATAAACCAAAGGTACAATATCAAATAACATTCTCAAATCGGATTGGCCGAAAAGGAAAAATGTATTGGTAAAAAAATATCCATTCACCACAGCAAAAATGACCAAAAATATATAGGCCATTGGACTGTTAAAATACCCCAGCATTTCTCTGCGAAAGACGGTGCGAATATTATGCATGGGTCCCTCCTCCTGTGGTTAAATCACGAAAAACATCTTCCAAATTTGTCGTATGTGGATTCATCTTCAGTATAGACCAATTATTATCAACTGCATATCTAAACAAATCTTCACGAGGATCTTTATCCTTACCATATTCAAATTGAATCTTTTGAACGCCATTTGATTCTTCCATCGATATATATTTTACTGATGGCAATTTTGCTTGAATATGTTTCACTGTTTCAGTGGACGCTCCCTTAATTTCCATATTCAAAAGTACATTCCCCATGAAGTTGCTCATGAGTTCATCGCTAGTGCCATTAGCCACAATTTCACCTTGGTTAATAATAATGATCCGATCAACCGTTGCTTGTATTTCTTGAAGAATATGGCTGGACATAAATACCAGTTTTTCTTTTCCCAATGATTTAATAAGGCCACGAATTTCAACAATTTGGTTCGGGTCTAATCCTGTAACGGGTTCATCCAAAATCAAAATTCTAGGATCATGAATCATGGCTGCAGCTAAGCCGATTCGTTGTTTATATCCTTTAGAGCAATCAGAAATATTTTTATGAACAACACCTCTTAAACCGCACTGTTCCACCACTCTAGCTAACGCCTCTTTAAAGGGTCGCCCTGTAATCTTACGAATCCCCGCAAGAAATTCTAAATATTCATAGACGCGCATTTCTGAATATAATGGATTCAGTTCTGGCAAATAACCGATCTGCTTTTGAATCTCATGTGTGTGATCAATGATATTCAAATCATTCACCTCAATGGACCCTTCTGTCGGGACTAAATATCCCGTCATCATTTTGAGTGTGGTTGTTTTTCCCGCGCCGTTTGCGCCTAAGAAGCCAACAATTTCCCCATCCTGAATATCAAAGGATATGGCTTTCACAGCTTCTACTGCACCATAATTTTTGGATAAATCCGTGACTTTAATCACTGGTTTACAGCCTCCTCAATTTTTGTTTTTCACTAATAATAAGAATAATTAATGATTAAAATACAACAAACAGTCTTAAAAAGTTCCGATGAAGTTATAATGAAGAAATAAAAAATTCCAAGTCTGATATTACATGGATAAAATCAGATTATCTTGGCTTCTGATTATTACAAACCATTTT
>Ga0308019_10002751_pt1 | contig 9960 bp, 8 predicted proteins | sample Neamet284_FD_203135 | JGI IMG/M metagenome (GOLD analysis project Ga0308019, IMG submission 203135) | Marine microbial communities from water near the shore, Antarctic Ocean - #284 | ecosystem: Environmental > Aquatic > Marine > Unclassified | place: Southern Ocean | collected 2014-10-01
GATGGTTCGAACCCAACCTATGGCGAAGAACGACATGAAGCCCTTTCTGCACTCTCCTTTGGTTGGCGTATTGCGCGATTTTTAGCGATTACAATGCAACCATTCTTGCCATTCAGTTCGACTCGATTGTGGGAATCACTCGGTCAAACAGGCGATGTCTCACAAATACCTTGGGATTCCGCATTGGATTGGAATGCACCAATGACTTGGAACGAAGCCAAACCAGAGCCCTTGTTCCAACGCTTAGATTTGGAGGAGATTCTCGCTTCAGAACAATCACTCGCAGAGACATCAGAGTCAAAAGAACAACCTGGTCACACAGTTAAAGGTGGCAAAAAGAACAAGAATAAATCGAAGGAGGAAACAAAAATGACCGAAGCCCCAGAAGGAATTGCCTATCTCAATTTTGAGACGTTTATGGAAGTCGACTTACGAGTTGGTAAGATTCGTACCGTTGAAGACCATCCGAATGCTGACCGCCTATTTGTCGTGCTTATCGATGATGGGACCGAACAAGGCCGGACAATTTGTGCCGGTTTGAAAGAATATTATTCCGCTGAAGAAATGGTCGGTAAATCGGTTGTATTTGTTGCCAATCTCAAACCGCGCTCTTTGCGGGGCGTCGATTCAGAAGGTATGATGCTAGCTGCCGATGATGGTGAAGGTAAAGTTCGTCTTGTCACTATCGATGGTGATATTTCCACAGGTTCACAAGTTCGCTGATCATGAAGCCATTCGATCATGAACTGCCTGCATTATGTTTCTTGAAAGTTCACTACAGAGCACTCGGATTCCAGGTATTTCCTGACGCATATCCTCGCCCATCTCACTGGGTAAAGATTGAAGATTGATTTCAACATTGAACAGTGCACCTTTGACTGCAGCACTGGTGAGAAGGGCAGCTACGCCTACATCAGAAACTGCATTTCCATTCCCTTTCGTTGCTAATGCTTCTTGGCAAGACAGAAGCTCCATCCCAAGAACGACTGTTTCATAGGGTATTTCTGACGCTTTCAGTGTTGCTTGACGGATACATTTACGTCGAATTCCAACTTCATCATCGTTGGTTTTAGGCATCCGGAACGCAGCCATTACTTCGTCGAATGCGTCGCTGTCAAGTTGTGCAAGTTCACCGGCTCGGAGATATGTTTTTTGTGATATCTCTTCCGCTTTTTCTGCAGCAGGCCATCCTTCTTGCCATTTCTCTTTGCCCAAAGTCAATTGTGCCACCATGCGGGTGAGGGCAGTTGCTTGGCCCAAGGCCACAGCAGCAGCAGTTCCACCACCAGGTGTCGGATCTGAAGACGCCAGCGCATCTTGAAACTCTCGAAGTGTCATATCCATCCAGTTCATTCACTCACCGCCTCTCGCAATGCCCATTCAATAATTCTGGTTTCAGGTGTAAACGGTTCGAGATGACTTAAGCCCAAACCGTCGATTGCTGCTTGCACGAGTATTTTTTCATCAGTCACGCCTTCTTCTGCGTACCAACGTCCAGACTCCAACATTGCTTCAAGTGGCACTAAGCCTACAAGTTCACTGCCAGGCGTCTCTATACCATGGTCATTCGCAATACTTTTGCATGCTTCAAAAGCGACATGCATAGGACACTGCACAACATCTCGTAAATTCATAGAAACTTGACTGATTCCATGCGCTTCAAGAGATACACCCATGCCTTGGACCATTGGTAAGATTCCGTTCATCCGCATCTTTCGTCCATCACCTTGTTTGATGAGGCGTCCAGTTGACCGAACCAATGAACCTATCTTTTTCGAAACGATGGCATCAGGTTCATCGATATTTACATTGTATGCAACCAATATATCGCGTGCTCCAATGGTAATTCCTCCTGAGCGTTTCACATTCTCACTCCACTCCTTTGGGCCGAAATCAGGGAATCGCGTATTCTCCGAGTGAGGGGTTTCGCCTTCACTCAGGCGTGCTTCCAAGCCTTCGTATTGCCCCTTCCGGATGGTTGAAAGTAAATTCTTCTCTTCATTCAATGCCGCTGCACCATACAGGAATGTAGGTGTGTTGCATTCATCACCAACGCGTTGGGCAAGTGAGCGGGCTAATTGTACGCAATCATCCATTGACACACCCTTTAATGGGACAAAGGGGCAAACATCAACAGCACCAAGACGAGGATGTTCACCTTCATGCACTGACATATCGATTTCTTTGATAGCCTTGCGAATCAAGAGGAATGCAGCCTCCTTGACCGCAGCTGGATTTCCTGCAATTGTGATGACTGTTCTGTTGTAATCACCATCAGGTTCTACGCCTAGAACGGCGCATCCTTCTATGCCTCGTACAACATCGATGATCCGTTCAATCTTCTCTGCATCACGGCCTTCAGATATATTCGGCACACATTCAACAATCGCTTCCATACCTTGAGGTTAAAGAGGCGGGCTTTGAATGTTAACGCTTGTAATCAAGAAAATCAACCGTATAGGGCATCAGGAGAGGAAGTCACACCACTGGTCAATTTCTTAATCTGAATCCTCTCGACGGCAAGAAGGAAATCAGACTGAGTGATTTTGTTTCTCTTTTCGCGTATTGCAACCATGCCTGCTTCGACACATGTCGCTTTGAGTTCAGCGCCAGAATAACCTTCTGTTTTATCGACAATTGCCTTCAAATTAATCTTCCCAGTCGACATTTTAGATGCATGGAGGGCAAGAATATCTTTTCGGCCTGCCTCATCAGGCAGAGGGATTGTTACGATTCGATCGAAACGTCCTGGTCGTAGTAACGCATCATCAAGAATATCTGGTCGGTTGGTGGCAGCAATAATCTTGACACCTTCAAGAGCATCAAAACCATCGAGTTCGGCAAGTAATTGCATCAATGTACGTTGCACTTCACGGTCTCCGCTAGTGGAGCCATCCAAACGTTTGGCCCCGATTGCATCTATTTCATCTAAGAAAATTATCGATGGTGATTTTTCCTTGGCCAGAGAGAATAATTCTCGTACCATTCTTCCACCTTCGCCAATGTATTTCTGTGCTAATTCACTACCAACCATTCGAATGAATGTTGCATCGGTATGGTTTGCAACCGCTTTAGCGAGAAGTGTTTTTCCACAGCCTGGTGGGCCAACAAGCAAAATTCCCTTTGGAGGGGTAATTCCTATTTTCGCGAACAATTCCGGTTCAAGGAGGGGTAATTCAATCGCTTCACGAATAGATTGTATTTGTTCATCAAGTCCAGCAACAGAATCGTATGTTATGTCTGGCTTATCAACCACTTCAGCACCGCTCACTAGCGGATCCCACGCCTCGTGAAGTACTTCGATAACTGCTAAAGTGTCTTGATTCAAAGCAACACGAGTCCCAGGTTTCAATCGTTCAGGTTCTAATCGTTGGTTTAATGAAACTTGGAATACAGTACCGTTGGAGGAGCGAACAATTGCAGTACGCTCATCGAGAACATCTTGTAAATGGCCGATGATGAGTGGTGGTGTTTTCAGCAATCGAACCTCATCGTCGAGTCGAGTAGCTCTTTTCTTCAAGGTCCTAATTTCTGTTTCAAGGTAGGAGCGCTCATTGATTAAATTTTGAGAATCGTCGAGAAGTTTTTGATAGTCTTCTTCTAATTTTTTGATCTCATCATCAGAGTGTGATGAAAGAGGGGTGTTGTTATTTTCAACCTCAGTACTCATAGGACTCAAACACTCGTCGTGGCTACAGTTTGTTAAGTCGTCGCTCTTCCAAATTGCTGTCTTTCGCTCCGAAGGCTTCAAAGACAGTCGCTCTAAGCAGTAAGTGGGACTGAGAAGCATGGCAGACTGTGAATTATGTGGCGCAATGAAAGTCAGTGTCCGCCATGTCCAAATGGGGAAGGCAGAAGTAACCGCTTGTTCACGTTGCTATGATAAAATGAACCTTGGTCCAAAAGAAACAGCACCTGGCTTAGCACGTGCTCAAAGTATGAGTGCCAAGCCAACACATGGGACTTCGTATACTGCCAAAGGGAAGAAAGGCAAAGACATCATGCTCAAAACTGAAAAGGAACTTGTGAGTGATTATGCTCTTCGAATTACGAATGCTCGTAAGGCCAAGGGTTGGAACCAATCCACACTTGGAAAGCGGATGGCAGAAACAGTCAATATCATCAAGTCCACTGAGAATGGGAAGCGACCGACAGACTCCGTGCTAAAGAAATTCGAAAGAGTTCTTTCCGTTTCTCTTTTCGAAGCCTCAACGCCCTCGGAGACTCAGCGCGTAGATAACTCATCATCTCGTGGTATGACGCTTGGCGATTATCTTGACGACCTCCGGTGAGTCTATGCCCAAGATTTCTGTTCATGCAGTTTGGCTCGCACAAGATGACCCTAAGAAAAATACAGCGGTCCTCGCATCCAAACGCGGCAACCTTCGTCTTCACAAACACCTCAAGACGCTACCAAAGCGAGGGATAATCCTCGAGCCTTTGTGTGGGAAGGTATTCGGCCCTGAAGATCATCAATTGCTCCTCAAAGGAGGTTCACTCGTCGGACTTGACTGTAGTTGGGCGCATATTGAAGAAAGTGTGCGCGAAGTTATGCAAAAGACACGCCTTCAACCTCGTATGTTGCCACTCCTCTTGGCCGCTAACCCTGTCAACTGGGGGAAACCTGGTCGCCTTACTACGGCTGAAGCACTTGCAACAGTACTCTACCTCATTGGCGAACGCGAACAAGCCAGAGAAGTCCTCGGGGCATTTCGCTGGGGTGAGCGCTTTTTTGAACTTAACAAAGAGCCTCTCGATGCGTATGCTGAAGCGAAATCAAGCAGTGAATTAGTTGATCTTCAATTCGAATTCTTTGACATTGAACGTCCAGAAGAGTCCGAAGAGACTTCAAGTTAGCCCAGTATGGCAAACCATGGAGCGTAGCCGACGTATTGGGATTCACCGATATAGAGAAGGCCGCTCCCATATCGCTGAAGACCATTTAGCCAGTGAAACATTGATTCACTTGTATTCGGGTGAAGATAAAATTGCGAGTTTACTCGGAACACCTACTGATCTCACTGAATTATTTCTTGGCCATGCATGCGCAGAAGGGTATGGCCTCTTTGCCGATGCAGAAATTGAAAGTAAACAGAGTGCAAGCGGTTCAGTCGATGTGCACATTAACCAAACGCTTACCCCTCCAGTTTCGAATCAACGTGTGATTACTTCATCATGTGGTGCATGTAATGCGGATGGCTTAGAGGAGTTAATCGATGGATTGCCAATCTTTAACCACGCCCATATTCCGGTTCAACATGAGGTGCTCCATGCAGCACTTGAATCGATGAAAGAACTGCAAATTGGTTTTATCGAAACTGGTGGAATGCATGCTGCAGCGCTGTGGAATCACCATCAAGGATTACGTCATTTGTCAGAGGACATTGGGCGCCATAACGCAGTTGACAAAACAATTGGCAGAGGGTTAATCGCAGATGTCTCATTTGGTCAGGAAATACTCCTCCTCTCGGGTAGATGTGGATGGGATCTTGTGGCGAAAGCTGCGCGTTCAGGCATCGGCACGATTGTTTGTATCGGAGCATGCTCGACCTTAGCGGCAGATACTGCTCGTAGTCTTGGGATGAGGATTTATTCCTTTATGAAGCGCGAGAGTAGTGTCGCAATAGGCCTTGTTTCCTACATTGAATACGACAAGCCTTGAGAACCCCCCCACCGCAGGACATCTTGGTGAGCGTATGAGGGATGATGTCCGAGCAAATACTCCACCAGACCGACGTTCATTGAAAATCAAGAAAAGGAAAAAGATGGCAGCAGGCATTCCAGCAGTCACATCATCTCTAAAACATGGTTTACGCAACATGGGTTTGAAACGTTCTGTTAAAACACTCATGATGGTCAACCAACAGAGCGGTTTTGATTGCCCTGGATGTGCTTGGCCTGATCCTGAGCACCGAACAACTTTCGAATTCTGTGAAAATGGAGCTAAGGCCGTCGCCGATGAAGCAACAACGAGCAGAGTCACTCCAGCCTTCTTTGCCAAGCATAGTGTCCAAGAACTCGCAGAACAGAGTGATTATTGGCTCAACAAGCAAGGTCGCCTCACCCATCCAATGGTTCTTGAAAAGGACAGTTCACACTACACTCCACTTTCCTGGGATGCGGCCTTTGAACTCATTGCTGCAAAAATAGATTCGTTGGAACATCCTGACCGTTCGGTCTTCTATACTTCAGGCCGAACAAGTAATGAAGCCGCATTTCTCTACCAAGCAATGGTTCGCAGCCTCGGCACGAATAATTTACCTGATTGTTCGAATATGTGCCATGAATCAAGCGGCATGGGCCTTACCCCGACCATTGGAATCGGCAAAGGAACCGTTCACCTTGACGATTTCAATCACGCAGATGTGATCATGGTCATCGGCCAAAACCCTGGGACAAATCACCCTCGGATGTTGACTGCGTTACGCGATGCTAAACAGAAAGGTGCGACTATAATTCACATCAATCCCTTACCAGAGGCTGGACTTGAACGGTTTAAGCACCCACAGGATTACATGAAATTAAATTTCGAAACAACTCAATTATCGGATTTCCACATTCCCGTTCGCATGGGGGGTGATGCTGCATTGATGAAAGGATTCATCAAAGTTCATGCAGATCATGGTGGATTAGATCACTCCTTTATTGAAAAGGATACTGAAGGTTTTGATTCAATGATTGAACATACACAAGCCTTCAGTTGGCCAGTACTTGAAGCAGATTCCGGCATTAGCAAAGAACTCATGGTTGAAGTTGGTACGGTCTTGGCCAAATCAAAAGCGACCATCGCGTGTTGGGCCATGGGTCTTACTCAGCAACCGAACGGGGTTTCTGTCATTCAAGAAATCGTCAATCTCCTTCTCATGGGTGGCCATGTAGGTCGACCTGGTGCAGGTTTTTGCCCAGTCCGCGGCCATTCGAATGTTCAAGGAGACCGGACGGTTGGTATCTGGGAGGCTGCGCCACCTGATTTCATTAAAAGGATGGAAGAGGGGTTGAATATTTCGCTTCCTAAAGAGCACGGTTATGATGTCGTTAATGCCATACATGCGATGAGAAAAGGTGATGTTGATGTCTTCTTTTGTATGGGTGGTAATTTCATCTCAGCCACGCCAGACACCCAAGCTACAGCTGAAGGAATGCGCAAGGTCGGACTCACAGTACAAGTTTCTACCAAACTCAACCGTTCACACCTTGTCACCGGTGAACAAGCCCTTATTCTACCATGTCTGGGACGAACTGAACTCGATACCCAAGCAGAAGGCCTCCAGTTCGTCACTGTCGAAAATTCCATGGGTATTGTCCATCAATCGCGAGGAGGTTTACAGCCAGCATCGGAGGAATTGCGTAGTGAGCCTTGGATTGTTTCACAACTCGCATCCCATCTGCTCCCAGATTCACCACTTAACTGGAACGAATTATCAGGGAATTACGACCACATACGTGATTTAATGGAAAGATCCCTTGTAGGGTTTGACAAGTACAATGAACGAGTCCGCAATGAAAACGGATTCCTACTTCCTAATCCTCCTCGTGATTCAAGATCGTTCTCTACACCAACTGGTAAAGCACACTTTACAACGCATCCACTTCCGAATGTTACAGTGGCCGATGATCGATATGTAATGATGACGATACGCTCACACGACCAGTACAATACCACGATCTATGATGTCCATGACCGTTACCGAGGCATCAGTGGAAATCGTAGAATTGTTTTGATGAATGCCCTCGACATGGCAGAACGAGGTTGGAAAAACCGCCAACCACTCTCGATAACAAGTCATTTCGAAGGGGAAAAACGCCATGCTGCTGGCTGGCTTGCAGTCGCCTATGAAATACCTCGGAAAAACATCGCAACATATTTCCCCGAGGCCAATTCTTTAGTCCCATTGAATTCAACTGCAGCCCTCTCAAACACACCTACCTCGAAATGGGTTCAAGTGACGCTCGAATCCGAATCATCCCCTAAAAAGGGAGAGGAAGAAGAATGACGAGTATTGGTTATTGGGGCCTCATTACTTCAAATTCTGAGTTCCGTCGTTTGTGGTCTGCTTCAGTCATATCGATGCTCGGTGAATGGTTCAACACCATCGCACTCTTTCTGCTCATCTTTGAATATACAGACTCAGAATTCCTGCTCGGTATTTTATTCACTGTCCGAATGTTGAGTTTTGCACTGCTTCAACCCATAAGCGGGTTACTTGCAGATCGTATGAACCGTAAACACATCATGGTTTGGTCGAATGTATTTCAGATGTTTTTGGCTCTCGGATTCTTAGCAGTTGATGGCCCAGAGGATATACCTTGGATGCTTGCTTTATCTGGTGTGATGATGCTGCTTCACGGCGCATATGTGACGGCCGAACGTGCTGCTTTGCCAAACATCGTCTCAAAAGAAGACCTGGCCACCGCTAATGCCCTTGATGCTGCTTCTTGGTCGACTGCTTTGTGCCTCGGCGCAATGCTTGGTGGGATTGTAGTCGAATATTTCGGGACAGATGCGGCGTTCATCATCGATGCGGGAACATTCTTGCTCGGGGCTCTGCTTCTCGCCCCATTGACCATCCCGCAAACATTCGATAAGGACATCTCTGGGCCATTGCTCACAACTGCTTTTTCCAATATCCGGAAAGGTTGGACGCGTATCGCAGAGGAAGCTCGGTTACTTCGAATCGTATTTGCAAAGGCATCATGGAACATAGCAGGAGGTGGCCTTGCCGGAGTCTTCCTGGTCATTGCCGGTTCTGATGTTGACGGATTTGGTGTAGCGCTTGGATTTGGATTATTCTTTTTCGCCCGAGGAATTGGAACAGGTACAGGACCGATACTCGCTCGGAAATTCCTTACGGATCAAGAAAAGTGGCCACTGCTTGTTGGAATCTTAGTGATGATTTCAGGCTTTTTTTACTTCTTTGTTGGCTATACCCTTGGAGTAAATATTTGGTTGACTATATTTTTGGTGATGCTCGCACATTCTGCAAGTGGTGCGAATTGGGTTCTCTCAACCATTTTGACACAAATGTGGGTTGAAGACGAAATCAGAGGCAGGGTCTTTTCCATCGACATGCTCATCATGTCATTGACGTTCTCAATTTCAAGTGCTTGTGCAGGGTATTTACTTGAAAAGGAGATTGTCACTCTCCAACAGGGTTTCCAAATTTTCGCTCTTGTGATGATGGGCTCAGGACTGATATTCACACTCTGGAAACCAACTGCTCGGGAACTGAACGTCTGAATTTTTGATTCCGGTTGAGAACCTTGCATAAGAATGCTCAAGGGCATCACCTCCAAGGCACAATCATGGGGGGCCAAACGTCTGCATTGCGTGAGTGTCTCGGCGAAGGAATACCGAGCGAAATCCCGCCGCATCCCGAATGGGATGATTCAGTTGACCACGCACCTCCACGCCGCCAAATTCTCACTCCAAAGGAGAAGAAACTCGCTCTCCGCAATGCATTGCGCTATTTCCCAAATGAACAACACGAACAACTCGCAGGTGAATTCTTGGAAGAGTTGGACTCGTTCGGTCGAATTATCATGTGGCGATACCGCCCTACTGAATACGAAATGCGCGCCCATCCAATCGATGCTTATCCAGCAGAATGCGCGCAAGCAGCGTCGATCATGTTGATGATACAAAATAATCTCGACCCTGCAGTTGCCCAGTTTCCACACGAACTGATTACGTATGGTGGGAATGGTTCAGTGTTCCAAAATTGGGCGCAGTACCGCCTCGTGATGGCTTACCTGACGAAGATGACTGAATCACAAACACTGGTCATGTATTCAGGCCATCCACTTGGGTTATTCCCTTCAATGCCAGATGCCCCTCGTGTCATCATCACCAATGGTATGGTTATTCCAAATGCTTCATCACAAGATAATTATGAACGCATGAATGCACTTGGAGTGACTCAATATGGTCAAATGACTGCAGGCTCATACATGTATATCGGG
>Ga0308019_10002755_pt1 | contig 9954 bp, 19 predicted proteins | sample Neamet284_FD_203135 | JGI IMG/M metagenome (GOLD analysis project Ga0308019, IMG submission 203135) | Marine microbial communities from water near the shore, Antarctic Ocean - #284 | ecosystem: Environmental > Aquatic > Marine > Unclassified | place: Southern Ocean | collected 2014-10-01
CTATCATTGTGCGGTTTGGGATTGGGTGGTCTAATATTCCACCATGCAGTTGCACCCATAATTTCACCGCCAGCTGGGTATGCGTGAAAATAAAGTTTTTTTACAAATTCATGAAATGCATTTTCTGGTTCAGCATATCTACCAACCCATTGTACTTTCGAAAATGTCATCGAAGTCTTTCCTAGTCGATCATATAGATCATCATCTAAGAAATCATCATATATCTTTATCACTCTCTACTAAACTCCTGTTCACAATATGTTCATCTTCAATATCTGCCTTACTTTGTCCAAAGTAAGCAACCGCATAATGCTCTCGTATCATCCAATTATTAATGGTCATTTGAGAGTCAGTCTTTCCATCATGTATAATGAATTCACCTAAAATTCTGCCGTATTTTCCTTTGCCATCTTGTCTTGTGCGTAGTGTCTGTTTTGACCCAATTGGCAAATAGTGTAACACTATATCTTTTGCCATCAGTCCGTATTTCTTTTCTTCTAAATCTCTCGTTCGACTCTCTGGTGTATCAATACCATAAAACCTAATTCTTTGTTTCTTTAACCAAACACCAAAGCCTAGGTCTATATCGACATCGGCCGTGTCTCCGTCAACTACTTTTACAATTGTACAGCTATATTCATACACCGAAACTTTCTCCACAACCACAAGATGATGATGCAGATGGATTTGAAACCTTGAGAAATGACCCAGCTAAGTCAGTGATATAATCCACTTGACTTCCTAATAGATAAATTTCTGCTAAGGGGTCTATTAATAAAAATCCCTCAATTGGTTCTACACATGGAACGTCCCGATTATCTTGCGATTCGAGCGACCAAATGTATTCAAATCCATTACAACCACCTGACTTTACGCCAAGTGAAACGAAGCCGCCATTGGCTACGCTCTGTAGGTATTCTTTTGCTAATGGGGTTAATGTTACCATATGTTATATTTATAATCGTTCTTTAACACACTCTCCAGTGCTTTCCATTTTTTCAACTTTTTTTATCAAATTAAAAAATAAATCAAAAACCCCCTGCATTTTTTTCTCAGGACTTTCTCTGGTGTATGGGACACACAAGGTGTTTACCTCAGAGTTTTGTTTTTCAACTGCCACTCTAGCTTCCATGCACGATTCCATACTCGGCATTTCGGTTTTGTAATCAAACCCACCAGACGACATTGCAGTTACAATCAGTAATGCTTTAATCATTGTGCGTCACCCTGAGCAATTAATTTGGGCATTGACCAAACCATCAGTGCCATTCCGATACTGGCGAATAAAAAGAATTGAGCAAAACCCATAGTTTCTTGTTCCAATCCACCAACACACCCTGCAATTAAAAACAGGCCTATAATAAAACGTATCATTTTACAATTTCTCCATCAAGAGTTTTCCAACCATTATCTTCGCACCTATATGTTTTTCCGTCAAGTATAACCATATCACCAACACTAGTGCTGCGACAAGATTTTCCTGCAAATACAGTTTCAACTTCCTCATTTTTCCACCAAGCAATATGAATACTGTTGGTTTTTACAAAAGCCTCTTCTAATTTTTTTGCAAGTGGTAAGTTCTTATTAACCGAAACATATGCAACAACCTCTGATTTTTTTGTGGTTTTGTCATAATGAAGAACCGCAACATCTTGGTTCATATAATGTTTCATTAATTTATCTAAGATTTTACTCATGAGTTATAGTACGCATCTTCAGTATAATAACCAATGCCGAAACCCAGCAATGGATACTTCCCAACTGTCTCAATAATATCACTAGCGGCCATCGAAATAGTAGAACCATCAGACCACTGAACATAGACCTCTCCACGCGTGCCGTACCCATCAATCTCGACATCAGCTACAACTTCGCCTTCCCATATGGGATACATTGCACCGAAACTACCAACAATTTTTGTACCTAAAGTAATGGTCATCTCATGTCCTCATTTATCATCAATATATACATAATACCATACGAAACAGGGGTTGTCAAGTAAAATCTGAGCTATACCTCACAATACATCATATTGGCAGCATCCCATTTAACTTCGGCATCAGGATACCCTCGTACAGCGAAGTGATCTGATCCATCTGATCCTTCAACCACTTCCACATCCTTGCAAGCATATAACCGTTTTAGGTCAACAGGACTAGGTTTCCACCCAAGGTCTTCCAGAACTTCCTCGACATCGGGAGGCGATGGATTACCCATGCTACGGGCTAACATATTACAATTAACGGCATTAAATCTACTATAACTAGTCATCGTGTTCATCTCTTCGTTATTTCTCATTATACCCAAGTATACCATACGAAACAGGGTTTGTCAAGGCAAAATCAGCGAATTTTAAAGATATAATGGGCCCGTCCAGTTGATATTATATCCACCATCAAGGACATTTCCTCTCGCTCTGTTCCGAGCAGGAGCGGCCCATCCAGCACACATCAAAAGATCGCCCCTCTTGAACTTCTTGTCACCATCAGTGTTGACAACAAACCCCCAAGCAGAACCACCGCTCTTAGTCAAAATCTTAATGTACTTAGAACCTTTCTTAACAACCCAACCAGTGACAAACTCCCTATTCATATCAGAATTGAAACTCATCTTTTCGTAATCTGCATTAGCAGCAGCAATCATATTCTTAATACCGTCATCGATATTGTCAAACTTCTTATTAACAGGAATAGTCATTCTTTTCACACTCTCTCATTTATCATCAATATATACATAATACCAAATGAGCCATGGTTTGTCAAGGCAATTCGCTGACCGTAAGTCATTGATTATAAAAGGATTTTACTATCACGGCCAATTAATTTCATCGTTTTTTCTTTGCTAATTCCATCTCAATCCATGCTTTTGCACGATTATTTTGGATTTTCTTGCGAAGTAGCCCCTTTATTCGTTTAAACACCCCAAAAAGAATATCATCTCCAGCATCGTTGTTATCTACAATAACCATATTACCCTTAAAATGATTGTTGAATTTACCAATATTAGTCTGAACATCTCTCCACGATTTAACCACAATAGATTCTGGTACGCTACGAGATCGTGATGCATTGCGTTCTAATGCCACATCTAATGAGGTGTTGACAAATATCATGTGAGTATCATACCCTAGTTGACGCAACCCATTAGATTGTGTCGCAATCTTATCAAAGTTGTGACCTGTGCCATCAATGATAAGTCCAAGTCTACCTTCAAGATAGTTTGCTTGTTGTTTTTTGGTAAGTTCCTTTGCTCGGTCACGAATCGGGTTACGAGCATCTGCTTCAGCATCAGGCATTTTGAGAGAAAGGTTTGCATCTTTAAGCAACTTCTCAAATGCGTTATCTGAATTGACTACCTTGAGTCCAGTTCCACCAGTGGTTTTCCTGACAACGTATGATTTACCGCTGCCAGGGCCACCTGCTAAAAAGAAAGCTTTAAATATATTCGGGTCGTAAACTCCCTCTTGTAGTTCGTGAAATGTTTTCATTGTGTTTTCCTGATTGCTCTTGTTTTCTATAATTTACTATTCGTTCTATAACATATTTATCGTTTTCAGACAGTGGGGTTATATTTCGTTCTTGTCTTAGGAATGTTTTTTTTCTGAGTAAATTTCTAGTTTTTTGAGCCATTGATTTATCCTCGTTTCGGTTAATAGGTTAAAAGTCTTCTGATCTTGTAGTCCCCCCAAAAATGCCGGGCGGTACAATTTTTGTCTCTACACCGTCATATGTCTCCTTCTGTTTGGTTATTGTGATATCGCCCTGTGCAAATGGTTCATAGTTATCAGACGGGCCGTCTAGTGGTTCTTCCATAGAATCTTTGACTAATGATAAAATCATTGTGTGTTTTTGTGGTGACTTTGCAAAATCAAAATCATGCCTTATATTTTTGACTAAGAATGGCCCCCTATAAAATCTGTCAGTATTTTCATTTTCAGCAGCTTTAAGTGCAGCCGTGTATGGAAGATTGAGTATTACCTTCTGTCCAGCATTTATATAAGTATTGCCATGACACAGTATATTAACACTAAGTCCTGATTTTATTTGTGTCAGCTGTGAGTTTCTTCTTTGCAACCATTTCTCTGCTCCATACGCTTCATAAGGATATGTATTGTCTGGGGTTGCCATTTGACCATCATTTCTATTGACAAGAGAAGTTGGTACAACATAAGTTCTTACAGGGAAATCTGATACTCGCTGTCCACTTGGATTTAATGCAACAGGACTTGCTAAAGGGTGTTCTGTTATGCCCTTTGAAACTCCACTAACTATGTGGTCTTCATTTTCAAATTCATCATGATAATTGTAAATTTTTCTTGAAATAGATTTGTTGCGAATATCATGTTTTATAAGCTCTGATCCATACATGCCAGTTCTATAATTCAATAGTGTATCGTTGTTTGCTATAACTTCATAGCTTAGAACATTGTTCAAATCTTTAATAACATCAATCACACCATTTTTACCAGTAAGCGCCCCAGCTTGAAACGTGGTGTACTCCATAAATGTTTCTTGATTATACAAACTTGAAAGAGTTCTAAAATTAAACCCACTAAGACTTTCATAAAATAAGTATGTTGGAGAAGCCTTAAATGTTGCAACTGATTGATCTCTAGCAGTACTAATAACATCTAATGGTCTTATGTTTGGTGCAATATACTTTTTAACACCAGCTGTCCTTTCTACAAAAATATTCTTTTTAGTTTGTAAATGATTGACTAACATAGACAGGACAATATCAGACCACGGCAACGTGAAACTTTTCTTAACTTTGATTCTTTCATTTCTAACCAACTCAAGACTAACAAAACTTAGATTAAACAACTGAATATTATTACCAACTTTTTCTCTCGCGGTTAGAGAATGTACTGCAAACAAATTTTCGGTGAAATCTATGATGCCACTATCCTCTTGAACAGATGGAGTTCTAATTTTAAGTGACAGAAATTCTTGACCTATGATTGGGCCATACGAAGATAAATTTATAGAATCTTGTATTGTTATTATGCCGCTTATGCAACTTTGATTAATGTCTTCAAATATTGTTAATTTTACTACAGATGGTAAAAGATTAACTCTAAGCCCCGATGTAGTAATTAACGATATTTCATCAACAGTAAAATCACCAGCATGCTGTAATCCGTCTGCCACTATCCATTATCCTTCATAATTGATTTAAATTCTGATACGAAATCAGTAACATATTCTGGACTAAGAAGTCTTATTTTTCTTAGTGTATCTTGACGCTCCTGTTCATACTCATAGTTGGTTATTAGAGTTGCGGTTGGATAATCTGTGTTGTCTGTTCCAATATTAATTTTTACAGTAGTGTCACCCGAAGTTTGATTTATTTCGTAATGATGTATTCCACTGATATTAGAATATTTGTCGGCAATATGAGCAAGGAATTGATTTTGATTCATTGGCCACTGATGATACCTGTCAGTAATATCATTAACCATAAGAACTATCCAATGATACTCTGGCTCGTCATACAATTTGTCTGCAATAATCTCAGGCGTTTCTCCCTCTTTAACATCATAGGTGTCAAAGAATAAAGTGTTGACCTTTACTTTTGCTCGAACTGCAACTCGTTTCAATAGATGCGTTACAATTTTATAACTTTCATCTCCAACGGAGTCATAAACATTTAAAGGAAATTGTGCAAAATACATTTTTAGAATCCCTGTGCGATTTTATCTTTAGTGATGATTTCCATCTCTTTAAACTTTAAAGAAACTTTTGTTGTCTGTGGTCGCCCACCTTCATACGCAACAAATCTATCTGAACCATAACTTATGTCCATACTCTCTAATGCACAGGTAGATATTTTATTGAGGTGTTTGTTTTCTCCGCTTTTGTACATATATCTTATGTTGAAGAAACTCGGTATGTCCATCTCCCTAAAAGATGTATCTGTGTATGAGGAAGCCATATGAAACTTAAATTGTTGTACAATTTTTTCTATTGTATCAGCTTCTGCTTCATCTTTTGGTATAAAAACAAAGTCATACGAAAAACTTCTTCGTCCAACACCCTCAAACATCAGTTCCATTCTTGGAGTTATAATTGCTCCTTTTTCCAACGCAATTAACGCATTGGCGCCGGGAGCAACTGTGTCAAGTGTTTTTAATAACATATTTTGTACACCTGCTTTAGCAGAGTCTAATACAGCGTTTAGACTTGAATTAGCTGCATCTCCACTTTGACCTGAGAATGCTTCGATAGCACCTGCCCCAACAGCAGCCAATGCTCCAATTTCTTGCTCTCCATAGTTTGAGTTATAACTAACAGAAATTGAAGGTGGCATATATAACGCAATCATAGTGTCTATTCTGGTTGTTGCGGCTTTTGACAATTGAATGCCTTGGCTGGGGCCAGACAAACCTCTCGCCTTATTCTGTGCCGAGCTATTCTTTTTTGTTTCTTTATCTAACGCAAGTTTCTCAGCTTCTCGTTGTTCTTTACTCTTTTTTTGTTTGAAACTTCCACCATCGCCGTCGTCTACTTCTGTATATTCATTCCCTACTACCTTTGTAAGATTTGCAAGGTTACTGCCATCAACAGCGCCAGATTTTAATTTTGCTTTATTCTGTTGTAAAATTTCAAATATAATATAATGACCTTGCATATCATCACCCTCAACGCCAGCAGGATATGCAAGATTTTTAGTTGTAAATTTTGTTGGTCTGTTGGTTAATGCAGCTGCTGGGTTGGTTGGATTGAGGTCTACGCCAAATATGTTGCCAGCGATATTTCGCAACCCATTAACAGCAACTTTGTTTGCTGCTCTGGCGGTATTCGCAACAACCGCATTTCTTAATCCATCTAATATTGCCATAAGTTTTTCCTTATATATACTATTTATAAGCTATGTCATACTCAGGTCGATATATTCCAAAAAACCCCAAAAAATATAAAGGGGATCACTCTCAAGTTATTTATCGTTCTCTTTGGGAGCGCAGATTTATGGTATACTGCGACTCCAGTAATTCTATTATAGAATGGGGTAGTGAAGAGATCATTATACCCTATTTATCACCTTGGGATGGAAGGATTCACAGATACTTTCCAGATTTTTACATAAAGACAAAACAACATGACGGTTCTATTAAAAAGTTTATTATAGAGGTTAAACCTAAAGCTCAATGTAAACCACCACCATCTCAACCCAAGAGAAAGACTAAACGATGGTTTAATGAAGTTAAAACATGGGGTATAAATGAAGCAAAGTGGAAACACGCAAATGAATGGTGTTTAGACAATAATATGGAATTTAAGATACTGACCGAAGATCATCTTAATATTCGTTATAAATAGAGTTATGGCTACTAGTAATTTCATACAATCGGTTAAAGACGAAACAAGGGGCAAAGACCGTTCTGTTAAATGGTATCGTGCTAAAATCAAAGAGTTTGGTAAACCTGTAGCTATGGATTTAATACGAGATGGTAAAAGAAACAAAAAACAATTCTATGGTAAATTGAATATGTTTTTCTATGACCCCAAGTTTAAAAAAGAGTTGCCGTACTATGATACGTTTCCACTGGTGCTTCCGATAGAAAGATACTCAGATGGATTTCTTGGTGTTAACTTTCACTATCTACCAATACCGTTAAGAATAAAGTTGTTAGATAGAATTATGACATTTGCAAATAGTCAAGACCTTGATGAATCTAGCACTAGAATAATTGCAGACTATAGCAAATTAAAAAAAATAAATATAATCAAACCAACTTTACATAAATATTTACATTCAAGAGTAAAATCACAATTTCGTAGAGTTGACGCAGATGAATTTAAAATTGCTTGTTTGTTACCAGTACAGCGATTTAAGAAATCCTCTGCAGCAACAGTATGGAAAGATTCTAGGAGTATGATTTAATGGCAGGAAGTCTCGCACAATTTTTAGAAACAGCCGCATTTGGTGTTCTTAATGATGTATTGTCTGGATTTCATTCTAATAATGGTTACGCAGTACCCAACAGATTTGAAGCATTAATTATTCCACCAACCGCAATGGGGAAAAATTCTTCTACAACAGGGTCAAGTGGGTTAAGCAAAAGTTCGTCTGATGGTAGGGCAGTATCGTTGCGTGTTGAATCAATTCTTTTGCCTGGGCGAAACTTAAACACCCTTACAGACTCAAATATATATGGCCCCACAAGAGAAATTGTTGATGGGGTAACTTATGCAGATGATATAAAAGTATCATTTCAAGCAAGTTCTGACCTTGCTGAAAGAAGGTTTTTTGAGGAATGGCAAAAGATAGCATTTAATGAAAAGACTTGGGATGTAGGATATTACAATGATTATATTGCTCAGATTGAGTTATACTTGTTAGATAGACAGGATAAAAGAAGATTTGGAATTAAACTTTGGGAGTGTTTTCCAAAGACAATTGACGGAACTGAATTAAATCAAGGAACAAACAACGAAATCATAAAGAACGATGTAAGTTTTTCTTTTAGATATTGGACACAACTTGATATTACTGCTCAGCCAACAAGTATAACTGACCGATTGGTTAGCACATTTTTTGGTACAGTTGAAAGACGAATAACAGGATCAATACCCAAGATATTGAATAGATTATAAACGGAGATTAAAATTATGGCATTACCTAAATTAAACAGTGCGAGTTATGAATTGAATTTACCATCAACAGGAGCGACAATAAAGTACAGACCGTTTCTTGTGAAGGAACAAAAAGCATTAATGATTGCTCAAGAATCAGAAGATGAGAAGGTGATTGAGAATACATTCGCTATGATCATTAATGATTGTGTTACAGATGATGTTGACCCATACAAGATGCCAATGTTTGACATTGAGTATGTGTTTCTAAAGATACGAAGTAAATCTGTTGGAGAAATAGCTAATTTGGTTATAATTTGCCCAGATGATGAAGAAACTAGAGTAAATGTTTCGGTTCCTTTGGAAGAAGTTGAAGTGCAAATGGAAGAAGACCATACGAATGCTATTAATCTTACAGATGACGTTAGTGTTATAATGCGGTATCCTTGTCTTGGTGACATGAAAGGATTTAATGCACTTGGTGAAACAAAGTCATTGTTTGAAATGATAAAAAGATGTGTACATGAAATTCATGATGGCGAAGAAGTATATCGTAGAGTTGACATATCTGACAAGGAGTTGGATGAATTTATTGACAGTATGTCCTCAAAGAACTTTGAAGAGGTTGGGAACTTTTTTTCAAGTATGCCTAAGTTGTCGTATGAAATTGAGGTTGAAAATCCTAAGACAAAAGTTAAAAGTGTAATCCCAATTGAGGGTTTGCAAAGTTTTTTCGAGTAGCCCTTTCACATGACTCATTAGAAAACTATTATCAAATGAATTTTGGGATGATGCAACATCACAATTGGAGTTTGACAGAAATAGAAGAAATGATACCTTGGGAAAGGGAGATATACATAGGACTATTAATGAACCATTTGAAGGAAGAAGAACAAAGACAAAAGCAAGAAAATAGAAGGAGATAGTTATGTCAGAGGAAGAAGTAAAAAAAGATTATCATCCAGCAGACACTAATGGTGATGGAAAGGTGTCCAAAGAAGAACAGCAGATGTTCTTAGAGTTCAAACGCAAAGAACTAGAAGATGCAGACGCAATGAGAGATGCACAACGTAACATGGCATGGTTTGCACTTACAGGAATGTTATTGTACCCTGCATGTGTTGTTATATCGGTTGTGTGTGGTATTGAGTCGGCCGCAAAGATACTAGGCGATATGGCAGGAGTATACTTCATTGCTGTTGCTGGTATTGTTGCAGCGTTCTTTGGCGCACAAGCAATGTCTAAAAAAGTAGCACCTAAAAAGTAGGATATTCAGATGGCAGACGAAAAAGTAGTTTCATCAATAAGCGGGCTTAGTAAAGTCACACAAAAACTGGTGGACGATAGGCAAGCAGAGGCAGACGCAGCTGAATCTGAA
>Ga0308019_10002757_pt1 | contig 9949 bp, 11 predicted proteins | sample Neamet284_FD_203135 | JGI IMG/M metagenome (GOLD analysis project Ga0308019, IMG submission 203135) | Marine microbial communities from water near the shore, Antarctic Ocean - #284 | ecosystem: Environmental > Aquatic > Marine > Unclassified | place: Southern Ocean | collected 2014-10-01
TTATCTTCTAACATTAGAGTAGCATGACCGTAAGATCCGTTTGCCTGTATTGTAAATTGTAAATCAGTTAATCTAAAGTTCTGTACTGGAGATGACTGAGTTTTAGATGTTGTATAAGTATATACTAGAGTTCCATCATAATTATATATGTAAATCTCAGGTGCGGATTCAGTTGGATCAAAACTAGGAGTTAGTGTCATAGCGGTGATGTCCCTGATGATGATGCGGCTTGTTGTTCTATGTGTCTCATTCTATTCTCAAGTTCTCTGTCACCTCTGGTTGAGTTGAATCTAATATCAAATACTTTCTGTTCTGTCATGCCTAGAGAAGACATAGAATCTTGAGTTAAAGATACATTATTAAAGTTACTGTAATTGCCGTTGTTTGCAAATGCTTGAGAGATTGCTATGATTCTAGCGGCTGACGGTATCACGGCTCCTGTAGAGGCTCCTATATCTAATCGTATTTGTTCTTCACTTGTTACAGCAGTTGAAACCCAGTGTACTGTTCTAGAACCTCTACGTGATTCATAATATCCAGAAGCATCATTTGGATTAAAGCTAATTCCTATTCCTTCTGCTTTCTTTGCTGCTCTTGCGTTACTGCCTGCTGCGATTGATATATTTCTTTCATAATATCTGTTAACTACATGTTGATTACCCATTCCGTGTTCTGCACCTTCTCTAAGATATTCTGTATATGATGCTGCCATCTGTTCATTTGCTATCTCGTCTGATCCAAATTGTCTTGCCATTGTTGTTGTAGGTGCATAATTAGCCCAGTGTGCAGGTGCAGGTATATTAGATCTGTATCCCATACCTAGTTGTTGGGTTACTCCAAACATATTACCTGCTGATTTAACTCTATTACCCATACCAGAGTTTGCCATGTAATCTGCTTGTGCGTTTGCGGCATAGAAAGCGGCTGATGCTCTACCATTCCATGTAGTGTTAGCGTTAGCACCGTTGTTAATTTGAGACTGTGTATAACCACCACCAGATGATACATTAAGACCACCATTTACACCACCATATTTATTCATGTAATCATAATCAAATTGTGACTGTCTACCCAAGTTAGTTCTAGTCTTAGTAAAGTCTAATCCTTTTGCTTGTTGTTCTAATAAATAATCTAGGATAGGTGATGAGGCAGTACCTCTACTACGATTACCTTTACCAAAGCTTTGTACACCAAGACTTCTGGCTTTTGCGAGTGCTGCTCCTTGATTTCCAGCATATGATATCTCACCCATAGAGTTAATATCTGCTTTACGATTAATAACTATCTCTTCACCATTTAATGTATATGTACCATTCATTGGATTATCTTTAAGCCATGTTGCAAGTCCGTCAAACTCTTCTTTCTTAAATGATATTGATTGTGATACCTCTTTAGCCCACATGAATTCACCGTCAGGATCTATTTTATCTCTCCATAGTTTATTTTTCGGATCTGCTCCACCGATTCCCCTGAGAGTTAATGCATCCGTATATTTCATACTGGTGTTAGCGTTAGGTTTGAATTTCATATCCATTGCTTTACTACTGTCAGGTGTTACACCGTTAGTCCAATTATCTGTTATGTTAGCATCATCAGTCATCTTATTCCACATTGTTATATATTCTCGGGAACCTTTTTGCATTCCACCAAGTATTTTAAGATATTCACCTTCCTGTTGATCTTGAGGTAATGAATAGAATGTCAATCGTTGTTCAAACGTTCCAAGTGGTCCTACTCCTGTTGCTACTATTGCTGAGTTATTTCCACCCCAAACCATATTATCTGCCATGACACCCATGTAGTTTGACTCAACTGCTCCTCCACCATATGTACTTTGTCCTCTGTTTCTTCCACCTACTTGTATGTTTGTTTTACCGTTATCTGGTCCAAAGAAACCGTAGAGTGAATCACCTATAAACTTAGCGGCATCCATTAAAGCACCGTTACCTACAACACTACCTTTTCCGTGAGTTGTACGTAATTTCATGTTCTGTTCTACTACCCCCTGTAAAATAATTTCATTTTTCTTATCAATTAATAATTGTTTTATTGCGGGATTACTTTGTAATATTATTTCTGCATCTAACATCTCTATTGCTGATTTTGGACCGGCATTTTTTGCAGTTGTCCATGCGTTAGTCATACCTTTGTCTTGAAATATCATCTCTACTATTTCTTCTGATTCTATATCTGCAATGTTACCCATTCTACCACCTGTATTACCTGTTTGCCAAGGTACATTAGGTTTTACAAAATCGTTTTTAAATCCACCTCTGGCTCCCACTTGTTGTGTTTTAACCTGTAATCCCATACCATTATATGATAAATAACTAGTAATCTTATTTCTGTTATTGCCACGTATATTTTCTATTGCTGTCTCAATATTAGAACCCGGTACCAACTGAGTAGCACTCATTCCACCTACAGTAGGACTTATACTGCCAGAGTTTGAGGAATCAAATGCACCTGATGAACCTCCAGTTAATGATGCTGCTGATCCACTGGTTCCACCTGAGTTAGTGTTTGGGCTTCCAAAGCCCGGACTAAAACCCGAACCTCCACCTCCAAATTTCTGATTTAATTCTAACAAACTATTTAAGTCTCCTTGTGAACGATACCAGTCTTTCAAGTTCTTAATGTGATTTTGCATTGGCATAGTTTGTTTATTAAGTGCATCAGTCTGATTATTCAAAGCGTTAGTCTGGTCATTGATTGCTCCGGTTGTTCCGTCTACTGCTGATCCAAATCCTATGGTTCCGGCTGTTGCTGCCTCAGTTGCCTTTGTCTCGTTCATCATTGCGGCTGTCATTGCTATTGTTGCTACTGCTCCGGCTGCTAGTATCGCCCAACCAATCGGGCCTCTAGCGATGTTAAGTAATCTATGTTTCCAAGTTAGTTTAGTTACCGCGATATTTTGTATTCCTATTGCCATTGTATGTGTTACTGTTGAGGATGTTGCTGCTGCGGATGCTACTACACTTTGTCCTAATGCTGTGTTTCTTAGATATTTTGATAAGGTATTTTTATGTGTTGCTATTCCATCCATAATCATAGCCTTTGTAGATGCACTCATCATGTTACTCATAATCATCATAGTTGATATACCGACGTTTGCTATGTTTGCAAAGAACAGCATATATACATCTGTTACAGCGGCTTGTTCGATATTTAGTTTATCTGTTTTAACTGCTAAATCATTTGTTGCGGTAGTAATTTCTTTTGTAATGAGAACAGCATCTCTACCTGCACCGTTACCTGCTTCCTGTAATTTAATTAATTGAACTTGTTTTCTCGCCAATAAATCCTGTGCTCTTTGTAATCCTACAGCGGATGCGGCTGCTCTGTTTTGAACTCTGTCTAAGTTAGAAAGTGAAGTGAAAGTTTGTACTGCTGATGTAGATAGGTTAAGCATACCCATACCCATAGTCTGAAATCCTACTGCTGCCGTTGTTGCTGTCTGTCCGGCTTTGGTGGCTGCTACAGATATTTGATTGAAAGCCTGTGTACCTTTCTGCCCGGTTTGTTGTAAAGTGTTACCTAATGCAGTTGAATTCATTCTAAATTCCTTTAATTTAGCTGTTGCTGAATGCATATCTACTCTAACTCTAACTGTACTATCAACACCACCCATAATAACATAAAGTAAAGAATCAGTAAATAGAAGTATCTATCCTATTTTTACGTTCTTAGAAGTAATGAATTTACCGGTTCGTCTACGTCTAGATAAAGTACGCTTGAATGACTTACGACCAGTCTTTGCCTTTTGTACACCACCACCTCTACCTCTTCTAGTGTTACGCTTTGTACCTTGAAACAATCCTACAGTCTTTGAAAGATTGGTATGTACTTTATGTCTTGTAGGTATATTCTGTCTAGGTGTCATACCTTCAAAGAATGGTAAATGTTTTGGTAATAATGCTACTGCCAAATCCGCGATGGCTTTATCTAATGCGTTGTTTAATAATCCTTGAAGGAAGAAATTTGAATCTTGACGCTTTATCTCTACCCGAGTCCTAAAAAATTCTTCTCCACCAATGAAAAAGTGCATTGCTTTACCACTCTTTGCTATAATTACTCTTGCGTTTACACCTAGTACCATACGTGTATATGCCTCAACTTGATTGGTACCTATGATAATTTCTTTAAATGACTTTGTAAATATAACCCAGGAATCACGTAATTCACCAGAATCTACAGGAGTTAATTCTTTACATATTCTAAGGAATGAATCACCTATCATATCTATAAAATCCTGTTCATAAGTCTTACTACTTCTAACAGATTTTGCTAGATTACGTATCATTCTCTTCCATTGTGCATCAGTCGTAACAGTCATTCTTGCCATACTATTCAGATTCTTCTTGTTGAATCATCTTAATACGAAGCAAATTTCCTATGTATGGAGCACCTTTTTCAGTCAGTAGTGATATAGCCTCTGCCAGAGTTCCATATCCAGCAGTAACATAGTTATTCAAGAGTAATCCCTCTGATATATCGGGAAATGCGTTTAAGGCTTTGCTTCTTTCGTTACTGTCTCCGGTAATTGCTGAGCGTATTGCATCACCGCTTCTATCGAACTCCAGTTTACTAAAAAAATCAAAATTTCTTCTGATAGTTTAGATAATTCTGCAATGGTTACTATTTCACATATTGCATCAAATGACATTGGATTTGCTAAACCTAACTTACTCACACTGTTATAAAATTCAATATTCAGTTTATCGGCTTCTTTCTCTGTTGTTTTTGTATCTTGACCGGTAGCCAGTTTTACTAGTTTATTTCTTAATTCATTGATAGGTTTAAATTGTGCAGCAGAAACAAAGTCTTTAAATGTAAAAGTCTTTATTATTTTGTCTCCACGTTTAACTAATAATTCACCGTCTTGGTAATTCGTTTCAATCATGATAATAAAAAAGAAAAAGTAGTATATAAACACCTACTATTATGCGGCTGCGATAGTTACTGAACCTGCTCTTGCGGTGATAGATTCTCTGAATCCATCTGCATTGGAAGCGGTCTTTTGTCTAGAGTATGATGTGATTACACAATCAACAAATTTTAATACCTTATCTGGTGATGTAGAGATTACGTATTGTGCTACTCTTTCAGTTTTTGCTACAAAGTCAGTTTCTAATGTTACTGCTTTTACGAAACAATCTACTGAAAAGTCTACTCTTCTTGTTGATGCTTTACAATAAACAATCTGGGCTGTACCATTAATTGCTTGTATTGACATACCTCTAGTTACAGTTGCACTAAATTTACTTTCTGGGAATGCTGCTGAATTCCAATCAAACGGATCAACTCCACTACCTGTATGTGTAATAGTTGCTGCTGATTTCTCAGATGCGTAGGTTGGTGATGCTGATGCATATGGACTGGCGGTTGTAGGTAATGTTATTTCTCTACAAACAAATGTCATAGTTGCGGACCAAATTCCTCTGTCCAAATTAACGGTGCATGAGGTAGGTCTGCATCCATACATTGCTGTATAGTTCTCAACACCATTAAGATATTCAGAAAACATCATATTCAGTGATTCATCAATAGAACCTGCACCACCACCAGAAGGTGAAAAGGCGTAGTTAATTAATGCTGTGTCAGTCATTTCAAATGAAATACTGAACGTATAGTTTTCCATAGTCTTAACGGCATCTATAACATCTTCGTTACCTAATACGTCTGTATCAGAGTGCTGAATATCCGGCTGTAAATTTATGTCTGTAACCTTGCCTACTGGGAGTAATGTGAATGTACCTGTTTTAACTACACCATAATTAGCGGCTGTTGTAACGGTATCTCCTTCTCCTATGTATTGCAAGACTTTAACAAAATCGCGTTTGGATTGTATGTTATGTGCTGTTGCCATTGTAAATACTTAGTTAACAAGTGATATAAAGAAGTAATATTAAGTCTTTAGTTTAAACCAATTACAAAATAATGAGCCTTGAGAGGACACTCTTAGAGCAGCATCATCATCTACTCCTATGAATTCCCATTGTATTTCGGTATCTTGGAATGATTCTATCTCAGAATCTTGTGAACCTAGAGCCAGAACACCATCTACACCATTAGATTTCTTTATTCTAGTTGTCTCGTTTGGTCTTAATTCCCATAGTAAGCGGTTGACTTCATCCTCGAATAGATACATAGTAGTAGGGTTCTCAGCCCATATATCTATCATAATCTCAGTTCTATAGTAATGTGAGAAATCTCCATTAGGTTCATCCTCTATCATACGTTCAGTTGAAACAATAGAAGTCTTTATAATGTTAGGTGAGGTCATGAAATCTTCGTCTACATTCATACTAGGAATATAAGATAGAGGTTCTACTATAGGAGTAATAGATGATGTGTTTGATGCATTCCAATCTGCTGTTATATGGGCTGCTATGGTTACATCCATAGGTTCTCTAGTTCCTACAAGATGTCTAATGGTTACGGTCAATTATATCACTCAGTCTTGAGATACAAATCTAATATGGTAAGATTCGCCTCTTATTGAAGTTGTCTGATCCATAAAATCATCTAGCATCTGCTTGCCCATGATAGTGCGTTGTGATTCTGCTCTAGGATCTCTTTGTTCTTGTAACATACCTGCGGCTATCTGATTAGCGATACTCTCAAATGCTACTGGCTCATTATCTCCTGTAAGTTCTTCTCTTAAATTTAATTTAACGTTAATATAATCTGTTGCAGACTGCAATGCGCTGGTCACGCCTGTCGGTGTTACTGCCTTTGCCGTTCCATAAACTAACGTCTCGACTGTAGCAGCGGTACCATAAACCATAATAGATGTAGGTATTAATCAATTACAAGAAGTAATTAGTTTAAATCATCACGGAAATCATACATACGATACATTACTTTTCTCCATCTTAAACCAAATCTTCTCCAGGTCTGTAGATAATATATCTGGTTGTCCAGTTCCTTATCAGATAAACGTTGAACTGTTTTATCCATAGCCTCTGTTCTATTATGTACGGCTGCTGTATGCCAGTTTAGTTCTTTACCTTTAAGATTACCAGAGGCATCATTGACTGATAATATTGCTCGTCTGGTATGGTCATATGAATATAGTAATACGTGTCCTAATCCGTGTGACATCATTGCTAGGTTAGAAGCCATACGCATATCATCTTTATTATCTAGAATGAATAGATCTATCTCAAATTGGCCTACCTTCTCATGAGGTATTAGGTCCGATAAATTACCTGTATCTCCGGTCCTCCAGTTATATTCTCCGTACATCTTACTATACAAGGTTGTAGGAAAAAATCTTACTCTGAATCTTTTAATTCTGGAGAAGGTATATTCTCTGGTTGCTTCATTTTCAATGTGAGATACATGATCCTCTAACCACTTGTACATAATCTTAGTATATCTCATTCTTTCATATAAACCGATATTTTTAAAACCGGTGAATTTTATATCCATAATTAAAAAAGAGGCTAATCCTCGTCTACCATAAATCTACCACTCTCTTGAATTGCTGATCCATTTGATTTCATGAATTTGTTTTTCAATGTGGATGTTCTATAGTTCTTTTTCTGTGTCTCAATGACTGCCAATTCTTTATCATCTAACTTGAGTAGTTTTGTTTTCATATCAAGAAGTCTTTTTTTCTCGATATTATACTCTATAGTTTTGATGGTTAATCTTTGATAGTTCTCTTCTAGGTAATTGAGTTCCACATTAATTTGTGCTATAGTTAGTTGAACCATAAAAAAGAAGGGAGTTATCTAGTATATAAGTAGGTACTAAACCGATTTATTAGTTGCTACTCTTCTGCCTAGACCTAATACAGCGAATGAGGCTAATACGCCTGCTATCACTATTAGTTTCACATCACTCCATAGTGCTCTACCTTCTGTGGATTCATATCCATATATGTAAGCACCTAATGCTACATATCCAACTGCTCCAAATACAAGCAGGGATATAAGTACGACTTGGATTTTACCAATCATGTTATCATCTATCTTGAGAGTCATAGGAAAAAGAGATATAAAGTAGTATATAAGTACCTAAACTACAGATATATAGATGGCTATTATCATGCCTATGGATGCTATAATACTGAATATTCTCTCCCATCCCCATTTATTCTTATTAGACGTATTATCCCTAAACTCTTGTTGTACCTTATGATATTCTTCCTGTTTTGTGATTCTATTGCATAGATCTGATATTTTTATGTCCATAACGTCAAGTTTGTCGAAAATACGTTGAAGTAGTATATCTTCCATATGATATAGTATATAAGTATACCTAAAGAAAGTAAAAAGGGATGGTTAGTCCTCTAGGTGATTTTGGTAAAAGTTGTTATCTGCTTTCCAAGCGTTTGCTATTGGTTCAGCGATTAACTCTTCTGCCTTTTTCTCTTCAACTGTTGCATCTCTGCCACCATAGTTGTTCATGAAATCCATGTAGTCAGTTAATACTTGACTCTTGTATTCAATTATACCATTTGTGCCAAATCTCAACTCGTTTTGTGCTTTGATAGATTCTGCATCAAGTCCATCATACAACATTACACAACCAAACTGTTTCTTGTATTGTTGGCTATGTTGGTTACTGTCACAAATTAATGATGAGTTAATACCATCATTTGTGGCTGTCCATTGACTGTATGGAATTGCTTGTATGTCAGGTGTGAACTTGTCATTTAGTGAGTATTGTTTACCACCAAAGTCAAAGTTCTGGTATCCAACACCTAGTTTGTAGACTTGTTCTTGTGCTTGACACTCTTCTATTGCCTTAGCGATTTGTCCAAGTAATCCATCATACTTTACATTGTTCACTGACCATAGTTGGAAATCTGATACTTCAAATTCTCTTGCGGTTTGAAAGTGTGATGTTCTCTCGTCCATACCTTGTTTACAAGTGTTCAACTCAAGTAACATATTTCTTAATACTGAATCTCTTGCAGTTGCTATACCTCTATCGAGTTTCTCTTCAATGTTTTGAATTGTCTGCTCGTTAGGTGTGAGTTTTGCTTGTTCTACTGCAATTTCGGCCAATGCTTCTTCTGTGAGTCTTGCAAGTTCTTGATCATATATCTCGTTTGAGAGTACTGACTTGAATTCTTTCAAATCCTCAATAGTGAATACATCTCTAATGCCTTGCCAAACACACTGATATTCTATCGCGATTTCATCAAATGTACATGATTGACCATGTGATTGAAATGGTACTTGTACTATTGATTCTTCTGCGTATGCGTATGTTGTAGTTCCTACTGTTAATAGGACCACTAATGCTAGTATTTTATTATTCATGTGATTCTATAAATGCGGCACCTATTTAAAGTTTACTGAAATAAAAAAGAGTTTTGATTAAGTATTAGCCTAATCGTTTTTACTTGAAAGAATTACGAATGCGGTTGCATCTAAGACGACTGCATTGACTCTGTGTGTTGCAACAATGTCAACGGATTGTCTTACGATGTTTTTACCAAATTCGAGTTCGATATCTCTGCCTACTGCTAGACCAAATGCTTTACCTTTCATGAAACAGATATTTCTAGCTGCGTTATTAAGGTCTGTTTTAATAGAGTTGGTGACGAATATCTCAATACCGAAGTACAGATTAATTCTACCTTGTCTACTAATTTCAGGTGAACTGTTTTGGATAAAGTTAACTATAACTGTATCTTGTATGAGTTCTTTTTGTGCTTTTGGTGTCATTGCAATAACTGCTGAACCGTTTTCTGGATCGTGACCTTGGGATTGGAGTCTTACTTTTGCTGCTTCAATTCCGGCTGCTTTCATGACACCTAGGGCGTCTTCTGCTGCGTTGTCTGCGACTGCTGCACCTGTAGTAGCACCTAAATGGTTTGCACCAAAGTCTACTGAGGTACTGGCTGCGATTGTTGATAAAACAATAGTTACTTCATCTTCAAAGGCTCGTGTTCTAGCTGTTTCACGGATCTTCTCGAGTAAGTCTT
>Ga0308019_10002760_pt1 | contig 9936 bp, 7 predicted proteins | sample Neamet284_FD_203135 | JGI IMG/M metagenome (GOLD analysis project Ga0308019, IMG submission 203135) | Marine microbial communities from water near the shore, Antarctic Ocean - #284 | ecosystem: Environmental > Aquatic > Marine > Unclassified | place: Southern Ocean | collected 2014-10-01
CATTGCTCTCAAGACAACTGATCTAAGTCTTGCATCGCAGTCTAGATCTGAATTAGAACTGATCCTTGCAGATGATGACGAAACTTTATTATTACTAGATTTACGAGCGAGATTAGCAATATCAAATACACCTGAATTACTAGATTCTTCGTTACAATCAATTCGCTCCTTTATTGAAGGATGTTTGAATCCATTAAAGAAGATTGGAATGATTCATGCAGTGCTTGAAGTAACAAGGGGTGACCATCCAAAATGGCTAAAAAAATCACATAATGAATTATTTAAAGATCAACTAAGGGATGATTTAGCAGCATACCGCCGAATAAGTGCTCAATGTTGGTATTGGAGAGGTATCTTAAATCCTAATCAAAAATTAGCTTATTGGCAAGAAGCAATTCATAGATTTCGTGCTGCTGAATGCATTGGTGCAGCAAATGAATTACTTGAAGAATTAACAAAATCAATTTAACTAAATTTCTGCTCCAATTAGAGTTCTAGTTTCATAAATGCCTTTTAATGCGCGTATTTCTTGTACAATGCATTGTGTTAATTTAGATTCGTTTTCTGCCTCAACTTTCACAAATAGATCATGATTACCAAATACTATCCATTGTCCTTTTACACATTCAATCTTACTTACTTCTTCACGGACTTGAATTTCGAATCCGGGTTCTGTAGTAATTAGAATAAATCCTACTGCCATTACTATGCCTCCACTGCTATCAGAGTTTCAGTTTTTTGAACTCCAGGGATAGATCGCATTTTGCCAATCAAAGTATTTGCCATTTGTGTCTCATCCTCGAAATCGATTCTTGCTACTAGGTCATACTCCCCATATGCTACATGAGTTTCAGTGACACTATCGATTTCTAATAGTGCAAGATAAACTTCTAATTCTCTCTGAGGTTGACACTTGAATAAAACAAAAGCAGTACTCATTCTTCCCAATCCCCACCACATCACGCTTTGTGTTATACTTATTATGCCTCGTTTCTTATAGTTTATATTAATGACCATTTATACATCAATAATATATGGTAGCTGGTTCCCGTTATGCTATGCTTAACAGCCATCCCCGCCAATCAAGGCGCGCTGTTATTCTAGTTTCTATTCTTCTATTTTCTACAATTGCCTTCGCTCCTGCTAGTTCAATGGCTTCCTCTTCAAAATCAACTTCTATATGGAATGGGACAGTAAACTTGGTAGATGGTTACACTGTAGAGAGCGGGGATATATTAATTGTAGAATCTGGTACAATAATTAATTTAGGCGATGATAAGGACATACTAATCGCTGGAAGAATTACAGTTCAAGGAACATCTTCATCACCTGTGATATTGAATTCAATTTTAGGGAATCATGATGGCATTATTTTTAATTCATCAAGTAATGGTTTAGGTTCTAAAATTGATAATTTAACAATTAGAAACTCAGAGTATGGTGTATCTATTTATGGCAGCAACCCAATTCTTAACAATTTAAGAGTTGAGAATGCAGATTTAGTTGCAATCGATATTTTTGATTCAGCATCCCCTAGAATTAATGATCTAGTGATTGAGGGTGGTGGCCAAGATATTCCGTTAAATACGAATTGGAGGAAAGGAATTGGGCTATCAGTGGGGGCCTCGTCTAGTCCCATTGTCAATGGTGCTTTAATCAATAATCTTGTTACTCGTGGGCTCAATTATTGGGGTAATTCAGGAGGTATTATTTCTAATCTACAAGTGAGTAATATCAGTGGTGCCACTACAACAATAGCTGCTGGTATTTGGATTGAAGATTCCCTACCTCTGATAATGAACTCTAATGTTACACGTTCAGATAATGGGATTTATGTCCGAGATATTACTCAAGGATGGACTACAAGGCCTACTTTCACAAATGTTGTTGTTGAAGATAGCCAATATAGGGGTGTAATGGTTGAACAATATAATCATAGCCAGTTTTCAAATTTACCAATGAATGCAATTTTTACAAATCTAATAATACGTGGTACTGGGGGGGATGATGCTAAAACTCCTGGTCTTGGAGTAGCTGCTTTAGATGTAAATACAAGTGGAATCAGGATTGAAGGCGCTCTAATAGAAAATAATTCAGTAGTTGGTTTTAGAGCATATATGATTGATTCTTCAATGGTTGTTAATAATTTAACTTTATTAAATAACGGTAAGGATGGTTTTTCTATACCTTTCAATGATCGAGCAGGATTATTCTGGAGAGCATCTAATTGGGGAACCTCTGGCCCTCCAACTATCAATGATTTAGTAGTGAGAAACTCCTCTGGCCCTGGAATTCTAATGTGGAAAGGCGGAGTCCGCGGGACCAATTGGGAAGCTACTGGTAATGGAGCAAATGGGATAGATTTTCGAGAATTTCACCCTGAAGTTAATGCGGTATTAAGCGTGAATAATACCGGTCATGGGATTTCAATTAAAGATTCAAGTAATGTGGAGTTAGAATATATTGTGACATCAGGTAACGGAGTTGGTTCATTATCTGCAAATTTTGGCTCTGGATTTTATTTTGAAGAATCTAATGATGTTGTAAGTAGTGGAAAAAATGTTTCTTGCTATATGTGTACATCTATTGGTGATGAAAATGGAGTTACAATAAAAGATAGTATAGACTTACAACTTATTTCAATGCAAATAATAGATCCAATCAATTCACCTGCTCTCGATATAGATAATTCTGGACTTTCACAGAATGGAAATATAATTATCAATAATTTAATCGTTCATCTTAATTCATCTGATCCTAATGACTATGCAATTAATTTGAATGATGTTGATGCTGAAATTTCTAATTTAGAGGTTAATGGAAATAATAGTGGTATTTATTGGAATGCGAAGGGATCTATTACCTCTTATCTAAATGATAGTCAGATTAGTGTAGTAAATGAAAATAGTTGTATTGATCTAATAGATCATTCAGAATTATTGATTCATAATGTTGGTTTCGACTGTAATTCCCCCCCAAGTATTGATCTTAGTTTCGTCAATATGACGAACTCTTATTTCATTCCAGGTTCTAATAACTCAGATTATTTCTTAATGCGAACAAGTAGTCACCTGAGATGGATATCTTCATCTTTAATGAGCAATCCATCATTCGAATCTGATGATAATATTGTCGATGAGATGTGGTTCATAGAAACTCATGTAGTTAATCAATATTTTAATCATATTCCATTTTCTTCAATTAACCTAACTTTTGATCAATACGAATCTGAATATATCTCGATATTACCTTATGAGGGTATTGAAACCTTTGGTCCATTTATAGGTAAAAGATGGACACCAATTAATGGATGGTCAAATGTCAATAATGTGAACACAGGTTGTGACTATGATCTCGTACATAATGACACACACACTCTTGAATTGAATTCAAACATTTTAGTGACTTGCATCCTTGAAATCTCTAACCAACCACCCCTAATTATCTGGACACAACCTACTCCCGATGAAGTATATGCGAGTGGCTCAGAAATTATCTTTGATGCTAGTTCATCATGGGACTTAGATAATGAATTGCTTACATATTCTTGGTCAAGTAATATTGATGGTGAACTTACATCTTCTTGTGAATATAATAATAATAAATCTGTAATTATAGCGAATAATTTGATTCAATGCATTTCAGATGGTAATCATCAAATTTCTCTCGAGGTATGTGATGCTTCCAACAACTGTGCTATTGAACAACGTTCTATCGAATTAACAAACAGACCACCTTTGATAACAGTTGATACAACTCCTGATATCTCTGCTTGGGGAACTCTCTATCTTGGAAAAACAGCATATGTGAATATTGATTTAACAGGTACTACTGATCCAGAAAATGATGAATTAATTTGTTGGACCGAATCATCTTATGAAGATGTTGAGAATTATCTTTCTGAATGCCCAGGTCAAATCAATCAAACCTTCCCCCTTGCTCCAAACCAATTTTCAATAACTGTTTACGTCACAGATGGTATAAATTCTCCAGTTACTTGGACATTTAACATTGAGTTATTCAATGAATTACCTATTGCAACAGTGGAGATAATAAGGACTGGAATGATGTCGCAAGATGTTTTGACTATTGATGGAACTAATACTTTAGATTTAGAAGGAGATGAGATAAAGTTTGAATTTTGGAGTGATATTGATGGTTTAATACATTCAGGTGTGACTCCTGATGATTCTATTTCTTGGTCGGGCACTCTTTCTAAAGGAATGCATACAATAACTATGTACGCTAGTGATGATTTACCTAACCATGCAGGCCGATGGACTAATTCTGAAATAATTCTAATTGTAGAAAATTCACCTCCAATCGCTCTGATCTCGTCACCTAGTGATGGATACTCTACAAACTCAGGTCATTTAATTTCATTTGATGCTACAGGATCAGGAGATTGGGATATTGCTTGTTCTGACTTAGATAATAGTACCGGATTAATTTGTAATCATTTTTCAGAATCTAGTAAAGACTTAGTTAGTGTATTATGGCAAAGTGATTTACTCACTGAGCCCATAGGGAGTGACTGGAAGTTCAACGCTCGTCTTCCTGAAGGAACTCACGTCATTACTCTCCATGTAGATGATGGAGATGATGGAAATGACATGTTCTCTACTACAGTTTATGTTGAACAGTCTGCTCCAGTTCTAGTTTTGAAATCTCCAGAAAAAGATGTTGAAGTATACTCTAATTTACCTGTTCTATTTGACTTCCGAGAGTCTTTTGATCCAGATGGGGATGAATTTACAGTATCTTTGCATTCGAATCTTATCTCAGAACCAATACTTGAAAATAAGACTAATGAGTATTGGTATAATGACTATGTCTCCGCAGGAATCCATGAACTTTCATTTGTTTTAACAGATTCAACTGGACGAGTTTCGATTTACACTCAATCTTTGACGGTTTATGAAACAGGTCCAGTTGCTGGAATAAGAGATTTTTCAGATGGCCAATATATCCCTCCAGGTATGGAAATAATCCTTAATGCATCTACATCATTTGATTATGATGGTGACATAATACTCTACGAGTGGAGTCTAGGTGATGGGACAGAAATTGGCGATAAAGAAGAAGTTTCAGTTTATTTATCTCCTGGTCCAGTACAAATTAATCTGTTAGTTAAGGATTCTCGGGGTGTATCAGATATAATTTCTATTAATTTGACAATAGGTTCGAGTTCTCCAATTCTTTCCGAATTATCTGTTAATCCAAATGAGTTAAAATTCGATCAGGTAAACTCTATTCTTATTACTGTCAAATTAGAAGATATAGATGCTACTACTCAGCTGATATATTGTAGATTTAAAGCAGGCACCATTGAGAAAGAATTTGAGTTAAGAGATGACGGTTTTGAAGGAGACTTATTTGCAGGTGATAACATCTGGTCACTACAAACTGCTATTCTAATTGATGACGGTAGTACTGCCAAGATTGAAGTTTGGGCAATAGATGGAGAAGTAGTTAGTCCGATTCTTTTTGAATTATTACCAATTAAATCCGAGGATAGTAACTTAGTCTCATGGTTACTTTCAGGGGGATTGCCATTATTCGCTACTATGGCTCTAATTTTCTCTTTAATTGGTATATTTTATTCATCTAATCGGCGTAAAGAACTAGCCAAGGATCTCGAGATGATAGAATCATGGTCAACATTCGATCCTAGAGATATGGATGATGAATTTAATGAGTAATTTATTCTGAATCAGGTCCCCAGGGTGTTTTTTGCTGAGTCAATCCTAATCTATGTGTAAACAAAAATCTCAAATTAAGTAGTCCATCTCCCCATGTATTAATTTCAGCTTCACCAACACGTGGACGGTATGGTACGCTGACTTCAGCGGTTTTATTCTTACCTAAGTATCTTCGAGCACGAATTTTAAACTCCTGTGAAAGTGGCATCCCGTCATGTTTCGGCCTTACTCTTTCATCTTCAAATATTGACTTTCTAAATACCCACATGCCACTTTGAGAATCGTGCATTCCATACCAATAAAGAATTGATGCTGTTGTTGACAAAACCCAATTTCCGAATCCATGTAGCCCAGGCATTGATCCTTCCTCTGCACGTTTCAATCGATCACAAGATATCCATTGTAATTCCTCATCAATCAATTTTTTAACTAAAGCAGGAACTTCTTCTCCAGGATATGTACAATCAGCGTCCATTGTTACAATAATATCCCCTGGTGCCATTGCAAATCCAGTTTTATATGCTCTTCCGTATCCTTTGCGTGATTCTAGATAAACGGTTGCTCCTTCTTCAATTGCTAACTCTCTTGTCTTGTCTGTGGAGTTTCCATCTACAATAAGAAAATCAAGCTTATCGCACCATTTATTTTTTGGTATTGAACGAATAGTATCAACTATTGCCGCTTCCTCATTTCTTGTAGGGATAACTACGGTTACATGTACAGGGAGTGTCTCTACCATATTTCTCGTTTCGGCGAGTATTGTTTCGCCTTTGAATCAAACTGATAACTGTCCTGTGTCCAATCGCTTGAAAACCGGTTAACTAAACGCAGGCACGTTATCGTATGCACATCGCCATGTTATCTGCCGAATATCCTCCTCGTTGGGGAGGAATGGGTTCGACAGTATTTCACCTTTCATCTGCCTTGGTTTCAAGAGGTCACAAGGTGACAGTTATTACTAGAAATGGAGGTGGTAGAGATATTCCAACTATAGATGGAATTGAAGTAATATCTGTAGGTTGGATGAAATTACCAATGGAATTTACTAGATCTTATGGTCGTTCTGCTCTTCATGCTTTAAAAAAACTCAATCAGTCAAAACCAGTAGATATAGTACATTTACACTGCCCAATGATATCTTGGAATAAAAAGCAGTTTGATGATTGCAAGGATAACATAGCTCCAGTAGTCTCATCCTTACACGGTTCTTGGTTGGGTGAGAAAGATGGTTTGATTACTGCAGCGAAACAGAAAGAGGCAGCAGTTTGGGCTAATCCTAATGACTTAGCAATATTACTTACAGCTAACCGATATGCTAAATTTGAGAATGCAGCAGTGAGAAATTCTAATGTCTGTGTTGCTAATTCAGAGGCGACTAAATTAGATTTCTTAGAGCGTTATTCAGTTCCAGATAATTGGGACTGTGAGGTTATTCATTGGGGTGTAGATACTGAAATGTTCACTCCTAAAGAATCTTCTGATAAAGATATAAGAATACGTTTTGGATGTTCTGATAATAGCATATTATTACTTGCAGTGGGGCGTTTAGCTGCTAGGAAAGGCTATGGTTCTTTATTGAAAGCATTTGCAATAGTAAACTCCGAGTATCCTGAATCAAGGTTAGTAATAGTCGGTAGAGGGCATTTACGAAAACGTTTATTGAAGCAGGCAAAAAAACTAGGGTTGTCATCATCTGTTCACATTGAATCTAGTATGTCATTTTCGGAATTAGCGAATTTATTTCGAAATGCAGATTTAACAGTTTACCCATCTTATTATGAAGGGCAAGGATTGATACCTCTTGAATCAATGTCGTCAGGAACTCCTGTTGTAACGGTTGATCATGGCCCATTACCTGAAATGGTAGATTCTACAGTCGGTGCATTATTTACAATGGGTGACATAGATTCTATGTCTTCGACAATACTTCAAGAAATAAATGATAAAAAAGCATTAAAGAAAAAAGGAATCGAAGGTCGAAAGCGAGTTATAGAGAAATTTACATATGAAATTGATGCGAATCATTTCCTTCAAATATACAATCGACTATAGGCCTCTGCCGGGAAACCCTTCATGAGTCAAAACTCCTCGCAGGGTTGGGGACGTACATGGCATCTACAAAATCATTCAAAGGTATTCCAGTAAGTACGGTATCAGATGTATTAGTAATCTTACTAATATCTATACTTGCAATCATACACTTAAAAGCCGTAATTCAGCCTCTTGTGATTGCGACTTTACTTTTCTTATTAATTAGGCCATCTGCTAATTGGTTAGAACAAAGATTCGGGCATCCACTTCTTGCATATGGTGGTCTACTGACTATTGTAGGGTTTGTATTATTCTTAGCCTCACAGGTTCTTTATTCAAATCTTACAGAGTTTACAGAACCTTCTACACAACAGAAAATTACAGATGCATTTTCAGAGAAAATGTCCCGTCTTGAAAACACACAAGTGTTTGGATATACAATTGATACGTCTGGATTAGAAGAATTAGTTAGTATTGATGTTATTACTAACTTTGCAACTAATTTCGTTGGTTCTATTGCTGGCTTTACCGCTAGTGCAGTTACAATTTTCATATTCCTTTTATTCATTATACTTGAAGCCGAAACACTCCCAAACCGCATTAAAGCAGCCTACCCTCAAGAAGTTGAACGTTTCAAGAAGATAGCATCTAATTCTGGAGCTGGAATCAATACTTACGTTATCACAAGAGCTACAGTTGCTTTAGGACAAGCAATAGTTGCTGCAATAATTCTGAAATATTTAGCAATACCTGGTTGGTTCCTTTGGGCTTCAATTACCTTTTTCCTTGATTTCATTCCATATATAGGCGCATTAATTTCAATGATTCCTCCAGGAATTCTCGCTTTAATCCTATTAGAGCCTACAACTGCGTTAATCATGATAGGGTTGTTAATCGGAAATCAACAAGCTTGGGGTGCATTTGTCGAACCACAATTATCTGGCCAGAGACTTGACATGTCACCAATTGTTTTACTAATTTTAGTTTCTTTCTGGGGCTGGGCCTGGGGAATCATGGGGGCAGTACTCGGCGTCCCCCTCGCAGTAATTATGAAAATAGCACTGGAAAGCGATCCTCGTACAAGACCCATAGCATTACTGCTATCTCAGAATCCAAAGCCATATAATGAAGATGAATAGTTTTATTTTTCAATTATTAGTGCTATTATCCCATCTCCTTTGATGGTTAGAAGTTCACCATTCCCTCTATTGTGAAGCCCTTTTGTTGACAAATTTAGTGGTTGGTTTTCTAATTCCCACTTAGCACCCTTGAGACTTATTGTATTACATTTGGATAAAGCAAAGATTGAAAATAACTGTTCTTTTTCCATATGAATTTGAAACTCATTATTTTCGGGAGTAATCCTATATGATACTGCATTGTGATGGTGTAATCTTATTTTCAATTCTGGAGAAGATTCGGCTAAAGATCCCCATATCCCTAAAATATGTCCCGGAGAACCTCCATCAACTCCTAGAATCTCAAAGTCAGAGTAACCTCTCTTGGATAATTCTAGAATTGTTTTACTTAAATCACTAGCAGAGTCATCAGATAGTAATGTCTTATCTCCATTAAACTCATCTTCTTTAATTGAATCAAAATCCCCGAGTGTCTCCTTCACTGAGAAACCACAAGAAGTTGCTTTTCTAGTTCCTCCATCTACTCCGAATAATGGTGTTATCTTACCAAGTGAATTTATTGTATCCAAACTTGGTAAATCACCATTACACCAAAGAAATGCTTTCATTCTCATCATTTCCTTCGAGCGATTATTTTTCCATCTTTAACCAAATCAATATCTTGTAACTCAATATTGGGTTTCAAGACAACTCCCCTCATTTGTAATCCGATATTATTTTTACCACCATAGGCAGAATTATCTCCAAATACAAAATGTGCTGCTCCTCGGACAACTTGATCTTCTAGTAAGTTACCAACTACTTTAGCTCTTGAATTCATTCCAAAGCCGAATTCGGCAACAGTCTTCACGATTCCTGCTTTTGATTTGTTAAGTGATTTACCTATCTCGTCGAATATTGCATTAATTTCTTCACCCAACTGGTTATTGGATATGTTTACAATGACGCCATTTTCAATATTCATAGAGATTGTTTCATCTAACAAATTTCCCTCCCACGAGCCATCAATCACAATTTTACCATTCATTGAATCTTCCTTAGGGAATACAAAGACACGTCCTGAT
>Ga0308019_10002761_pt1 | contig 9935 bp, 7 predicted proteins | sample Neamet284_FD_203135 | JGI IMG/M metagenome (GOLD analysis project Ga0308019, IMG submission 203135) | Marine microbial communities from water near the shore, Antarctic Ocean - #284 | ecosystem: Environmental > Aquatic > Marine > Unclassified | place: Southern Ocean | collected 2014-10-01
ACCAACTTGATCAACAATGTCTGAGGGGCATTCAACAGCTCTAAGCCTGTCACGCATACTGTGCCTGAAGGAATGAATAACAACACCCTCATCGACATAGCTCTTCATCCACTTATTGAGAGCGGCGCTGGCTGAATTAGCATTACACTTTCCGCCCTTGGTGTATCTTGGGAAGAGATATTTGTCTTTCCTATAAGGTACTGAAAAGGCTTGTGTGGCTGCCCACAAAGACGCACCGACTAATGGCACTTGGCGCTCGCTTGATGCTGTTTTAAGACGTCGTGAACTATTTGGTCGTATCGTTATGTGTGGAGTAGGACCGTCCAACACAATATCATCTCGCTCAAGGCCGCAAGCCTCTCCAAGTCGCATGCCAGTGTCACTTATTAAAGCAATAATCCATCTAAGGTCATCATCCATATCAACACAAATGGATTGGATGTTTTTGATTGCAGGAAGAGGGATTGGTTGACGTTTGGACGTGGCCTGATCATCTGGCATGTAGGTATTCATAAGTGGATTCTTAATGTCCAAGCCATGTTCTTGGATCATTAGATTGATCATCGGGCGAAGGGATGCAAATGCTCGCTTAATTGAACTCAAGGCCAGTCCCTTGTCCAGCAAGTAACTCCTAAACTGTGCGCCGTCAGAAGAAGTGTAAGAGCTGATGTCTTTGTTACCGATGGCGTCAATTAAGTAGCGAATATTTCTATTCACCATACATTCAAACTTGTGGCTTTTGTTCACGCCCTTTAGTTTGAGGTAGTGCTCTTTCACATCGAGCAGGTCGTAACCACATCCAGAAGCAGTTGAATTAGTTCGGCTAATAGGGGAGCGTACTAGCCCATGAGTTATTCGTTCAACACGAATTGAACTCCAATAAGTCTCAAGCTGGAAATTAATTTGATTTGATCCACGTACAGCGACACGTTTAGACCTTGTTCTAAGGCTTTTAACGATACGCCTAGACCCAGAATCACCTTTCATGTCCAGTGGGACACGACGAGAGAAGTAATAAACGTTGTTACGAAGGAAAATATAAGAGCTAAGTTGGTCATCCATTTGGTTCACACCCACAAGCTAACATTAATGAAATACTTGTACCGCGGGGTTTCAGAGGAGTTCCAAGGAATTTGTGGCGTCCCAGAGAGGAGTCGAACCTCCGGCCTGCCGCTTAGGAGGCGGCTGCTCTATCCAGCTGAGCTACTGGGACATTGTAGCCGCGCATTCTACCAGTTAGTGAAATTTATGGGTACCGACATAGCCTCCAAATTGTATAAATAATGAAGTATTGACCTAAATTATCTAAATGCAAAGTTTATTGCTAATCTAAATAAGAATGATTTGCATTTGCAGTAAGGTTCGTTTATGATCTTTTGTATTGAATATTAACCAGAGATTACCAATGAACAAAACGCTTCTTTCTATTGTTGTTGCCACAAGCATTGCCCTTAGTGCTCAAACTCACGCAGCGGTCTATGCTAACTTTCCTATTACGGTAAAAAACTATACGGGTGACAAAACACACTCGGAGTCTTTTGCTGGGCAAATGGCGCGCCATAACTTACACAATTCGGTTAAAAAGTTAATCTCAAAGGGTGCCGGTTTAGAGCAAACTAGCGACTACTTTAGTGGTAAATTGGCCGGCAGGGCTATAATCGATCCAGTGTCAAAAGATGGTTTTCCAGTATTACAAACTCAGATAGATGAGCTATCAGGCGGTAAGAATTTGTCTGGTAAAGCCTACAAAGGTTTAATTACGGGAATGCCTGGTGGCCTAACGGGTGCTGAATTGCTGGCGTTGATGGTGGACAAAGCAGCACAAACAGAAAGTGGTTTTGACCCGTTAACGGGCTATGATTATACCCAGTTGATCTCTAAGTTCACCATGGGTGCGGTGTTCTATAATCAGGCTGTAGATGTCTATTTAGATGAAAAATTGGCAGCAGATACAAAACCCAATAGTGAAGCCTATAAAGATGGCGCAGCCTATACCGGTAAAGAGCATGTGTGGGATGAAGCCTTTGGTTATTTTGGCGCTCCGGCACATACTTTAGAGCTAACGGCAGAAGATGTTTATTTGATTGCCAAGCAATCGCCAAAAGGTTTTTCTAAAGCAGATTACAACGGCGATGGCAAAGTGTCTTTAATAACTGAAATGGCATATGCTCATGCGTATTATGCGGCAGGGTTTGATAAAGGCGGTAAAACTCAGTATCTGCATACTATTGTGCAAGCTTTTTTAGATGGTCGTAATCTAATATCCTCCGCTAATGGTGAGGCGCTTACAGACGCTCAGCGCAGTGAGTTGATAGACTACGCTAAGGTGATAAAAGTTCAGTGGCAGCGTATTATTGCTGAGGCAGTGTTTAAGTACGCCGGTTCTGTGTATGGTGATATCGAGAAATTAGAAACGATTATTGAAGCCAATGGCGATGCTGGAAAGGCTTACCGTAGTTATGTGAAACATTGGGGTGAACTAAAAGGCTTCGCCTTAGCTTTGGAAGTAGGTGGCGTTAATTTAGGCGAAACCGGTGTGAAGTTGAATCGTTTACTAGGATACAGTCCGGTATTGTTGGGTAACACTCAGGTGGTTGCCTTAGTAGGGGATGAATTTGTACAAAGTTCGTCGGTTAGCCTTGCTGAATACCGTGTACATATGATCAAGCTACAAAAGTTGATGATTGATGCGTTTGGTGTTGAAGCCCGTAGCAAAGATGTGACAGCAAATTTGGCCGAACTCGTTGATGCTTTGGGCGATGCTCTGGCTGCAGAAAACGATTGATGTCTTGCTAATCGATAATCGATGATGGAATGGCTGCTTAGCTTTATACAATCTTGGTTTACTGAACTGACAGGTTTAGTAAGCCAGGGCAGTAAGCGTGTGTTTGTAGGCTATTTATTGAGTGCTGCCATCATCGCTGTTGTTTGGTTGATGTGGCAACGCAGGGTTAAATTTTTGTCAGCATTAGGTTGGTTATTTCAACGTAACCTTTGGTGGTCTAGTTCTAGTCGTTCTGACTATCAACTGATGGTGCTTAATCAAGCGGTAATGCTGCTCTTAAGTCCGCTTCTATTAAGTAAGTTGGCTCTTGCCACAGCCTTATTTTATGGCCTCAATGATTGGATAACTAGGCCCTTATGGTCTTTGGAAATATCGGTTTTTTGGGCCTCAGTTATTTTCACGTCCTGTTTGTTTGTAGTTGATGACGCAAGCCGCTATTATCTGCATCGGCTCATGCACCGTTGGCCCGCCTTATGGGCGTTTCATCGGGTGCATCATACGGCGCAGAGTTTAACGCCTTTTACGGTTTTACGGACACACCCTATAGAAGGTGTACTATTTGGTTTGCGTAATGCCATAGTACAAGGGCTGATGATTGGGCTGTTTGTATTTTTGTTGGGAGACCGAGTAACGCTACTTAGCCTATTGGGTGCCAATGTATTTACGGCAGTGTTCAACCTACTAGGGGCGAACTTACGCCATTCACCTGTGCCAATGAGCTATGGGAAAGTGTTGGAGTCGTGGCTCATTTCTCCGGCGCAACATCAAATACACCATTCCCAAGCTAGCCAGCACTGGGATAGAAATTTTGGTGTGGTTATGGCGGTGTGGGATCGGTTAGGTAATACCTTAGAATATGGATCAAACACACAGCAATTAATCTACGGCTTGCCTGATCAAACGCCTAATGAACACCAGTTAGTTATTTTGTATTGGCAGCCCTTTAAAAACTGTTGGCGCTGTTTTCAGCGTAACAAGCCAGGCACCTTAAGCCGGACACAACAAAACAGGCATAACAAGTGAAACACCACAAATGAGACACGATAAATGAGACACATGGCTATAATGAACAAATTGTTACTCTCTGCCGTTACGGCTAGTTTGTTGTCTGTGACAACTGCACAAGCGGGTGACATTGTGAATGTTTATTCAGCTCGTAAGGAAGCGTTGATTAAGCCGTTACTGGACGAGTTTAGCGCCACTACGGGCATTAAAGTAAACCTTATTACGGGTAAGGCGGATGCGCTACTAAAGCGCTTGCAAGTAGAGGGCAGTGCAACCCCTGCTGATCTATTTATTACCGTGGATGCCGGCCGTTTACATCGTGCTAAAGAAGCGGGTGTGTTAAAGCCTGTATCTTTGCCAGTGTTAGAAAATAGCATCCCCCAAGCACTAAGAGATTCCGCAGGATATTGGTACGGCCTTACGTTGAGGGCACGGCCTATTATCTACTCTAAAAGCCGTGTGAGCATTAATGAACTTTCTACCTATGAAGCCTTAGCCGAGGCGCAATGGGACGGCCGCATTTGCCTACGATCTTCTCAAGCGGTATACAATCAGTCATTAGTTGCGGCTACTATTGATGCCTTAGGTGCTGAAGCTACACAGGGTTGGGTGGAAGGCATGGTCAACAATCTGGCTAAGTCCCCCTCAGGCGGTGACACAGATCAGTTAAAAGCGGTGGCGGCAGGGGTGTGCGACGTAACCATAGCCAATACCTATTACTTAGCGCGCTTAATCAACAGTAGTAAGCTAGCTGATCAGGCTGTAGCCAGTAAATTGGCAGTATTTTGGCCTAACCAGCAGGGCCAAGGCGTGATTGGACGCGGCGCGCACTTTAATGTGAGTGGAGCAGGCTTTACTAAATATGGTAAACATCCTGAGCAAGCCAAAGCTCTGTTAGAATACCTTGCATCGGCGCCAGCACAGGCTTGGTATGCAGATATTAATAATGAATACCCCGTTGTTGCAGGCGTGGAAATCTCACAAGCACTTAAAGGTTTTGGTGATTACAAGATGGATCCCATTGGTTTGGAAGTTTTAGGTCAAAATAATAGGCAAGCGGTTCAACTAATGGATCGTGCCGGTTGGAAATAGGTAATAGGGTTAATGTTTAGACGCCATGGATTAAGTGTGTTTGCTGTTGTTATTGCAGCATTCATATTACTTCCTGTTATTGTTATTGTCAGCTATGCGTTACATGCTGATGGCGCGCTTTGGCAGCACCTGCTTGATACGGTACTTAATGAGTACCTAGTGAACTCTTTGTTGCTATTGCTTGGTGTGGGTGTGGGTGTGCTTTTGTTGGGTGTGCCTACTGCATGGTTGACCAGCATGTGCAGTTTCCCAGGACGTCGCTGGTTGAGCTGGGCGCTATTGTTACCCTTAGCAATGCCGGCTTACATCATTGCCTATACCTATACCGGATTATTAGACTTTGCAGGGCCAGTACAAACGTGGATCAGAGACCTAACGGGGCTAGGGTACGGTGACTATTGGTTCTTTGAGATCCGATCTCTGGGTGGGGCCATTGTGATGATGTCTCTAGTGTTGTATCCCTATGTATATCTCATGGCCAGGGCTGCATTTTTGGAACAGTCAGTCAGCAGTATTGAAGTGGGTTGTAGTTTAGGCTATTCACGCTGGCGTGCTATGTGGAGTTTGGCTTTACCTATGGCTCGGCCAGCTATCATTACAGGCTTATCGCTGGCTTTAATGGAAACCTTGGCAGACTACGGCACCGTGCAATATTTTGGAGTGAGCACCTTCACTACGGGGATCTTCCGTACCTTTTATGGTTATGGAGATACCGCCGCTGCAGCACAACTTGCAGCCAGCTTATTGGCTTTTGTGATGTTGCTGGTGTTGCTTGAGCGTTATTCCCGTCGCCGTGCACGCTACCATTCGGCGGCAGAATCTAGGGCTCGCGCAGATTTAATACCGTTAATGGGTAGTAAAGCAGTTATGGCTGCTGTTTTATGCTCAGCACCCCTTACGTTTGGTTTTATTATCCCAGTAACTCAGCTGTTGTTATGGGCCGTTTTTGAGGCAGAACCTTTAGGCTGGGACTTTGTTAGCCTTGCATGGAATTCATTTAGCTTGGCCTTTTTAGCTGCCATTATTGTTGTGACGTTGGCCATTATTTTGTCCTACGCAAAGCGAACTAAACCTATTAAACCTGTGCGCACGGTGATTGCTATGGCAGGCTTCGGCTATGCCCTACCAGGTACTATTATTGCGATAGGGGTTTTGATTCCATTAGCATGGGCAGACCACAGCCTCATAGCACTCTTCGAAAACTTTGGTTGGGATAACCCAGGCCTCATTTTATCAGGCAGTTTGGTGGCCTTGTTATTCGCATACACAGTGCGTTTCTTGGCCGTAGCTCTAGGTAGTGTTCAGTCAGGTTTAGAGAAGATTAAACCAAGTTTAGACCACGCCGGCAGATCAATGGGCCACAGTCCTTTGGCCATCTTACGTAAAATCCATGTGCCTTTAATGCGCACTTCTATACTCACTGCTGTATTGATTGTATTTGTAGATGTTCTCAAAGAGTTACCAGCAACGCTGATACTGCGGCCATTTAATTTTAATACTATGGCGGTACGGGCTTACGAGCTAGCCTCGGACGAAAGGCTAGTTGATGCAGCCCCTGCTTCCATTATGATAGTACTCGTTGGGCTTATTCCCGTGCTGATGCTACACGCCTCTATTTCCCGTCGCAGGCCACACTAATATGAGAAATTCTAAATGACCATGTCTTTTGATAGCCCAGATCAGCACTTGCTGGTCGATAAGGTAAGTATTGCCTATGGCCAAAACACTATAGTTCACGACGTGAGCTTGGCTGTAGGGGTTGGGGAAATTGGCTGTTTGTTAGGCCCCAGTGGCTGTGGTAAATCTACATTATTGCGCGCTATTGCTGGTTTTGTACCATTGCAATCTGGCAGTATAAGTTTGGCTGGTAAAACCCTTGCTAAGGATGATTTTTGTTTGCCAGCTGAAACTCGAAATGTGGGTATGGTGTTTCAGGATGTGGCCTTATTTCCCCATATAAATATTGCCGCCAATGTGGCGTTTGGTTTGCATCACTGGCCCAAGGCAGAGCAAGTGCAACGGGTGGAGGAGTTGTTAGATCTGGTTGGACTAAGTGGCTACCAAGAACGATATCCCCATGCCTTGTCCGGTGGCCAACAGCAGCGTGTTGCCTTGGCCCGTGCGATAGCTCCAAAGCCAAGTTTGTTATTATTAGATGAGCCTTTTTCTGGCCTTGATGCTATGTTGCGAGAAGAACTGGTGCCAGAAGTTGGCGCGATTCTGCGACAAGAAAAAATCCCTGGGTTGTTGGTTACCCATGATCAAACTGAAGCCTTTACAATGGCCGATCATGTGGCGGTAATGAATCAAGGTTGTATCGAGCAGTGGGATACAGCCTACAATATTTATCACAAGCCAGACGGGCGGTTTGTCGCTGACTTTATAGGTGAAGGAGACTTCTTGGCCTGTAATGTGAGTAGCGAAACGTGTGTAGAATCACCTATAGGCCACTTATGCAGTGACCGTCCTCATGGCTTTTCAGTAGGGCAAGAAGCAGAAGTTTTTATTCGTCCTGATGACGTGTTGCACTTGGATGATAGTCCTATAACGGGGCGTATTATCAGTAAACGCTTTCGGGGGACTCACTTCTTATACCGGGTTTTGATAGCAGGTAATCAAACCTTGTCCTGCTTTGCAGACTCTCACCATAACCATGAAATTGGTGAAGAAATCGGTATTAAACTCTCACTAGATCATTTGATGTTGTTTTAAACAAACCGCATCGACAAATCAATGGCGCGGCAATCTTTGGTTAAGGCTCCAATGGAAATGTAGTCCACACCCGTTTCTGCAATGGGGCGAAGGGTTTGTTCAGTAATGCCACCGGAGGCTTCTAGTTCTGCTCTGCCTGCGCAGAGCTCAACTGCCTCACGCATTTCACGCAAGGTGAAGTTGTCCAGCATTATGCGGTCTGCACCAGCGTCTAGTGCCTGTTGTAACTCATCCATAGACTCTACTTCAACCTCTACAGGTTTGGCAGGTTCTTGCTTCCGAGCGGTAGCAATGGCTTGGCTAATGCCTCCGCACGCGGCAATGTGGTTTTCTTTGATCAAGAACGCATCATATAGCCCAATACGATGGTTGTAACACTGGCCGCAGGCAACGGCGTACTTTTGTGCCTTGCGTAAGCCTGGAATGGTTTTACGTGTGTCTAGCAGCTTAACTTGGGTGTCGGCCACTAACCCAGCGTAGTAATGGGCGATGCTGGCGGTGCCAGACAAACATTGTAAAAAGTTAAGGGCGCAACGCTCAAAGGTTAATAGGCTGCGGGCGTTACCATAGGCTTGGAATAAAAGTTGATTGGCTTGCGCTTGCTGGCCATCAGCCACCATCCAGTCAATTGCGATAGTTGGGTCTACTTGACGTGCTACTTCGTTAACCCAGTCAACACCACAGATGGTGGCATCTTCGCGGGTAATGATTGCTGCAGAAGCGAGTTCATCAGCCGGTATCAGCCGGGCTGTAATATCCCCATCACCTACATCTTCTAATAAAGCAGCGCTCACATTAGCCTGCAGATCGGCTTTAAGAAAATGGTCGTTGAGAACATCGGGAATGGGGATTGGCATTGGGAAGTTCCGCGCTAGAAGTGGTGTGGTTCAATTGGCGCTATGATACCACAGCGCTAGCAAGGGTTTAGAGAACAAATGATAAAGTCACTGGAATGCTGATCAGTGCCATTAAGTTGCCAATCAAGACAATAGAGGCGACTCTTTTTGGGTCCTGTTGGTATTGCTCCGCCACCATGTAGTTCAATACTGCTGGTGGTAACGCGCCGAACACAATCAGTACGGCATATTGCTCTGGGGGAAGTTGAAGGAAAAATTGCGCTGCTACAGCCATTAAAATACCAGAAACGGGGCAGAGAATGGCGCCTACTAAACCGACCTTCCAGTCATCAAATAAAATGTTGGTAAGGCGAATGCCCAGGGTGAAGAGCATTAATGGAATACAAATTTGCCCCAACATGTCGATGGGTAAATTCACACTGGTGGGCAACTGAAAACCGCTCAGCGCTACTGCGAAACCAGCGATTGTAGCAAGCATAACGGGTTGCTTGAGTATGCTGATTAAGCGCATTCTTGGGTTGATCATAAAGATGCCTAAACTAAAGTGTAGGGTCATTTCTACAACAAAACAAACAACAGCAATGGCTAAAAAATCATCCCCAAAGGCCAGTAAAATTAACGGGATACCCATATTGCCCACGTTGTTAAACATCATAGGTGGCAAAAAGGTTTTACTAGACCAAGGTGACATGGCAATAACCGGCCACAGTAATAGGCCTGAACCCAGTACAACAATAATAGCGCCTAAAGCCATAGGCCCAAGATGGCCAATAGGCACAGACTGATCAGCCAACACCACAAAGACCAATAAAGGTACAAACACCTCCATATTGATCTGGTTGATGAGTTTTAGATCGGGCTTGCGCCAACGGCCGTATCCATAACCGATGGCACCGATAGCCACAAGTGGAAACACCGTGGCGAAAACCCGTTCAATGATGCTCTGATCCATAACTACCCAAACTATTTTTGTGTGTGATTTCCTGTGGCTAATTGATCATACCAATATACCAGCAGGGTGTTAACACCCAAAATAGTTGACTGTGTTTTTATCATTTCGAATATGAGTTCAGCGACAATGTTGTGATTATTTATCGGGGTAATAAAACTTGACCAAGGCAGCATAGGCAGGTTATTTTTAGATTATATGAAATTGGTATTACCAATAGAGAGCATTTATGGCGTATCAGCGTGTAAAACAGCCTAAAATATCCGATGTGATTATGGCGCAGCTAGAAGCGATGATCTTAGAGGGTAGTCTTAAGCCTGGGCAGCAGTTACCTCCGGAGCGAGAGCTGGCAACTCAGTTTGAAGTGTCTAGGCCATCTCTGAGAGAAGCACTACAAAAACTGTCGGCTAGGGGGCTTATTGTAAGTCGCCAAGGTGGTGGTTCGTTTGTGTCTGAAAAAATTGGCAGCAGCATGGTGGATCCGCTAACTGAGCTGTTTTCTACTCACCCAGAAGCACAAAATGATCTATTGGAG
>Ga0308019_10002762_pt1 | contig 9933 bp, 9 predicted proteins | sample Neamet284_FD_203135 | JGI IMG/M metagenome (GOLD analysis project Ga0308019, IMG submission 203135) | Marine microbial communities from water near the shore, Antarctic Ocean - #284 | ecosystem: Environmental > Aquatic > Marine > Unclassified | place: Southern Ocean | collected 2014-10-01
CTCCAATTGCAACATGATTAAGCGTAGAATTAGTATGTTTTAAAACTCTTCTAGTATCAATAATTAAAGGTATTTTTATTTTTTTATCATATATTTGTGAAATTTTTGTAAATTCTTTATCAGAATTCATAATTATTAACGCATCAGATTGTTCGATACATTTGGAAACTGAATCTGAATAAATTATTTTGTTTCCAAAAAATTTTTTTGTATTAGAAATAGCTAAGAGATCATAAACATTAATCTTACATTTTTTCAAAAGAAGTTCTTTAATTAAATTTATGGATTTAGATTCACGAATATCATCAGAATTTTCTTTAAATGCTAATCCCAAAATTGAAATATTTTTTCCAGTTAAGTTTTTTAGGTTCTTTTTAAGAATAGTTAAAATTAATTTAATTTGATCATCATTAATCTTTTGAACACTTTCAAATAATGAAGAATCTACTTTATTATCTTTTAAAACTGAGATTAACGCATTTAGATCTTTTGGAAGACATGAACCTCCAAATCCAGGACCAGCTTGCAAAAATAAAGAGCCTATTCTTGGATCCATTCCAATTACTTTTGCAATTTCATCAACATTAGCACCATGTATTGTTTGACAAAGATTAGAAATTGAATTTATAAAACTAATTTTTGTTGCTAAAAATGCATTATTAGAATATTTAATTAATTCAGCTGTAGTATAATTTGTAAAAATAATAGGAATTTTTTTAGGATAGATTTTTTGATAAAAATTCTTTAAAATCTTGATTGTTTCATCATTCTGACAACCAATAACTACTACATGTGGATTTAATTGGTCATCAATAGCAAATCCTTCGCGTAAAAATTCAGGATTTATTGCCAAAAAAATATCTTTGTCAATTTTTTTCTTAGATTTATTAAGTAATGGAATTATAAATTTTTCAGTTGTTCCAGGAGCAATTGTACTTTTAATTACAATGGTAATTTTTTTTAAACTATTATCAATTAATGGAATTAGATTTTCGATTACATTTTTAATATAACTTAAATCAATTTTTCCATTTTTATTTGGAGTAGGAACGGTAATAAAAATAATATTTGTTTTATCAAAAATATTTTCAATTGAATCAAAAAATTGAAGTTTTTTAGTTTTTAGAGATTTTTTTAAAAATGAATTTAATTTAGGTTCATAAAAAGGAGATGTTCCAGCACATAGTTGAGATAATCGATCAAGATCATTTTCAATTGCATTTACCGAAAAATTCTTTGATGCTAAAACAACAGATAATGAGAGTCCAACAAATCCTTGACCAATAATAGAAATATTCATCTTCAATGGATTGTTTTTGTCACTGCATCATGAGACAAATTGATAGCTGAAAAATAAGATTCAGGAGTTCCAACATCTAAAACAAAATCACTAGGGATTATTTTTGCAACTACTTTTTTTCCATCTTTAATTAATTTTTGGATAGCATCAGTTAATTGAATTTCCCCCCCATATCCTGGAGAAGTGGATTCTAAAGCATCAAAAATATTATGTTTAAAATAATAAATTGGAAAAACACCTAAATTACTCTCAGGAGACTTAGGTTTTTCAATAATTTTTTCAACATTAAAAAATCCATCATTTGTTACGGATGATGAAATTATACCGTGTCTTTCAGGATCGTCCACTTCTCTTACGAAAAATGCTGCATCTACATCAGTGTTTTCAAGAGCTAAAAGATCTTCTAAGGGTTTAAGATAATTAGGTAAAAATGCAACATCCCCTGCATGTAAAATAAAATTATCATTATTGATAAAAGATTTACTTGGTAAAACTGCATCACCAAATCCTTTAGGACTTTGTTGATCAATCCAAAATAATGTAGAGTTTCTTAGCATATCAAAATAATTACTTAATTGTTTAGGAGAGGATTCAACATCACTTGGATGAAAATGATCCTGTATAGATCTCTTAGTTTTTCCAGTCACAAAACAAAATTCTTTAATTCCAACAGTATGTAAATTCTCAAAAATTAATTGTAATAGGGGTTTTAATTCAATTCCTTCTGTACCATTTAAAAAAACTGGAGCCATTTCTTTAGGTAATTCTTTTGTAAAAGGAAGAAGCCTAGTTCCTTTACCAGCACAAGTAATAACACATTTCAATTAAAATTAATTTTATTATTTTCTATATAGGTTATACTCTCAAATTAATTCAAATTATGTGAATTATCTATTATTTCTTCAACTTGAAGTGATGCATCCACACAATTGCCAAGTTTTCCAGAGAAAATGGAGATTACATTATTTTTTAATTTACGTACAATTGTAGGTCTCGCATCAGTACTTTCTAAATTTGGAAGTATAGTTCTAATAGTAAACATCGAACCTAAATGTTCTGCTTTTGATAAAAGTGGAATGAAATTTGTACCTGAACTCTTAAACAACTCAAAATTAGTAATTGGTGGATTTTTTATAATTCCATTATTAAGAAGGCCATCAAATTTTTTTGGAATTTCAGGAATTTTTCCCGTATTTGAATGATGAATAGCATGAACAACATTCCCCAATACAAAATTGTTAGTATTACCAAAAGGATCAATACACATGAAAGGACCATCCATAATTACAATACTTTTTTTGTTGAAAGATGAAGGTAATTTGACAACTGGCTTTTCACATATTTCAAATTGACAATTTATTTGTAAATCAGAAAAATTATTTAATGTTTGATTAAAATTTGCATATGTGGCAATTACCACATAATCATAATGATCTAAATTTTCTAGATATACGGATTTATTTGTAAAAACTTTAACATTATTATTTCTAAGTTCCCTCCAGCAAATTTCTTTTAATGTAAAAGGATTTATTAAATTTTCATTAACTTTAACACATAATTCAATTTCTTTTTCATTTATTACATCAAGTTTAGTTTCTTGAAAAGGTAATCCAATTTTATTGCAAAAATTTATGTATTGATCTTTAGTTGTTAAAGAATTATTTTTGGCAATACAATAAAAATGATCTACGTCGTTTATTATTGATTTAGAATATTTTTTTTTAAAAATTATTTCAGATTGATTTGCAGAAATAGCTGTATCATCACTTCGTGGATAATGATATCCCCTATGTAACCTATATTGATTTATTCCTGAAGCAGCCTGTAGAATATCAGGGTTTTTTTCAAATAAATCAACCTGATGATTTTGGCTAAGACGTATAGCAGTAGTGATTCCAAAAATCCCACCACCAATAACTGCAATTTTCATATTTTTAATAATTTATCTTGTTTTAATAATTTTATAGTTTGAAGCATAATCTCAAATCTTTATAGGATGTGGAAGTAAGGTTGAGATATGAAGCCAGGTTGGTTTAGAAAAAGATGGTGGGAATTTAGACAAGGTCATAGCGTATACTTAATTTTTCTGTTAACATTTACAAATTTTATCCTTATTTCATACAGATTATTGATAGAAAAAATACCATTTATCCAAGAATTAATTCCAAATTTATGGATGTTTATTATAGCATTCTTAGCACTGTATATTCCTGCAGCTCTTTTAATTGGATACTGGCACAGAAAAACGCAATTGAAAGTAGAAAGTACATTAACTCATCAACAAAACCCTTTACTTGCAAAAATGTTTAGAACAATGTTAGATGTACAGACAGGAAAAGCTACTAAAGAAGAAATACAAGAATATAGAATACTATTACGAAACATAGAAAAGAAAATGGACTTTTAGAATGAATTTTAGTACAAATTGGATTCGAGGAAGGATGTTAGATGGACGAGTAGGTAGTACGGTGTATATCATATTTGTTTTAACTATAGTAAACGTAATTTTGATATCGTATAGATTTTTGATTGAAAGTAATCAAACATTTACAGAATTATTTGTTAATTTATGGATATATGCAGTAATTTTCTTGATTTTATATGTTCCAGTTTCTATTTTGATTGGTCGTTGGCATGTAGATACTCAATTAAAAGTAGAAAATGTTCTAAAGGTATATGAAGAACCAATTCCTGCAAAAATGTTTCGAATAATATTAGATATTCAAACTGGAATAGCAACAAAATCAGAAATAGAAAAAATTAGAAAAATGATAGTGGAAATAGAGAAAACATAAATATTTTTAATTTGCTATATTTCTTAAAATATTTAAAATTAATTGATCATATTTCAATTTTAGAATTTTGTGGAATACATAATACAAAACCACCTTTTTTATTTTCAACAGTATATTCATTTAGTAAGTGTTTTTTTGAAACGGGTAAAATTTTTTTAAAAGGATTTAGATCAAAAAGTTTAAAATTATTTTTAAAAATTAAATCAATAAATTCTTCAGGATTTGAACCAAATCCTTGAAGCATTGCAGGACTAAATTCAAGTGCCAAAATAATGTTAGATTTTTGTTTTTTTAATATAGATGACATTCCTTGAAAAACTCCAAAATCTGCACCCTGAACATTACTTTTTACAAAATCAAGATCTTGATTTAAATTTTTAAAGTAGTCATCTAGTGTTACACAGTCAATATCAGTAGATTCACGGTTATCAAGAGGATCATAAATTCTATGATCTTTTGGTGATGTTGCAATATAGATTTTTATTTTTTCAGTTTTATTACTTACAGCTTTTTGTTCTATTATTACATTATCATATCCATTTGTTTCAACATTTTTTTTTAATAATTGAAAGTTATTTTCTTCAGGTTCAAAAGCAAATACTTTTCCAAACGGACCCACAAGATCTGCAAAAAGGCATGTAAAATATCCAATATTTGCCCCTATATCTAATACTACATCTCCTTTTTGGATATTTTTTTTAAAAAAATCGGTCTGACTTTTAGCATACGGATAAAGTGAAATTTTTAATGAATCATTTTTATCTAAAAACATTTTTCTTCCTTCAATTTCTACATAACTAGACTTGTATTTTGATGTCAATTTATACAGAAATCTTCTAAAATATCTAACAGATCTAAATTGATTAAACCAAAAATGTTTAAAAATAAAAGATTCGGTATTACGATAAGAAAATAAAATAATTTTTTTTGAAATCATAACCAAAATTTTAGTTATAGGTATTTTAAGTATATCCAAATAAATGAAATTAATTATTATATTAAAAATAGTTTTAAAATTAACGATTTTTTGAAATAATTAATCAAATTTTCATTAAAATATAATAACAAGTAAAAACGTCTTTTTGTATGGGATTAGTTTCAAAAGCTAGAGTAGGAGTTAAAAAAATAGATATTTGGGCAGGTAAAAAAATTCTTAAAAATAGAGTAGGATTTATGAACAGTGTATCAAGTCATGGGAAAATTATACAATATGCAGATGATAAACTAAAAAAAGAAAATTTAGAATTATATAATTTAATTGTAAACGGATCTACAAAAGTTAATAATTCTTGTAAGTCATCGGAGATTAAAAAAATGCAGGAAAAATTTGAAAAATTAATGAGTGATGATAGATATTCATTTTCATATGCAGGGTATGACGGGGTTACTTACAAAAGAGAAATGATAGATCCTGCAATAAATTTCCCTGAAATAAGTTCACTGATAACAGATGAGGTTATTAAAACAGTTGAAGGATATTATTCAAATGGTTGTTTTACAATTGAGCACATAGCATGTGGAAAAAATTTTTACGTTCCAGAAAATATTAGAAAAGATCATGAAATGTTTTCAAATTTTTGGCATTTTGACTTTAACAAAATTTCAGAAGTAAAATATTTTGTCTACATGTCGGATGTAACAGAAAAAGATGGTCCTTTTCATACTTTAACAAAATCAAGAACCGATGAATTATTGGAAAAAGGATTTAAGGATAGAAATAGTTACAATATGCCAATAGAAATTATAGAAAATCCAGAGCATCTTACAAAAATGACAGGCCCTACAGGAACAGCATTTTTAGGACATCCAGCAGTAGTTCTTCATAGAGCAGGGGATCCAGAGATTGGAAGGTATCGAAACATGATACAATTTCTGTTTCAACCATCAAATGAGAAGTTGCCTAAAAATTGGATTAAAAATGTAAAATCACACAATAGTCAAAATCATAAATATATTCCAGTAACAAAATAACAGGTTAAGAATAAAATAAATTAGAAATATTTGAAATATTATAAAATGGAAAAATTATATTTTTATAGCTAGAAAGAAAAATTGTATCATGAATTTAACATTTAATCAAAATGAAAAAATATTATTTATCGGTTGTCATCCAGATGATATTGAATTAGGGTGTGGAGGATTGATTCAAAAACTTCCCAATAATAAAATTTTTGCAGTAATATTATCTAAAAACAAAAACAAACCAGAACAAAAAAATCTCATGAATGAAAGTATAAAAAGTTTGAAAATATTAGGTTTTAAAACTAAAAATATTATTTTTAAAGATTTTAAAACAAGAGAATTTTCGTATAGTAGACAAGAAATTTGTGATTATTTATGGACAATAAAGGAAAAAATTAAACCAACATGTATTTTTACAACTCCAAATGATTTACATCAAGATCATAAAGTTTGTAATATTGAAACACAAAGAGTATTTAGGGATAAAAGTATTTTTGAATACGATCTAGTACGTAGTACAATTTACGAAAAATCTATTATGTTTGTGACATTAGGGGAAAAAGAAATGATGAAGAAAGTTAAAGCCCTTGAACAATTTAAAACATATAAAAATAAGAATTATTTTGATAAGGATTTAATTTTATCGCAAGCAAGAAATGCTGGAATTAAACAAAATATTAAATTTGCAGAGGTATTTAGACCACTAACAATTATAGTTTAAAAAACATCAGAATCACTCATAGAATAATACCAATTATTGATTTTGCACATATTTGAACTAAGTTTTTTGTTTAAAATTTTAATAATTAAAAATGAATAAGTATGTAATTTTTTCGTTTTGATAATTTTTGGAGATTTTAATAAATTATGATTTTTAGGAATCCATAAAGTAATTTTTTCACAACCCAATTTTTTTGAAAGAACATTTGCTATATCTAAGAGATTTTTATAAAATTGTTCACTTTCAATACCAAAAAAATCTAAAATATGTAGTGTATTATCAAATTTTTTATAAACAAAATATTCATTTTTTGAAGAAAAAATATAATATTTGTATAGAGGGTTTTTGAATCTCCATTGGATATAATTATGATTTTTTTCAATTGATATTAACTCATTTTTAGAATTATAATTATCCCATAATTTATCAGGATGTCTATTAGTATTAGATATTTGAATAGAAAAAGAGGGATTTGGATCAATTTTAATTTCTAAGTGATTTAAAGGAAAAATTTGTTTAAAACTTAATTTTTTAGTGAAGATATGAAATGAAGTTTTGTTTGCAAATCCTAGAATAAAATTATATTTTTGTTTTTTTGCTTCCTGAAAAGTTTTTTTGGCAAGTTTTTGAAAAATTCCTTTTTTTGAATGATCTGGATGTGTCATTGAAAGAAAAGAGTAACCGCCAAGTATAGATTTTTGATCAATGTTTAATTTAATAGGAGTAATTGCATAGAAGCCTACTAGAATATCATTATATTTCATAACATATGCAATTGCTTTTCCAAATGGATTTTCATTTAGTCTATATCGAAAATATTTTAATGATCTTTTTCGACCATAAGAAGCAGTATAAAGTAGTTTAAGTTTTTTATTATAAATTGATGAATAACGTAAAATTTTGTATTGATTTTCCATGATAAAAATATTAAATTACTAATAATTAATCTTAAGGGAATTTACAAAGTATCATTAGGTTGTATTTCCTTTGTAATGAATAGCCTATACCAAATCTCAAATCCCAATAAAGAGAAAAATTTGTTAATATATCGAATGTCTTTTTCTTGTTCAGCCTTAAAAAAATTATTTTTTATCCAATCACCATTTAACCAATTATCTTTTACAAGTCTAGAATCTAACAAATATTGATGACAAATCTCACTACCAAATTGTTTCCAGAGAGATACAGTATTGACAGAAAATCCTTGTTTTGATGAAGATTGGAGATTTTTAGGGATTTTTTGATTTAATAAATTTCGTAAAATTAATTTTCCCATATTTGTTTGAGAATCATATTTTTTTACAATGGATAAATGTGATCCATAATCAATAATTTCTTTATTTAGAAATGGACTAAATGATTGTACTCCAAAATAATTATAGAATTTATTATAATTTGGAACAAAATTGGATAATAATTTACCGTTAAAGTCTGCAAGAAATACCTGATTTAATGAAGGAAGAGGGTTATCAAAATAGGGTCTTAAAGTTTGATAAATTTTTTTCCATGAAAATTGAATTTTTTCTCCAAAAATTTGTTCTTGATCAGGTACCCAATCACGTTCATGGCAATTTAGATATGACTGTATTTTCTCTTCTATTGAAGATGTATCATTTACTAAAGTATTAAATTTTGAATAACGAAATGTATATCCACCAAAAATTTCATCACCACCATCACCAGTAACCAAAACATTAGAGATTTTTTTGGAATTTTTTACAAGATAATAGGTATTCATAACATCATAATGAGGATTTTTTAAAATGTTAAGCGCATTTGGAAGTTCGTTTAAGAAATTTTCAATATGAATTATTTTATGATCGATGTCAAAAAAGTTTGCAATTTTAGAAGATAATTGAGACTCATCTTCACTTTGTGAAAATGTTAATGTTAATGCAGTAATTTTAACATCAGGAAGATATTCTTTTAAAAGTGCTAAAACTAATGATGAATCAATTCCTGCACTAAGGGCAACAGTTATTTTTTTTTCTTTAAAATCTACTTGTCGAATTACATTTTTTAATAATTGCAAAATTTTACTATTATTATTTTGAGGTTCAGATTCAAGAAAATCTTGCCAAGATGCTTTTTTAATAAAAGTTTTTTCTTCAGGATTATACCTTAATGTTAAAATGTTACTTATAGCAGATGAACAAACTTGTTCATTATTATCTGCCACCACGTCCAATTCCTCTAAATATCAATCCAGATTTTTTTGCAGATTCAATATTCATAATACCTCTAGTATCAACAAAAATAGGAGTATTCATTTTACTGAATAATATTTTAGGATCAATATTTTTGAATTCATCATGTGCGGTAACAAGAATCAAAGCATCAGAATTCTCAACTACATCATTAAATGAATTACTACATATGTGTGAGAAAATATTTTGTGATTTATAAAAAGGATCGTAAATTTTTATTTTAGCACCTAATTGTTCTAGATGTTTAACTATTTCTTCTGCAGGACTCAACTGAATATCAGCAACATTAGGTTTGTAAGAAATACCTAAAATTCCAATATTTGAATTCTTTACAGATTTTTCAGATTCATTTAATGCATCAACCACAATTTCCACAGTATGATGAGGCATATGCTCATTTATTTCTCTAGCAGTTTCAATTATTCTCAATACACCATCAAATGTTTTTCTAGCTGTATTGAGATATTGATATGAATTTACGGGTAAACATGGACCTCCAACACCTGCACCAGGATAATGAGCTTGAAAATTATATTTTCTATCACACGCTTCAATAACTTTTATGATATCAATATCCATTTTTTCAAAAAGCATTGCTAATTCATTGATAAATGCAATATTTACATCACGAAATACATTTGCGGTTAGTTTCGCAGCGTTAGCAGTTTTACAATTAGGAAGATGTATTATTTCAACATTAAAAACATAACGATATAATTCAGCAGTGATTTGTGAAAATCTTTCATCAAATCCTCCAATTAAACGTGGAAGTTTATGAAAATCAGTAAAGATTTCACCAGGATTTGCTGTTTCTGGACATGCAACAATTGAAAAATCAATATTACGAGTTAATTTTTTATTCTTACCTTCCACAATTTTTATAAATTCATTTTCAATGAATCCTGGTTCAACCGTACTTTCAATAATTATCAAAGTTTCATGTTGAAT
>Ga0308019_10002763_pt1 | contig 9931 bp, 8 predicted proteins | sample Neamet284_FD_203135 | JGI IMG/M metagenome (GOLD analysis project Ga0308019, IMG submission 203135) | Marine microbial communities from water near the shore, Antarctic Ocean - #284 | ecosystem: Environmental > Aquatic > Marine > Unclassified | place: Southern Ocean | collected 2014-10-01
GATTTGCTCACATGTTCATAAATAAAATTAAATTTTTTGTTAGTTTTTCCAATTTTTAGAGCATTTTGATTTAATTCATCAATCACATAGGTTACAGAATCAGTAGAAATTGTTAGAAAAATAGATTCATTTTTTGAGGGTAAAAAATTAAGTGTAATAGAAGAATTATTTTTTCCAGAACCAAAAATTGTGCCATAAAATTCTTTGAATTCCTTACCACGTTTATTAAAAAATAATTTTGGATTTAAAAATTCGCCATTAAGTTTTATTTTTGAATCATCAATCAACCATGAAAAAAGATCAAGAAAATGAATTGCATTTGTTCCAAGTCCAGATGCTGTAGAGACAACATTAATGTTAATAAATTTACAATCATTTAGATCATTTTTAATTTTTTGATAAGATTCAAAATATCTTCTATTAGTATTAATCCAACCAGTTGCATTAAATAAATTCATTTGAGATAATAGATGATCATATTCTTTTTTAGACTGACAAACGGGCTTCTCAATTAGAAATTTTTTGTTTTTATTTTTTAATAAACTAAGAATTAAATCAACTCGCCCTTGAGATAATGTAGAGATAATTACTAAATCACTACTACTACTAGTTAATTGATCAACAGAATTATACCAAAAAAAGCTAAAATTTTTTTTGTTAAATTTTATTTCTTTTAATCGATTTTTTGCTAAAATTTTAGATTTATTACTTTTTTCAACAATATGTATATCAACTTTAAAAGGTAATTTCACTAATGCTTGGAGATGTCGACTTCCTATATTTCCACAACCAACAAGAATAATATTTTTTTTCACAAATTCTAAAACAAATTAAATACTCTTTAAAACTTGTTATTTTAAGAAATCTAATTTTTAAAATATATTGCCTGAGCTGTAGGTAAATGTAACAAAATACCAGGCTTATTTTTAAAAAATTCATCTACAGCATCTTTTGTATCTTTATGATTTTTCCATCCATAGTCATCAAATAAAATTACTCCACCAGAAATTAATTTTGGGAAAAAATACTCTAATGTATCAATAGTAGGAGGAGTTGAATTTAGATCTATATGTAAATAAACTATTGAGGATGGTGATTCAGGTATTTTATTAAATATATCTGGAATGTATCCTTTATGGTAAATGATCATATTTTCAAATTCTTTAAGATTTTTTTTGGTACCATCTAATTCTAATTCAGAATATCGACCCAAACTAGAATATTCTGTTGATAACAGTCCATCTTTTTGCATAGGTCCCCAAGAATCATAAAGATGCAATTTAGATTTTTTGCTAATGTTAGAATCAACATCAATTTCTCTTAAAGTGTAGAAAGAAGACATACCATCACCAACTCCACATTCAACAAAATTATATTCATCAGTTAAACAGAATGTCATTGCATGTTTTGTAGCATATGAAACAATCCAATGTCTCCATAGTAAAGTATCAACATTATGCATATCAATTCCAGTTGAACGAACGGCACTAAATTGAAAATTTTTTTTAAGATCACTACTTGTTTGATTAAAAATTGAATTGGGATCATGTATCCACGGTGGATCATGATTTATGTGGATACCCCATCCAGAAAAAGAAGGTTTTATTGGGAAAAATATATTTCTGATTTTATTCATTAAACCTCTTAATTTTGGATGATCTAAATAGAAATTAACACAAAATTCTTCAAATTTTTTATTCATGATTAGCAGAATTTTAAAATCAGTATATAAGTTAAGTAAGAAATGAGGTTATATTCATAAATTACAAATGGAATAATTAGGATAATGGATAAAGTAAAACCAAAAATTAGTATTGGAATTCCAGCATTTAATGCAGAAAAAACTATAGAAAAAATAATTAAATCAATACTAAATCAAACAATTAAAGATTTTGAAGTAATAATTTCTGATAATGCATCAGAAGATAAAACATTAGAAATATGTAGAAAATACGGAGAAAATGATAGAAGATTTAGAATATTTAATCAAGGAAAAAATATGGGTCCATATTGGAATTATGATTTCGTTTTAGAAAAAGCACAAGCAGAGTATTTTGTATGGTTTGCAACAGATGATGAACATGAAAAAACATTTTTAGAAAGAAATTTAGAAGAACTTGAAAAAAATAAAAATTCAGTAGCAAGTATTAGTAATGTAGAGTATTTTGGAAAAAATTTAGATAGAATTATTGAAAATAGTTATTTTCAAAATTTAAAAAATAAATTTAAATATAAATTTGATAAAAAAACTAAATTTAATCAAGTTTTTTCATCTAATGGAACATTTGAAAAAAGAGCAACACTGTATTTACGTATGGATAGGTCAACTGCATTTTATTCATTATTTAGAACTTCAATTATTAAAAAAAGTATGATAACTACACCATTTGGAGGATCAGATTTAGCAATAATTTTGAATATTTTAAAATATGGACAAATTCATGTCATTGACGAAATATTGATGAGAAAAAATTTAGATGGATATTCGAGTAAAGGAATAATTTCATATTTAAAAAATCAAAATACAAAATTATTGAACATAATATTTATGAATATGCCATTTACAATTTGGTGTGCTAAAAATTTAGGATTTAAAATTTTTATGAAAAATTTAGACTGGTTTATTATAATTAATGTATATGGAGCATATCTACTATTATCAGATATAATACAAATAATTAGTAATAGAAATAACAACAAAAAATAAGAGATAGGGGTCTAAAAGGGGAAAATATTTTACTAGAAGTAGATAAGATTTTTTGAATTAATAAGATGTTATGTTTAATTATTATGCTCATAACTTCGTAAATTATAAAAATATTGAGTACAAGACACATCTTAAGATATTATAAATAAAAAGACCAAAGCCCTTAATACTAAAATCCAAGAAGATTTTACATAATAAAATGAAAGCAGTAATTTTAGCTGGTGGTTACGGCACAAGAATCAGTGAAGAAACTCACGTTAAACCTAAACCAATGATAGAGATTGGTGGAATGCCAATTTTATGGCACATTATGAAACACTATTCAAATTATGGAATTAATGATTTTGTAATATGTTGCGGATACAAAGGATATATTATTAAAGAATATTTTGCAAATTATTTTCTTCATAGATCAGATGTAACATTTGATATAAAAAATAATAAAATGGAAGTTCATAAAAAATTTGTAGAACCTTGGAAAGTTACACTAGTAGATACTGGACTTGATACAATGACAGGCGGACGATTAAAAAAAGTTGAATCATACTTAGATAATGAAACATTTTGTTTTACTTATGGTGATGGAATAAGTAATATCAATATTTCAGAATCATTAAAACTTCATAAAGACACTGGGACCATTGCAACTGTTACTGCAGTTCAACCACCAGGAAAATTTGGTCGTATGAATTTAAAAGAAAATATTGTAAATCATTTTGAAGAAAAACCAATTGGTGATGAAGGATGGATAAATGGAGGATATTTTGTTTTAGAACCTTCAGTTTTTAAATATATTAAAGATGAATCTACTATTTGGGAAAGAGAACCACTAGAGGAATTAGCAAAAAATAAACAATTATCTGCATACAAACATTCTGGTTTTTGGCAACCTGTAGATACATTATGGGATAAAAATTATTTAGAAAATATTTGGAAAGAAAATAATGCATTCTGGAAAATTTAGGAATGAATGAAAGTTTTTGGAAAAATAAAAAAATTCTAATCACAGGTCACACAGGTTTTAAAGGGAGTTGGTTAACAATATGGTTAAAGAAATTAGGAGCAGACATAACTGGTTTTTCAAAATCAGTACCAACAAACCCCAGTTTGTTTAAAACAGCAAATATTGAAAAAGATATCAAATCAGTAGTTGGGGATATTCAAAACTATGAATTTTTAAAAGAAACAATCAGTAAATGTAAACCAGAAATTATTTTTCATATGGCAGCTCAATCACTTGTAATTAAATCATATTCAAATCCAATTGAAACTTTTTCCACGAATGTAATGGGAACAGTAAATTTGCTTTATGCAGTAAAGGAAACAAAAAAGCCTAAAGTTGTAATAAACATAACAAGTGACAAATGTTACGAAAATAATGAATCATTAGAAGGATATAGAGAGGATGATCCTATGGGTGGTTATGATCCCTATAGTAGTAGTAAAGGTTGTGCAGAATTAATTACAAAGTCATTTAGAAAATCATTTTTTAGTTCTAACCATGAAAATAATATTGGATTGGCATCAGTTAGAGCAGGAAACGTGATAGGAGGGGGAGATTGGGCTGAAAATAGATTAATTCCAGATATCATTAGTGCAATAAAAAATAAAGAAAATGTAAAAATTCGAAACCCGAATGCAATAAGACCATGGCAACATGTACTGGATCCACTAAATGGATACATTAGTTTGGCTGAAAAAGTATGGGATGATCAAACAAAGTATTCCGAAGGATGGAATTTTGGGCCAGAAAAGAATGAAGCAAAACCAGTTTCATGGGTTATTGAAAAATTTAATGAACTTTGGAAAAATAAAATAAATTGGGTAATAGGCAATAATGAATTACATGAAGCAAATAATTTAATTCTAAATTGTCAAAAAGCTAAATCCAGACTAGGGTGGAATTCAAAAATGAATACAGAAACAGCATTGAAGTGGACAATTGAATGGTATACAAAATATTTTGAAGGTAAAAATATGATGAAAGTGACAGAAGAACAAATTGTAGAATTTCAGAAATTATGATGAAAATGAAGACAATTAATTGTAGAATTTGTGGGTGTAAAACAGGTAAAACATTTGTGGATTTAGGACATACTCCTCTTTCAAATTCCTATTTAAAAAAAAATATGATCAAAAATGAAAAAAAGTTTCCTTTACATGCACTGATTTGTACAAAATGTATGTTGGTTCAATTAGAAGAATTTGAAAATCCGAAAAAAATTTTTTCAGAATATCCATATTTTTCATCATATTCTAGAACATGGTTAAAACATGCAGAAGAATATGTTAATAAAATGATAAAGAAATTTAATTTAAATTCAGATAACTTGGTTATGGAAATTGCTAGTAATGATGGCTATTTGTTACAATATTTTAAAAAATATAAAATTCCAGTATTAGGAATAGAACCAGCTAAAAATGTTGCTAAAATTGCTCAAAAGAAGAAAATTCCCACCATAACAAAATTTTTTGGTACAAAATTAGCTAAAGAGATTGTTAAATCTGGAAAACAACCAGATTTACTTTTAGGAAACAATGTTTTAGCACACGTACCAAACCTAAATGATTTTGTTGAAGGACTAAAAATTCTTCTCAAGCACGAGGGAATAATTACTTTAGAATTTCCTCACATATTACAATTAATTGATAAAAATCAATTTGATACAATTTATCACGAACATTTTTCCTATTTTTCATTAATTACGTTAAAGAGATTATTTGAGATGCATAAATTAAAAATATTTGATGTTGAAGAATTAAACACACATGGTGGTTCATTAAGGATTTTTGTTAAACATGAAGACAATAATTTTCAAAAAGAAAAAAAGTCTGTTAAAAAAATACTAGAAAAAGAAAAAATATTTGGTTTGAAAAAAGTTTCTACATATACAAATTTTTCTCGAGAAGTTAATTTGATAAGAAAAGAATTGTTAAATTTTCTAGATAAAGCAAAGAAAGACAAAAAAACAGTTGTAGGGTATGGAGCACCTGCAAAAGGAAACACATTGTTAAATTTTTGTGAAATTAATTTTGAATTAATAGATTACACAGTAGATATTAGTCCTCATAAACAAAAAATGTATTTGCCAGGAAGTCATATTTTAATAAAAAATCCAAATGAAATTTTTAAAACTAAGCCTGATTATGTGTTAATTTTACCATGGAATTTAAAGAAAGAAATTATGATTCAAATGAAAGATATACGTAAATGGGGAGGTAAATTTGTTATTCCAATTCCAGAGGTAAAAATATATCAATGAAATTTATAAAAACAGATTTTGATGGTTGCTACATTATTGAAATTGAGAGAAAAATAGATGAAAGAGGTCATTTTGCTAGAATTTTAGATAATGAAATTTTGGAAAAAAATAATTTGAATTATAATTTTGTACAATCTAGTATTTCTTTTAATAATAAAAAATATACATTAAGAGGAATGCATTATCAAACTAACCCACATGAAGAAGAAAAATTAGTTAGATGTAGTAAAGGAAAAATATTTGATGTAATAATAGATATTAGAAAAGAATCAAAAACTTTTAAAAAATGGATTAGTGTTGAATTATCAGAAAAAAATGCACGCATGATTTACATTCCAAAAGGAATGGCACATGGTTTTCTAACATTAGAAGACAATACAGAGGTTATCTATCAAATTAGTAAGTATTACTCGTTAGAGCATAGTAAAGGAATTAGATGGAATGATTCAGAATTTTCCATAAAATGGCCTAATCAAATATCAATTTTATCAAAAAAAGATAAAAATTATGCAGATTTTAACGAAAATGAATTTGAAAAAATGGAATACAAGTAATTACGTTTTAAAAAAATGAAAATTAAAAATTGGGGAATGATTTTAGGTATCTAAATCAGTCAGCATTACTCAAAAAATATTAGAATAGGTTTATAGAAATATCATGTATCATGTTCAGTATGGAAAAAATTCCTGTCTTTTTACCTCATATTGATAAAAAAATGAAAAAACATCTAGATGATTCACTAAATGTAGGTTGGTTAGGAATGGGTGCATCCACAAAAGAATTTGAGACCAGAATATCTAAATTTCTTGATTTAAAACAAAGGCAGGTCATATCCACAAATACAGGTACTTCTGCATTACATTTAGCTTTAAAAATTGCAGGTATTGGAAGTGGAGATGAAGTTATTACACCATCATTCAATTATGTTGCAGATCATCAAGCGATTGAAATGGCAGGGGCTAAAGTTGTAATGTGTGATATAAAAGAAAATAATCTAGGAATAGATTGTGAAAAAGCTGAATTACTTATTTCAAAAAAAACTAAGGCAATAATGCCACTACATTTTGCAGGAATTATTTGTGATCTAGAAAAAGTTTATCAATTAGCAAAAAAATATAATTTAAGAGTTATAGAAGATGCAACTCATGCTTTTGGTACAGAAGTTAACCAAAAAAAAATTGGTAGTTATGGGGACATTGTATGTTTTAGTTTTGATCCAGTAAAAATAATTACATCTATTGATGGCGGATGTATAGTAGTAAATAATAAAAAAGAATTAGAGATTGGACAACATTATAGATTACTGGGGGTTGACAAAGATACAACTGAGCGTTACAAAAATAAAAGATCATGGGATTATGATGTTGTAAGTGAAGGATATAGGTATCATCTTACAAACATTATGGCCAGTGTTGGAATATCACAAATAAAACAAATTGATAAATTTATAAAAAATAGACAAGAAACATGTAAAAAATATAATGAGGCATTTAAAGAAATAAAAGAAATAAAAATACCGCAAACAAATTTTGAGAATATTTCTCCATTCATATATACAATTAGAATTCTTAATGGAAAAAGAGAAGAATTAATTCAACACTTACAAGATAAGAAAATAGATGTAGGGATACATTTTATTCCAGTACACAAACATTCCTATTTTAAAAATAGAAAAATAGGAGACATGGAAATTACAAATAGGGTAGTAAATGAGATTCTTACAATTCCTCTTCATTCAAATATGAAAAATGAATTTATTGAAAGAATTATTAGCGAAATTAAAAAATTTTTTAAATAAATTATTTTAAAAAATAAACAAGTATAATATTATTAATAAAACATATGTTAATACACGAATATCTATTATATCAGATATTGTTGGTGTTTAATTATTAATGAAATTGTCATAAAAACAAATACAGTTTTAAAACAATACGATAGAAATTGGACATTAAAATGAATGAAATAATTTTAGTAGAAGGAAAGATTGATTTTAATATTTTAGATCAAAATTTATTAAATGATAATTTACTTGTTGTAAGCTTTGATTTTGAATCACATAAATCATTAAATGAAAATAATATTAAACATAAACTTGTAGAAGAATATTTCTCAGAGGAGGATAAAAAAGAAATTGATGATCTCGCGTTAAACTTAGGTACGAACTGGTATAAAGATAAACAAATTGAAAGAATTATAAATTATGAGGGATTAAACCTAGGAAAACTTGTAGAGTTAGAAATGCCAAGTTATTTTTTTAAGCACTTAAAACGAATAATTGGAATTAAAAAAATAATAGAAAAAGAAAATCCAAAAAAAATAATATCCTATTCACTAGATAGATATCTTAAATCTATATGCAAAAATTATGACATAGATTTAGTTTTATTGAAAAATAATATATCATCAAATTTATTTTTTGATACAATAGAAATTCCATTAAATTTAGGATTTACAACTAGAAATATTAAACTCTCAAGAAAAAATTATTTTAGATTAAAAAAAGTTGTAGATAAAAGTTTTATTTTAATTTCTAAAACTAAATTCAATAAAAAAGTATTACAAAATAAAGAATCAATTCTATTAGTTGATTTTAATACTAAACTTTATGAGGATTTTTTAAAATCTTTTCCTAATTCTGATAAAAATATTATTATTTTAAATCAAAGAAAACCAACCATATGGGATTTTAAAACTTTACAAATAATAAAAAATTCTAATTGTAAAATTTTATCTATAAAAGATTTTGAAAATAAAGTTACAAAAAATAAAAATAAATTAGAACAAACAATATTAAATAAAAAATTGAAACAAATGTTAAGTGAAGAAAATTCAATGAATAATATTTGTTCTCACAACCAAGAATCATTTTGGGATATAATTAAAGATGAATTTTTAGAAATAATCATTAAACGATTTAGTGAAAGTATTGAAAGATTAATTTTAATTGATAAAATGTTTAATGAAATGAACATTAAATCGGTATTAGATTGGGCTCATACAGGTACGGAAGAAAAAGAGATAAGTTTTCATGCAAACAAAAAAGGGATTTCAATTTTTTGTGTACAACATGGAATTATGACATTAAATACAAAATTTGAAAAATACCACTCAATTATGCCTGTATTACCATCAAATAATTCAAAATTGCTAGTATGGGGGAAAATTATGGAGAATTATCTGTTAGAACATAAAATAGATTCAAAACAAATTACAATTGTTGGAAGCCCAAGACATGACAGATTTTTTAAGAAAAAAATAAGTAAGAATAACAATACAATTTTAATTGCATCCAATTTATTTTTTCATTATAATTTTGAGGGTAATGATACTAGAGCATATGATAGATTTGAATTATATCTAAAAAAAATTTTAAAATATATTAAAAAAAATTCTAATAAAAAACCAATCATAAAATTACATTCTAGCGAATATTTCAACATAGCACCAATTATAAACAAAATTGATCAAAATATACCAATTTATCAGCATGAAGATCTTTTACCAATTTTAGAAACATGTGATTCATTAATTTCGTTAAATTATTCTACCATACTTGTAGATGGATTAATTCTTAAAAAACCAACTATGGTAATTTTACCAGAAAAACAAAATTTTGAACAAGAAGAAATAATTAAAAAAGGTGCAGTAGCTGTAGTTTCCAATAAAATAGAATTAGAAACAAAACTAAATGATTTTTTATGTAATGAACAATTTAGAGAAAACTTGATTAATAATGGAGAAAAGTTTGTGGACGAATATTTTTCTTTTCAAGGAAATTCATCAAAAATGTTATCAGAATTTTTAATAAATATAAATAAAAATTAGTTTTCCCATTTTTTCCAGTCATAGTCATCAAATGAATCATTTTTCATTTCATTATCATTAGGATGCCAAGCAAGATCTGCCAAAGTAAGAACTCTAGAAATATTTTTTGATAAATTAACATGTGCGGAGGAAC
>Ga0308019_10002765_pt1 | contig 9921 bp, 8 predicted proteins | sample Neamet284_FD_203135 | JGI IMG/M metagenome (GOLD analysis project Ga0308019, IMG submission 203135) | Marine microbial communities from water near the shore, Antarctic Ocean - #284 | ecosystem: Environmental > Aquatic > Marine > Unclassified | place: Southern Ocean | collected 2014-10-01
CCCTTGATAACTCGAGGGTTGCTTTCCCGTTTGGTCGATGGAATACGCAATTGAACTACGATATCTACCGACACGTGAATGTCGAAAGCCTAATATGTTTCTGGCAAACTGTTCACTAGAGCGTAGCGCTCTTGGCACGGTACTCAATCGTCATCGAACTTGAACCTAGTTATCGGCTCAGGAATCTCTCAAATGGACCAACGCTCGGACAACAAAACTCAACGGCTACAGCGATGGTTCGATGAACGCCCCCAATGGGATCACGCTTCATATGGCGAGTTCATGCACATTGGTGCAAACCAGACCATCTTCCGAATCACTTTAGAAGAGCAGGAAATCAACTCTGAAACTAAAGTTCTTGATACCGCCTGTGCAGTTGGTGGTAACGCTCGATGGATGGCTTCACTGTTCGGCTGCCAGGTTTACGGCAATGACATCGATGAAGACGCTCTTGAGGTCGCACGCGATCTTGCCGATATCGAAAATATCTCCGAGCTATGCACATTCGTAAAAGCCCCGGTTGAAGATCTTCCGTTCAACGACGGAATGTTCGACATGGTCGTCACTACCGATATTTTTGACCCCGCCGAAGTAAAACGAGTTCTCAAACCGGGTGGATGCTTCATCGCCATCTCACTGTTTGAAGATCCAAAAGTAACTCCTCTTCAATTGGCTGAAGCATGGGGACTTGATCTTGAAACGTCTCTCGACGTTACAGATCTTGCCTTCGCGTTCAACCGTGCGAAAGAAACCGAGGCTCGCCTTCTTCACGAATCCGACCTCATCGCTGCTCGTGAACTGATCGAGATTATGAACAAAAGCATCGCCCCGTACACACGAGGCGGTCGGCACTACATCATGCGACTTAGGAAAAAATAGCCCTGCTACGTTTTTAAAAATGACTAATCATAATTCCGATCAGTACCGTGGTATCTATGGAATTCCTGCAACGCCGTTCAATGAAGATGAAACTCTTGATCTTCGATCACTAGAGAGCGTTATAGAATTTTCAGTAGATAACGGCTGCCACGGCATCGTAATACCGGTAATGGCGAGCGAGTATCAGGCACTCACTGATACAGAACGTCGTCAAGTGTTTGATGTCAGCACCAAAGTTGTAGCGAATCGCATTCCAACCGTCGCTGGCGTATCAGGAATATCGAATATTCATTCGATAGAATTAGCGAAATACGCTGAGGGCACAGGGTTCGACTCAGTAATCGCAATGCCACCGTTTAATATCTCTCGACCGTCGACGAGTGAAGTGTTGTCGTTCTTTGAACTACTCAGCAACGCTGTAAATATTCCTATTTGGATACAAAACCATTCTCTGGGTGCGCCTCTGAGCGCTACACAGTTGGCTGAACTCTGCGAAAACGTAGAGAACGTCAGCTACATCAAGGAGGAAACCGTCTTCGCTGCGCAGCTAACAACTGCCCTACTCAACCAAGCCGGAGACTCCGTCAAAGGTGTTATGGGCGGCATGGGCTGTAAATTCCTGATCTCCGAGTACAACCGAGGTATGTGCGGAAACATGCCTGCCTCTCACTTCGGGGATATTCACTCGAACATGTGGGACCTGCTTGAATCTGGCGATGAAGCCAGTGCGAGAGAAATCCACACTCGAATGGCTCCATTGAACAACTTCGAAAGCCTTTACGGAATGCGCGCTTTCAAAGAAGTGCTTTACCGACGCGGCGTTATTACATCCACAACAACTCGTTCCCCCGGGAAGCAAGAACTCGACAGCTACGATATGGCTGAATACGACGCCCTGCTTGCTTCAATTGACGACCTCCTAATCTGGAAAGTCTCCTAAATACTATGAAAATCGAAGCTATCGATCTCTTTTACGTCGCTCTCCCAAAAATCACGAGGACTGCCGACGGTACTCAGGATTCACTCGTAGTTCGGGTTCGAACGGACAACGGACTCGAAGGCTGGGGTGAATGCGATGCATCGCCGCTGGTATCAATGGCAGCGTACGTGATGCCAATGTCACACTCGAACGTCATCAACATCAACGAAGCGTTGATAGGTGAGACTCTCGACTCTCCCGAAGATGTAATTCGTCTTCGCAAGAAAGTTGGCGAATATGGATTAGATGTCCAACAGCTCGACCACGCCGTAGCCGGTTCAGACATCGCAATGTGGGATGTACTTGGAAAACATCTTGGCGAGCCGGTATGGAAGCTAATTGGGCATGAAGCTTCATATGGAAAACTTCCATACGCCAGTGTTTTGTTCGGTGATGATCCAGCGGAAACAAGAGCCGTTGCTGATTCGATAGTCGAGCGTGATTTCAGAGCTGCTAAGTTCGGCTGGGGCCCAATGGGTCGCGGTTCACTGTCAGATGACATCGATCTAGTTCAGGCTGCTCGTGATGGATTGGGACATGATGCGAAGCTAATGGTTGATGCTGGAGTGATCTGGGGCGATAACGTCGACGCCGCTTATGAGCGAGCGGTCGCATTCGCCGATCTTGGGGTTACTTGGCTCGAAGAACCGCTTCGTACTGAAGAAGTTGACGCATACAAAGAGCTTAGCGATCGAGTTCGTGCCAACGGTGTGAACATAGGCATTGCTGGCGGCGAAGGCGCTGACTACTTCCGAGCGGCCGATGACATGATGACTAATGCAGGACTCGACTTTGTTCAGATCGACGTCGGACGAATCGGCGGGATTACAGAGGCGAAGCGTGTTGCCGATAAAGCCCACAAACTTGGCATACAGTATGTTAACCACACCTTTAAAAGCCATCTGTCGGTAGCAGCATCGATTCACGTGTTCGCAGGATATGAAGAGTTCAATCTCACTGAATATCCAGCTGGCGATTCCGCTCTTATCCTCGGACTAACTGCGCCAACTGGTATTTTCAGGGATTCAGACGGCCTGATACGCGCCTCAGATGAACCCGGTCTCGGCGTAGAAGTCAATCTTGACGCAATTAGAGAATTCCAGCGCAACGTGAAAATCGAAATCGACGGCGAAGTGCTGTTCGAATCTGCCAAACCTTAGGCTGCTGGGCACCCACTTAGCCCGCTAATATTAGCCGTTCGTTCTTCATCAGGGGCCAAACTCACTGACAACATCAGTTGACGTGCCCCCCTCACATTCATAGAATTCTATGGCTGGCACTCTAAGCCCGCGACTGCTAACAGTCGGCAAGGTCGAGTGCTAATCATGAAAACGGTACGATTTGAACTTGATTCGGTGCCTCCGCACTCTTAATTCAATTTTGAAAAACCGTTTTCTCACGTGACAACTAAGGAGAAAAAACTCAGTGGCACTGAACCTCACACCGCTTGGTGACAGGGTAATCATAGAACCTGCCGACGCAGAGGCTTCAACCTCTCCCGGCGGAATCATCATTCCTGACACAGCAAAAGAAAAGCCTCAACAGGGCTCTGTTGTAGCAGCCGGCCCAGGCCGAACAACCGACGAAGGCACCGTCATAGACATGCCTGTTTCAGTCGGCCAGACCGTCATCTACTCTAAGTACGCAGGTACCGAGTACACAGAAGGCGGAGTTGACTACCTGATCGTTCGAGAGAGCGACATACTCGCAATCGTTGGATAGTTCAATCTCGAACTACCCGTCTCATTTTGGAGATATATAAGTAATGGCAGCAAAAGATCTAAAGTTCAGTGATGACGCTCGATCACGCCTTAAAGAAGGCATCGACGTACTTGCTGATGTTTTAAAGTCGACTCTCGGCCCACGTGGTCGAAACGTTATCGTCGACAAAAAATTCGGCCCTCCGCAAGTCAACTCTGACGGTGTAACAATCGCCAAAGAGATCGACCTCGAAGATCCGTTTGCAAACATGGGTGCACAGCTTCTGAAGGAAGTCTCAAAGAAGACTAACGACGACGCTGGTGATGGCACGACCACCTCAACCGTTCTCGCTCAGGCAATTATTGCTGAAGGCTTCAAGAACGTGACAGCTGGTGCCGACCCAATGGCAATCAAGCGCGGTATGGAAATAGCTATGGCTTCCATCCGTGAGTCGATCGCCTCACAGTCAACACCAGTTGACTCTAAGGAACAGATCGAAAGCGTAGCGATCCTTTCTTCCCATGACGACGAAATGGGTACACTCATTTCCGACGTTATGGACAAGGTTGGTAAAGACGGCGTTATTACCGTTGACGAATCGAAGTCTCTTTCATACGAGACCGAGTTCGTTGAAGGAATGCAGATCGACCGTGGCTATCTTTCGCCATACTTCGTGAACAACTCAGAAAAACAGGAATCGGTTTTAAACGACCCTTACGTTCTGATCACTTCACAGAAGATTTCTGCAATATCCGACCTTCTCCCTGTTCTTGAGAAGGTACTGCAGACCAACAAAAACATTCTTGTTATCGCAGAAGACGTTGAGGGCGAGGCTCTCGCTACTCTCGTTGTGAACAAGCTTCGTGGCACATTGAACGTCGCGGCCGTAAAGGCTCCTGGCTTCGGTGACCGCCGAAAGGCAATGCTCGAAGACATCGCAATTCTCACTGGCGGAACAGTCATTTCAGAAGAAATCGGTCGCAAACTCGACACGGTTACTCTTGATGACCTCGGCAAGTGCAAGCAGGTCGTCGTCAACAAGGACGAGACTACGTTTGTTGATGGTGCCGGTTCAGCTGACGCCCTCAAGGGTCGCAAGGCTGAAATTGAATCTCAGATCAGCGACACTTCATCCGACTACGACCGTGAGAAGCTCCAAGAGCGACTTGCTAAGTTGTCCGGCGGAGTCGCAATCTTGAAGGTTGGCGCAGCCACTGAAATCGAAATGAAAGAGAAGAAGCAGCGCATGGAAGATGCCCTTTCGGCTACCCGTGCTGCTGTTGAAGAAGGAATCGTTCCCGGCGGTGGAACAGTTCTAATTCGTGCTTCTGAAGGACTCAGTTCTGTGAATTCTGAGAACGGTGACGAGCAGACCGGCATTAACGTGCTGAAGAAAGCTCTACTTGCACCTATCAGAGTAATCGCCGCAAACTCCGGTTTTGAAGGCGCTGTAATCCTTAGCAAGGTTGCCGACAACAAAGACAAAAACTTCGGTTTCGACGCTCACAAGGGCGAGTACGGCGACATGGTCAAGATGGGAATTGTTGACCCTGCCAAGGTAACTCGTGCTGCAGTTGAAAACGCTGTTTCTGTTGCTGGAATGATCCTCACAACTGAGGCTCTGATCAGCGAGAAGGACGAGCCAATGATGCCACCTATGGGTGGTGGCGGCGCTCCTGGTGGAGACATGGGCTTCTAATAGCCTTTGCTTTAGTAAAGCAATTATGAAAAGGGTCGCATCGAAAGGTGCGACCCTTTTTTTGTTCTGACAGCGGGGAGATGTAACCCTGAATTCATTTTCAAGATCTAGTACAGGGACCCGGCTTCCGTTCAAACTAACTGGATACAGAACCGACATTTCGACTAGATCAGGATGCAGTCCAGCACGACAATGTACGATGTGTAAATCATCAACAGATCAACCACACAGGCGACTCAGGAAACAAAATGGATCAACGATCGTACTCGTGCGACAAGTGCAGCTCAACGACATACAAAACCGGCGAAATTCGAACCACTGGGTCAGGACTCAGCAGGTTCTTGAACGTACAGAATCAGAAGTACCAAACGGTTTCCTGCGAACAGTGTGGTTTCACTGAACTGTTCAGGCTCGATGGTTCAGGCTTCGGAAACATAGTCGACTTGTTCACCAACTAGAGTTCAGCTTCCGCAGTTCAAGTCAGCTTTTCGACTAGCTCAGCCCAGCTGTGCGCACTTACGTCGAACTCGGATAGAGGGTGAATAGGTTCGGGCGTCGGGAAGACGTCGATCCACTCTTCTTCAACGTGGATGTATGCCGTCTTAAGCCCGGCATTTTTGGCACCCATCAGGTCAGCTGCATGAGTGGCGACCATCATCACTTCGTTTGGTTGGTGACCGAGCAATTTCGCGCCCTGTTGATATGCTTCGGGATCCTTTTTGTAGTGATCCATGAATTCACCCGACATAATGCCGTCCCAGCTAAGACCGTTTAACTTCGAGCAGTCCACCGCAATCGAGAGGCTCAATACAGTCAGTACAGTGGTTGTGTAAGTTTCACGTAGCTTGTGAATAGCATCGACGGAACCATCCCATGTTTTCATTCGATGCCAAGCCTGATTTAGTTCATCACGCTCTAGGACCGATAGCTTGAGAGAATCGTGATTATCAAGTACTTCATCGAGAACATGCCTGTGAAGTACGTCTGCGTTCATACGAAGTAATTCACCAGACTTCACACGCTCAAGCTCTTCGAACATTCGAACACGCCAGTCTGTGGCGATTTGTCGAGCGTCAGCACCTGCCTGTTGTTCATCGGAAATGCGCTGAACTTCAGTTTCGATAGCTCCCCGCCAGTCGAATACTGTTCCACCTACATCGAATGTGAGTGCTTTGACTCCTGGGATTTTCATAGTGCCTCTTCTTCGCTCTGGTCGATACGATTCATACAGAACCCATAGTGTCGATTTGTGGTCTGGATATTTTTAATCACTCTAAGATCAATCAGGCTACTATGATGTTCACCCAAACCGCAAAATAAAATGTATTCATACTGAAAATGACCGTTTCTGAAACAGTCGAACGTGGTCGACTCGCCCTCGAATACATGACCGGTGATTCAAGCGGCATAACGAAAGTAACCGAAACACGCGAAATGGAGTGGCTCACTCACGACGAGTATCTGAAAGTCTTTAATAGGGCTGATTTGTAAGTGAAGCACCTCGAAGAAGGGCTAACCGACCGCGGCATATACATCGGCATGAAACAATAAGAACCGAGCAACTATGTTTTAGATGGTTCTGTACTCGCGTGGCCGCCACCACGTAGTTTGCAGGTGACAGTCCTCTCCTATCAACATTGCTGACTAAGCTAAACTGACGAAAGAGACAGGCTGATCTTGCATTCAACGGGGAATTTACCCTCTGATCACTACCCAAGTGCACGAACCGGTCTATCAGTGAGTTAGTGCAACGATATGGATTCTTTCCGCTTTGTACACGCGGCAGACCTTCACATCGATTCACCCTTTGCGGGTGTCGGTGACGCCGATAATCGAGTAGCGACCCGTCTTCGAGAGGCAACTTATGAAGCCTTTCAGAATCTGGTCGATCTTTGCATTAACCAAAATGCCGACTTCCTCGTAATCGCTGGTGACGTTTACGATGGCGCCGATCGTTCAGTTCGAGCGCAGTTACGCTTCAGGGAGGGTCTTTCCAAACTGGCTGATAAAGGTATCAAGTCCTTTGTAGTTCACGGAAACCACGATCCGCTCGATGGCTGGCAGTCGTCAATCTCATGGCCAGAAGGTGTTCACATCTTCGGTGCGATTCCCGAGTGGAAGAATTTTGAAAAGAACGGCGAAGTGGTCGCAGCTGTTCAAGGTATGAGCTATCCGACTCGCGAAGTTACCGACAATCTCGCTACTCAATTCACCCCGCCTGAATCGCCCTCCCTATTCGCAATCGGGCTCCTTCACGCTAACGTGGGAGCCAACAGCGCACACCCAAACTACGCTCCCTGTTCAGTCGAAGATCTTTCAGAATCGGGAATTGACTACTGGGCGCTAGGTCATGTTCACACTCGCCAAACGCTCAAGCGCTCTGCTCCTGTGATCGCCTACCCCGGCAACACTCAGGGACGACATCCTAACGAAACAGGTGCTCGCGGAGCGCTGGTGGTTAACGTTGACCTTTCAGGAGCTTCTCGAAGCGAATTCGTTGCCCTAGATGTTGTTCGATGGGAACGTAGCGATATTGATATTTCAAATCTAGAGACAATAGACAGTCTCGATTCGGCTATACGTCAGGCAACAGACAATCTCAGTGTTGAGGCTGAAGATCGTGATGTTGTGTGCCGACTAACTCTCGTTGGTCGTGGCCCACTTCACGAGCAGCTTTCTGCCGATGGTGCTGTTATGGACTTGCTTGAAGCAGTTCGAGGCACATGGAGTGGTGGTGGTTCACCGTGGGTTTGGGTTGAGCGAATAGTCGATTCAACTCGACCTGCTATCGATATTGAGTCACGGGCGAAACAAGATGATTTTCTTGGCGCCACACTAAAGCGTGCGCTGCTTTCTTCGTTTGAATCTGACGAAATCGACAGACTCACCAAAGTCGTATCCGACGTCTACACTGGTCGACGCCACGGACTCGCGAAGCCAAGCGATGAACAAGTTTCAGCTTGGGTAGAAGAGGCCAGTTGGTATTTAGCAGAGCTGTTGGAGCAAAATAAATAACTTGCGACTAACAGGAATAAACATCGAGAACTTCGGACCATTCGCAGATCGTGAATTCGGCGACATGTCGAATCGGATCACACTGCTTCATGGTCCAAACGAAGCTGGTAAGTCAGCTATTCGAGCGTTTTTACGTTCGACAATGTTCGGCTACACCACAAAGGCTGATCGAGCTTCGTTGAAAGAGCTTTTCCACTACAAGCACTTCAAACCTGAACCGGGTTCAGGGGCAGTTTCACTCGTTACATCATCGGATGCCAATTTCAATATCCACCGGCGAGACGGTAAAAAGCGTGGCGAGGTTACAATCACCGGCGATGCAACAGGTAGTAACGACCTACTTGCCACTCTGCTCGGTGGAATCGATAGCGAGTTATATACGAGTGTATTTTCGATCTCGCTGAGCGAACTTCAGGTTATCTCTTCGCTTAATTCCGATGAGATTCGAGACAAGATTTACTCGGTTGGTCTCGGCCTCGCCAACGTGTCACTAACAGACGCACGTGGTGAACTCGATGATGAGTTACACAAGCTACGAAGCCCTCGGGCCGGTCGCATACGCAAGCTTGAAAAAGATCTTACTGTGGCGCGGGCTAAGCTCGAAGAAACTCGCCGTGGTAGTGATGAATATGCAGAACTGTCTAGCAGTCTTGAGCAACTAATCGAGAATACTAATTCTCAGACCACTGAACTCGAAGAAATGAGGTCCGGGATCGAACGTCAGAAAACTCTCGTTTCACTTCGAAATACGTGGGAGCGAAAGACCGAGATCGAACGTCAGGTTTCCGAGCTTCCAGAAAACGACATGGTTCCGAAGGGCGGTCTTCAGCAGCTTGAAAATTTAGTCGATCATAAGACTGCTCTTCAAGAACAGATGGATGAAGGTGATTTACGCCAACAAGAGCGTAAGGCTGAATTTGAATCAGTTGGAGCTGTCGACGCGTTCATCGAACACGGCGATGACATTCGTAAGCTTCTGATGGAAACCGCCTACTACACGAAGGCAGTTACGGATCTACCGGTGGTCGAACAAGAACTCGAAAAAGAACAAGCACAACTTGATCATGATCTTGCTGAACTAGGCTGGTCGGAACAAGCAGTTAGCAAGTTCGAAACCCCGACCGATTTACAGTCTAATCTGGAATCAGTGGGGCGGGAACTCACTTCCGTACGCCGTAAATATCAAGAATACGCACTCACTGTTCAAACTAGAACTGAAGATCGTGAGTCCGTGGCAGATGAAACTCTCAAACTCTCCGGTGCTAGGGACGCGCTAGCAGATGTTCCAAAACAAACTTCAGCAGATCTCGAGATTAAGCGTGACCGATTGTCGAGGCTCCGTGCCGCGATAGCCGACGCCGGTTCAATTCGATCCGAGTTGAGTGAGGCGCAGAAGAACCTCGCTGACACGCTCGCTCAAACTAAAAATATCGGTGGATTCGTCGGATCAATACTTCTGCCAATCACCGTTATCATCGTCGGAACAGCTTCGATGGCATGGAGCTACACGAACGCCGAGCTGCCCGGTGGTCTCGCTGGACTGCTGGGAGTTGTCGTAGGCTTCATACTTATTTCACGTGCGAGAGCAGCGGGTGGTTTCAAGATCACGATTCGCGAACCTGCGATTAACGAAGCCAAAAATATGGCG
>Ga0308019_10002766_pt1 | contig 9920 bp, 10 predicted proteins | sample Neamet284_FD_203135 | JGI IMG/M metagenome (GOLD analysis project Ga0308019, IMG submission 203135) | Marine microbial communities from water near the shore, Antarctic Ocean - #284 | ecosystem: Environmental > Aquatic > Marine > Unclassified | place: Southern Ocean | collected 2014-10-01
TTATTCCAATTTGTCCTAAATTTATAAGAATGTGTTCAGATATTCTATTATTTAAAACTCCCTTACCTTCAATTTTAGATTTTTTTAAGTTATTAAAAGCAGTCGCATCATCTTTAAAATATTGAATAACTAGATTTTTGTCAGCTGTTGCATAGATAATTTTTGCTTTTCCTTCGTATAATTTTTTACCTTTTTTCATTACTTAAAAACTCTTCTAAAGATTAAATCTATGTTTTTAAAGTGAGATGAATAATTGAATATTGCTTTAAGTTTTTTATGGGAAATTTTAGTTATAACAAATTTGTCTTTATTTATAACATCAAATAAATTTAAATTTTCAGCAAAGCATTTCTTGGCATAGTTTTGAACTATTTTATAAGATTGCTCTCTACTTAGGCCTGATTTAGTTAACTCAAGCATAACTTCTTGAGAAAAGATCAAACCCTTTGTTAAATTTAAATTTTCAATCATCTTTTTTGGATACACAATCATTTTATCCAAAATATTTCCAAGTCTAACCAGAGCAAAATCTAAAGTTATGTTTGCATCTGGTCCAATATTTCTTTCAACACTAGAATGAGAAATATCTCTTTCATGCCATAAGGCAATATTTTCAAGTGCAGGAACAACAGCGCTTCTAACCATTCTTGCAAGTCCAGTTAAGTTTTCACTCAGGATTGGATTTTTTTTGTGTGGCATAGCTGAGGAGCCTTTTTGATCTTTTGAAAAAAATTCTTGAACTTCATAAACTTCAGTTCTTTGTAAATGTCTAATCTCAATTGCAACTCTTTCAACTGAACCTGCAATAATTCCAAGAACAGAAAAATAAAATGCATGTCGATCCCTTGGTATAACCTGGGTAGATATTGGTTCTACTTTTAAGCCAAGTTTCTTAGCAACATACTTTTCAACACTTGGACTTATGTTTGCAAATGTCCCAACAGCACCTGAAATTGCACATGTTGAAATTTCATCGATTGCATCTACTAGTCTTTTTCTGTTTCTTTTAAATTCCTCATAAAACGAAGTAAGTTTTAAGCCAAAAGTGATAGGCTCAGCATGAATACCATGACTTCTACCAATACATGCTGTGTATTTATATTTTTTTGCCTGTTTTTTTAAAACTTTTAAAATTTGGTCAATATCACTTAATAGAATTTTTCCTGATTGAGCTAATTGAATATTTAAACTGGTATCAAGTACATCTGAAGATGTCATTCCTTGATGAAGATATCGCGCTTTAATCCCAGCTTTTTCAGTAATAGATGTTAGGAAGGCTATCACATCATGCTTAACTTTAGATTCAATTTGGTGAATTCTTTTAACATTAATTTTAGCTTTTTTTTTAACAACATAAGCCACACCTTTTGGGATCTGACCCATTTTTTCCATTGCTTCAGCCGCTGCAATCTCAACATCAAGCCAAATTTGGTATTTATTTTCTTCTGACCATATGTCAGTGAGTTGTTTTCTGGAGTATCTTTCAATCATTAATTATAAGTAAGGAGGCTTAGAATAACCTTTAACAGATTCTGTAAAGATTTCATAACCATTTTCAGTAATTCCCAATGTATGCTCAAATTGTGCAGATAAAGATTTATCTTTTGTAACAGCGGTCCATCCATCTTTAAGCATTTTAACATCCCATTCGCCCACATTTATCATGGGCTCAATTGTAAAAGTCATACCAGGTCTAAGCTCCATACCAGTATTTTTTCTGCCATAATGTAAAACATTTGGAGGTTCATGAAATGTAGTGCTTATCCCATGACCACAAAAATCTCTTACAACAGAATAGCCTTTTTTTTCCACAAAGGATTGTATTTCATATCCAATGTCACCAAGTTTTAATCCTGGTTTCAATAATTTTATAGCTTTCATCATAGATTCATAAGTAGCGTCAATTAGGTTGTTAACTTTAACAGGGGTCTTTCCAACACAAAACATTCGACTGGTATCACCATAATGTTCATCAACTATAGCTGTCACATCAACATTTAAAGCATCACCCTCATTAAGAACTCTATCAGAAGGTATCCCGTGACAGACAATGTGATTTAAAGAAGTACACAATGATTTTTTAAAACCCCTGTAAAATAGTGGAGCTGAGTAGGCGCCACTATCCCTTATAAATTCATAACCTAACTTATCTATAAATTCTGTAGTCACCCCTGGTTTAATATTGTCCGTAAGCATATCAAGAGTTTCAGCAGCCAACTTTCCCGCTACTCGCATTTTTTCAAATTTTTCAGAATAATCAAGCATCAATAATTTTAATTTTTTTTTCTATTATAATTTCTTTTGAACTTATTTTACAACGATAAGCTAAAAACTTAACACCAGCTTTTTTTGCAAGTAAATAATTATTATAATATTCTTTATCAATATCTTTAGCTATTTTAAAGTTTTCAACACCTTGTATTTGAACTAAGAACAATAAATAAGATTTATAACCCTTTTTAACAGCTGTAATAAGAGTTTTTAAATGTTTAGACCCTCTAGTAGTTATCGCATCTGGAAATTCTGCAATTTTTTCTTCTCTAAATAATGTAACATTTTTAACTTCAACAAATATTTTTTTTTTATTTTTTTCAACTAAAAAATCAAACCTCGTTTCTTTGTCAAAAAAAACCTCAGGTTTAATACTTTCGCTATTTGAAATTTCTTTAACAAGATTATTAGATAATCCATGGTAGGCAATTTTATTTGCAAAATGAGTATTCACACCTACTAAATTTTTTTTAATTCTGATAATTTCTAATGTGTATTTAAGCTTTCTTTTTGGGTCATCATTTTTAGAAATAAAAACTTCATTTCCTTTGTCAAGTAGTCCCTTCATTGATCCAGTATTTGGGCAGTGGGCGGTTACAATTTCTTTATCTAGCTTAACATCAGCAAAAAACCTTTTATATCTTTTGATTAGTTTGCCTTTAATTAAAGCTTTGGTAAATTCCATAATTAAATTATATATTCAAATATGATAAAAAACACAAAAGTTAATGCCGCAATTTTAATTATTGGCAATGAAATTCTTTCTGGAAGAACTCAAGATACAAATACTCGCTCAATAGCTCTTTGGTTAAACTCAATTGGCGTTAAAGTTAATGAGGTAAGGGTTATACCGGATATTGAAGGTACAATTATAGATACTGTTAATTATTTAAGAAAAGCTAATGATTATGTGTTTACAACTGGTGGTATTGGTCCAACCCATGATGATATTACAGCTCAATCAATATCAAGAGCGTTTAATCTTGAATACGAGATTCACAAAAAAGCATTCAAGATATTAGAAGCCTATTATAAAGTAGGTGAATTTAATGAAGGTAGACAGAAAATGGTTTGGATGCCAAGAAATTCTAATTTGATTTTAAACCCAACAAGTGGCGCACCAGGATTTAATGTTGAAAATGTTTTTTGTTTACCAGGTGTCCCCTCAATTTTAAAATCTATGCTTGGTGGCTTAAAAAATAAGATAGTAGGTGGCAAGCCAATTTTAAGTCAGACAATAAGCATAAGAACCGTTGAAAGTGAAATTGCAAAAGCATTAACAGATGTTCAGGATAGCAATAAGGATGTGGAGATTGGAAGTTATCCTTTTTTTCAAGCTGGTAAACTAGGGGTTTCAATTGTAATTCGTTCAGAAGATCAGTTTAAAATAGACAAATGTAATTCTGAAATTTTAGAATTTATAAATGAAAAAAAAATTGAAGTAGTAGATAGATAGCAATATGCTTTATTTTGCATATGGTAGTAATCTTCATCTTCTTCAAATGAAAAGAAGATGCAAAGATAGTATTTTTTTAAAAAAAATTAATTTAAAAGATTTTAGGTTAACATTTAGAAACATGTATGCCGATATAGAATTCAAAAAAAATACAATTGTACAAGGTGCTTTATTTGAAATTTCAAAAATAGATGAGAAAAAACTTGATGTGTATGAGGACTATCCAATTGTTTATAAAAAATATTATTTTACTTATTATGGAAAAAAAGTGATGACGTACACAATGGTTAAAAAAACTTTATTTACTTTTCCAACAGAGAGATATTTAAATGTTATTAAACGTGGTTATAAAGATTGTGAGTTAGACATAAACTGCTTAAAAAAAGTTTTATCAATTAAATAAAGCAATTTTAATTTTTTAATTTGTCTAAAATATAAATTTTTGTTTTCATATAAAGTATTGCTGAAACAATACTCATTAAAGCAAAATCTAATAAAGCCTTAAAAAAAATAGCTAATAAAAATTTGTTAGAAAAAATTCTTTGACCCTCAATAAACGTGATACCGTCATGAACGTTTAAAAATGAGTATAAGAATAGATAACAATATCTAATGATAAATATATATATCAGAATATCAAAAATTTTATCTTGATATTTATTTTTTATTTTTAGAATGAAGGGTATCAATAATATTAAAAAAACTTCTTTATACGCGTAACTAGAAACAAGAATAAAAAGAAATAGATTAAAATAACCACTAATTATAAATAATTTAGAGTCTGTGGTGTATATCTCTTTATTAAGTTTGTGATTATTTGAGTTTATTTTTTTATAAAATTTTATGGTTGTGTAAATAAATAAAGAATAAAAAATAAGTAATAAAACTTGATATTTTATACTAAAAACATATTTAAAAATTTTTGGAAGAGCGTTAAGTGAATATAAAAAATGATAACCAGCTTTTCCAGGCAACATGTTATTAAGCATGAATAAATAAAAATCTCTATTAATAAATAGGTATGTAAAAAAAATTATGGCTAAAAATAAAAAAATAAAGCAAGTTTTTTTGAAAGTTCTGTGCTTATTTTCAATAAAAATATTTAATAAAATAGCTATAGGATAAATTTTAATTAGCGCAAAGTAAATTCCCAAGAACCAGTTAATGAAATAATATCTATTATAAACTGTAAATATTATTACTATATAAAATAGACAGTCCAATTGCATTCTTTCAATAAGAAGCATTGTTGAGGGGTTTAGTAGTGCCAAATATATTAATAATATTTCAATTTTATTTTTTGGATTAATAATCTTTAGTGTTAAATAAATAAATATAAATATTAATATCCACGGTAAATATGTCCGATAAAATATCGCCAAAAAATCATTGTAAGGAAGACTTAAAAAAGCATAGCCATAATTGAATTGACCAATATTTTTACCAGTTCCACAGTTTATGGTTTCAAGTGTAATTAAATTAAAACCCAAAGAGTGACATTCCAACCAGTCAATCGTTGCATTAAAATCTCCAAAAAGTTCTGGCATTGTCCATACAAAATTCGATAAAACTCTAGAATCAAGTAGAATCACCACTAGAAAAAAAACTATTAAAGTATGAAAGATGTTTTTAAATTTAGTTGTCATTTATTAGCTATAAATTTATAAATCTCATCTGCCGCAATGTATATATTTTTTTTTGGGTACCAACCCAGCTTTTTATGGGCAATTTTATTACTACCAACTAAAGTTTTTTTATTTTTTAATTGATCTAAATTAATATCTATTTTTAATTTATTTTTTTTAATAATATATCGAATTATATCATTTATTGATGTACTTTTTCCTGAGCTTAAAATTAATTTATCATAATTTTTTGCACCAAACATAATTTTGTAAAGACCGTGGCAAATATCTTCTGCGTGAGAAAAATCTGCAAAAATGTTTTCTTTTATAATGCCGTTTAAGAAAGTGTAATCTTTTTTAACAATAGCATTAATTATTCTTGGAAGAATAAATTTTTTGTTTCTATATATTGAGTCGTGGTTGAAGAGAATTGCATTTGTGTAACAAATACCCATCTTTTTTTTAAATTTAAGCATCATTAAATCACTCATAATTCTAAATTTTGTATAATCTGTTTTTGATAAAATTTTTGATTTTTCATTAACAATACCTTTTGTTTTCTTAAAGATTTGAGAAGAACTACAAAATACAAATCTTGCTTGGTTGTTTATTTCAAAAGTAGAGTGAAAAATATTTTTAGTTGCTGAGAAGTTTTCTTTAAAAAAAATTTTATAACTATTTTCATAATATGAAGGATTGTTGGCTGCTAGATGCAATACTATATCTGGCCTTGTTTGTCTAAAAAGGTTAGATATTTTTTTTTTATTAGATAAATCTTCCTTAATGAAAGTAACACCTTTTACAGATTTAGGTTTTTTATTTTTATAAAATATATAAAGATTAATCTTTTTCTTTTTAAGTATATTTGTCAATATTTGACCATCTTGACCTGTACCACCAGTTATAAATACATTTTTAGTCAATTTTATTCGATTTTAATTGTTAAATTAATTTTTTTATATATTTAATATTGTGTATATTTATATAATTTAAATTTAACTGCTTTGAAAATTAAAAATTTTAAATCTTGTAAAAGTAAATGTTTAACTAATCTTGATTTGTTAGTAAAACGCAGCGTTAATAGAATTTTTTTTCTTAAAAAAATAGTTAATATATTATTTTTACTTCCCTTTATAGAAATTATTTAATTTAGATGAAAACATGCTTGATAATACCAACATTGAATGAAGAAAAAAATATTTTAAGATTATTTCATAATATTAAAAAAACTAATCATAAATTAGATCTTTTATTTGTTGATGATAATTCCTCCGATCAAACCCAACAGTTGATATTAGCACTTAAAAAAAAACATAAGAATATTAATTATTTATTTAGAAAAAAAAAAATTGGAATAGGCTCTGCTCACAAAGATGGCATTAAATACTGTTACAAAAAAAAATATGATTTAATAATTACAATGGACGCTGATGGTACACATGATCCAAAATACTTAGGTCAATTAATATTAAAAGCAAATATTTATGATTACGTAATTACAAGTAGATATAAAAAAAAAAACTTACTAGTAGATTGGCCTTTATTTAGAAAAATTCTCACATACACAAGACACGCCCTAGTTAGTGTTTTTCTTGGAATGAGCTATGATGCCTCTGGAGCATACAGGTGTTTCCACACAAAAAAAATAAAACTCAAAGATATCTTGGCTGCAAAAAATAATGACTATGCTTTTTTTTGGGAATTAACATATATAATAAAAAAAAAGAACCATAGTATCTATGAAGTACCAGTTCAATTAATCTATAGAAAACTAGGAAAATCAAAAATGAAAATAAAGCACATTCTTTTTTCCTTACTGTATTTATTCAAGATTGCTTCCACAAAATACTAGAATTATGACAAAGCAAAATACTACACAGTCAGGTGCTTTCAGAGGGGTTGAAAAACTTATAAGAATGATACCTATTATTTATTTTTTCTTTAGATCTTTAGTAAGATTTACTAGTTATTTTGAAAGTGATTTTTTTTATTTAAAAAAAATTTTTAAAAAAAAGAAAATTAATATTATTGATGTAGGTGCTTCTGACGGTATTTCTACTTTATTTTTTTTTAGAAATTTAAGTCCTAATAAAGTTTATTGTTATGAACCACAAAAAATTTTTTTTAAGAAATTATCAACTCTTAAAAATAAATTTAAAAATATTAAAGTTTTAGATTATGGGTTAGCAAAAAAAAATATGAATATGGCAATATACTTACCTTATATCAATTTTTTTGGCAAAAAATTATATTTATCTACATATACTTTTCCAAAAAAAAAAGAATTAATAGATCAAATCAATCTAGATTTTATAATTAAACCGAACATCGAAAAAAGCTTAATAAAAGTAAAAAAATTTAAATTAATAAAAGATAAAATTCATTTAATAAAAATTGATACTAATGGCAGTGAAGTTGGAATTGTTCAAACATTAATTCCCTTGATTAAACGAGACAAGCCGGTGTTAATAATTGAAAATAATAATATTGAAATAATTTACAAGCATTTACTCAAATATAATTATAAAAAATATTGTGTGATAAATGACAAATTAATTATTCATAAAAAGCAAGACAATGCTAACATAATTTTTAAACACTCTATAATTATATGAAAAAATTAATATCCTTTAAACATAACAATTTTACTTTTATATTCCAAAGTAAATAATTTTTTTTTATTAATATGATTAGAAAATATAAAAACTTTGGATACATCATTCCTTTATTGTTAATTTCTTTTTATTATTCGGTTGATAAATTTATTGTACAATCAGCTGTTGATGGCGGGCTTGTATTATCTGAGTTAGTAAAATTTCCGAGTAATTTTTCCAATGTTTCATCAATTTTTTATAATGGCTGGACAATTTTGCATCAATTTACTTTTGTTCTATTCAAGCTAAATTTTTCAGTAAATTCTGTTTCAATAATTTTGACTTTTATAATTCTTGCTTTTTATACTCTTGGAATTTATTATTTAACATTAGGTATTAGTAAGTCACATAACCTTGCTTTATTAATATCTTTATTAGTTGTGGTTACCAGGGTGCATTTTGGTGATGTCGATTATCCTGTACTTTTTTTTTCTGAACATACTTATGGAGCTTTTTCGCTTGCTGCCTTTACTTTGATAATAGGACTTTTATCTAATGAAAATTTTAAAATGGCTGGTGTCATGTCGGCAATACTTTTTGCAGCACATCTTGTAGTTGGTATATGGATAATATCTTTAATTATTTTTAGTTATATTATTACTTTACTATTTTTCGAAGATAAAAATAAACCAAAATATAAAAAGATTTTTAAAGGTATAATATTATTAGTATTACCTTTATTTTTAAGTTTCATTTTTTTTAGATTAAATGTAGTTGAAAAAAATATTTATGATCTAAATGATTTTCAAACTTACCTAAATCAATGGGATGCCCATAGAAATGTTTTTACCATAAATTATAATTATATAAGTAAAACATTATTGCTAATAACAATCATGGTAATATATATTAATTGTTTTGAAAAAAATAAAAACCAAATTGTGTATCTGGTCATTTTAATTTCAGTTGCTGGCTCTATGATCTTATATCTATTATATAAATTTTTACCAAATTCTTTTATTCCACTTATCGTCATAAGAGCCATGCCAACAAGAGTCTTTTTGCTCCACTCTGTAATAGGCTACCCTATAATTATCGCAATAATATTCTCTATCTTTAGAAAAGCTAATTTTAATTTTAATATCTCTAAAAAATATTTTTTAATAATATTTTTTTTTCTTACATTTGTTTTAATATTCAATACTCATGACTTTCTTAAAAAAACAAATGAATTTTATACCAATAAAATAGAAAAAAGATTTATAAAATTCACAAATATTCTCTCTCAACAAAATAGAAATGATGAAGATATTTTTTGGGAAAAAATTCACAATCTTAAATCAGATGGTTTTTATGTAACTACCTTTAATAGCTCAGGCCCAACGTTAAGACATGGAAAAAAACCTTATTTAATTAATACATCTTGGTTTGATCAAACAGCTTATTATCCTTATCAAGTTGCAGAAGTTAAATTAATTATTGAAGATATTTATGGAATACCATTTGAATCACCTCCAACTAAGTTTTTAGCAGTGCTTGTTGATGATTGGTTCAAGAATACTTTTGAAAAAAGATCAACTTTAGAATGGAAAATGTTGTCAAATAAGCATAACATTTCTGGAATAATTGTGCCTTCAGATTGGAATCTGTTAATCCCAAAAACAATAACCTCAAAAAAATTTACTGCTTATATTGTAAATTAAAATATTTTATCAAATTTAAGGACCCGACATGAGACAAGAGCAAAAAAATAAATTTGTAGCCAACAAATTATGAAATAAACCACTCAATTATATAAAGTAGATGATTTAATTTGTATCAAAAAGAAGTTGAGTTATAAATAAACACAGATATATAACAATGAAAAATCATAATGCCCTCGTGGTGAAATTGGTAGACACAACGGACTTAAAATCCGTGCCTTTTTGGAGTGCCAGTTCGAGTCTGGCCGAGGGCACCACACAATGAATGATG
>Ga0308019_10002768_pt1 | contig 9916 bp, 13 predicted proteins | sample Neamet284_FD_203135 | JGI IMG/M metagenome (GOLD analysis project Ga0308019, IMG submission 203135) | Marine microbial communities from water near the shore, Antarctic Ocean - #284 | ecosystem: Environmental > Aquatic > Marine > Unclassified | place: Southern Ocean | collected 2014-10-01
ACACGCCTTCTAAAGTGCAATTTAGGTGCGTGAATGGATACCTATAATGACCGTTTCTAGGAAACAAGCGCTTGAATATGGCTACATATCTACGCTGAAAATAGCGTTCGTACGGATTGAGTTCAATCAGTACAAGAGCGGAGTCAGCGTTACTGAAAGTGCTAGCGTTATTCCAGCTAGATTTCCGAAACCTTTCTGCATACGAGCTGGCATCTCGACTTCTGGAGTTTAACTAGTAACTTGAACAATAATTTTGCTCTGAGCGCGGGGTAAAATTATAATGTCTGTTTTACGTTCAAGTTCAACTCTAAATAGGCAGTTGGATATACTGAGGATTTTATTGTCAACTCCCCTGATTTCGATCGCAGAAGTTGGACACCAATTCGGACCATATAATGTAACGATTCCCTCAGTGAGGGCAAACGCATACGCGGCAGCGGTGGGTGGTGACGAGTCGCCTGACTATGGAGATTCGCTTGCGCCAATCATGGTAGTTGCTGCAGCACTTACTGAACTGATCAAAGATCTCGGCTTATTCTCGGGCGGACTACAGACTGTTCACGCAGGGCAAGAAGTCAACTGGGTGCGACAGATCAAAATCGGTGAAAAAGTCTATGCTGCCGGTAGACTGTCAGCGAATTCGATTCGACGAGGAAATCATTTCGCAACCGTGTCAGTTTCATATACCGATTCTTCTGGAACAGAAATCGGCACATCATCATCTACTATTATCGTTAGCGGGGAGGCATCCTAATGACCTCCAGTAACTCACAGCGAGCCGTAGGCGATGCACTAAAAAGCTTCGAGAGAACGATCACTCAAGATCGAGTCGATGCCTATGCAGAAGCATCGGGTGATCACAACCCAATACATCTCGATGAGTCATACGCCAGCACTACCCAATTCGGCACTCGTATTTCCCACGGCATGCTCAGCCTCGCACTTGTAACCGAAATGCTTGCCATAAATTTTCCTGATACTTGGCACAATGGCGGAAAATTGAAAGTTCGATTCAGTGCCCCAGTGTTTCCTGGTGAAACCGTTGTCATCTACGGCGAGATAATGTTAATCGATGAATCCGATGCAGGATTGATCGTAACTTGCTCAATTGGATGCAAAAAGCCCGATGGTACGAACGCAGTTTCCGGGCGGGCAACTGTGCCATTGGAATAACATGAACTACCGCTTCCACTGTTTTAGCAGTGGGACAGTAATACGGAATTGATAATGACGGGAATCCCAGAAGGCATAATCCCAATAGCTCTCGATGCGATGGGCGGAGATCACGGCCCATCGGTTACGGTGCCTGCTGCCCTCCAAGCTATTGGATCTGGCGGCATTGCAGTGGCACTTGTCGGCGATGCTGAAGCGATTCAGGCTGAACTAGATAAGTACGACACTCCTGCAAAGCAGCTAGTTCAAGTTGTGTCTGCCTATGGCGTGGTTGAAGAAGGCGAAAGCCCTGCCCGTGCATTCCGAACGAAGCCGAAAGCTTCGATATTTGTATCGGCTGGTGTCGTAAAGATGGGCAAAGCTGCCGGATTCGTAAGCATGGGATCAACTGGAGCTTCTATCGCAGCAGCGACCGTTGTGTACGGAACACTAGACGGTATAGACCGTGGAGCGCTTGGCGGACCTGTAGTTGGTTATGCACCAAACACGGTCATCATCGACCTCGGAACTAACGTCGATACACGACCCGGATTACTTGTTGATTTCGCAGCACTCGGCAACATAATGTCGAAGCTTATATATAAAAACGAAAATCCACGGATAGCGCTCCTGAGCGTCGGATCGGAAAAAGGAAAAGGTAACGCTCTTGTAAAAGAGACAACTGACCTTTTGAACTCAACTGACCTGAATTTCATCGGTAATATCGAACCGAACGATTTGCCAGCCGGCAAAGCTGAAGTAGTTCTTTGCGACGGATTCGTTGGTAACGTTATTCTTAAACTTACTGAAGGTTTTGGCGATGCCATTGTTTCGCACGTAAAAGAGGTACTTGGTAAGACTGAGGAAAGCGAAAAACTTTCAAAAGAAATCTTCGAACGCATGAATATTCTTGAAGCGTTCGGTGGAGGCCCACTCCTTGGGGTAAACGGTCTCGCAATTGTTGGCCATGGAGCCTCCGGGGTGAATGCAGTAGCAAACGCCATAGGCACGGCAAAATTCGTGGTTGAAACCGGATTGATCGAAGCCCAGCAGGCTGAACTCAACAGAATTAGAGCAGAAATTATCTAATAGAAGCATCGGGCGATTTTGCTCGTTGCAATGCATAACGTAATTGAGGGTCATAAATTGAGCGGCAACACGCCAAGAAGTGCGCTGGTTACAGGCGGATCTCGCGGAATCGGACGAGCAACAGCTCTTCGATTAGGCGCAGCAGGACACCGCGTGGCCGTCAACTACAACACGCACCCTGAAGAAGCCGAAGCTGTAGTCGAAGAAATTCGTGCTGCCGGTGGAACTGCCGTTGCAGTCGGTGGAAGCGTTTCTGAAAAAGAAACCGCAGTTGCAATGATCGAGGAGGCTGTCGAAGCCCACGGCCCGATCGAAATCCTGATCAACAATGCAGGTGTTATCAACGACTCCCTGCTTATGCGCATGAAGGACGAACAATTCGAGTACACCATGAAGGTGAATATGTTCGGTACCTACTACTGCACCCACAGAGTGATCCCTGGAATGGTCAAAGGTCGCTGGGGACGTATCGTGAATATTTCTTCAGTAGTCGGCATGCGAGGCAACATTGGGCAGTCGAACTACTCAGCTTCTAAAGCTGCGGTATTTGGATTCACCCAGTCAATAGCCAAAGAAGTTGCAACCCGAGGCATAACGGCTAACGTTGTGGCTCCCGGTTACATCACAACTGCGACATCCGCAGATATCACTGACAAACAGCGCGACACTGTGCTCACATGGATTCCACAAGGACGATTTGGTGAGCCTGACGAAGTGGCGCCAACCATAGTATTCCTAACCACAGACGAAGCGCAGTACATCACTGGCGACATTATCCGCGTCGACGGCGGAATGGCCATTTAGTACGGGAAGCAGCTCAATGAGCAAACCCGGAACACACGAGACCAACTCTATGAATTCAAGCAATGACTTGACCGGAAAGATCGCGCTCATCACTGGCGGATCACGTGGAATCGGCAAAGCAATAGCGTTCGAACTAGGTAGACGTGGTGCAACAATTGTCATCAACTACCTCAAGAATCACACGGCTGCGATGGAAACCGTTGAAGAGCTTGAAGCGGCGGGAATTTCGGCAATTCGGATCAAAGCTCACGTCGGAGATGAAGCAGCGGTCGAATCGCTGGTTTCCAAGATCAACGAGAAGTTCGGACGTCTCGATATCCTCGTAAACAATGCAGCTTCTGGAGTTATGCGCCCAGCAGCCGAGCTTTCTAGGAAGCACTGGGACTGGACGATGGATATCAATGCGAGAGGTCCGTGGATGCTTTCGATTACAGCCTCTAGACTTATGCCTGAAGGCAGTCGAATAATAAATCTCTCTAGCCCCGGATCAAACCGGGTCCTACCCGCCTACTTCGCCGTGGGCGTATCGAAGGCGGCGATCGAAGCCGTAACTCGGTATTTAGCCGTCGAGCTTGGGCCGAAGGGCATTGCGGTCAACACGGTCTCCGCCGGGTTCGTAATGACCGATGCTATCGACGCCTTCCCTGATGAGTTAGGTGTCAAAGACATCGCATCTCGCCCCACCCCAGCAGGGCGAGTAATCCTGCCCGAGGACGTAGCCAAGGTAGTGGCAATGATGTGCAGCGCCGATTCAGAAATGATTCGAGGCCAAGTGATCATGGTCGACGGCGGAGAGACGCTGCTACACCAGTAGACGTCATATTCGAGAGTGCGTTCTCTAGCGGACTATGACAGTCACGCCTTCGACATCTAGTTCGGTCTCGGGTTCGAAGAACGCTTTCCGAACAAGTGCCAAGCTCAGGTATTCACCGTTCTCGGTTTCGAGTGCAGATGAACTAGTGACGATCCCCGCTGGCTTCGTCCCACTAACAAGTTTCGCACCTTCAGCAATGGGACTTGCCGATCTCAGTACTTTCACGTTTCGCTGAACCTTGTCGTACGCATCGAGTCGAGCGATAACTTCCTGTCCGACGTAGCAACCCTTGTCCCAATCGATCAGATGAAGGAGACCAGCCTCAATTGGATTGGCGTGCTCACCGTACTCACGGTCTGAGCCGGGAATTGCCCGATCGATACGGAAATGATCGAAGTTTGCTTGGTCGATTTCGACTGCACCTGCTGAGATCAACGCAGCTGAAATATTCTCAACACTGCCCGTTTCGCAAACCACATCGATCCACTCGGTCCCACGAGATGTGTCGGAAACAACGAAAATCGATTCGTCGCACAACTCAAATGTAGTCACAGCGTCGGATTCGATGACTATCTCGAGTGCGGATTCAATCACTTCCCGACTTGTCGGGCCTACCAATGAAATACGAGAATTCGATTCGGAGCAATCTTTTAGCTCCGCATCTTCGATGATCGTGTAGTAGTCGATCGCTGAAATAAGTCGTTCTGAGTTTGGGGAATCTGAAATCAGTAGGAGATCGTTCTCTCCACGATGTGCTACGAGGAAAACATCCACAACTCGACCACGATCCGACGTCAGTGCAGTGCGCCTAGAGCTACCAATACCAACACTCAGAAGTTCTTTCGTAGTTAGTCGATTGAGAAGATCAAGCGCATCTGGACCAGAATGTTCAACAACGGTCGCACTGCTCCAACGAATCAGTCCGCAGCCTGAATTGACAGCGTCTAAATGAGATTGATCTGCTTTGATCGATGTACGAGATTGCAAAATGCGACCTAATCAGAGTCCAACTCCAGAAATAACGGTTAGTCGTCTAGACCGAGAACGAAGTTCCGCAGCCGCAAGTTTTCGCAGCGTTCGGGTTAGAGAATTCGAAGCCCTTGCCGTTTAGTCCGTCGGAAAAGTCGAGCACCGTGCCGGCGAGGAAAACGAATGCTTTCTTAGGTACGTAGACTTCAACGCCGTGCTGCAAGATGACCTTGTCATCCGTTTCAGCACCTTCAACGATATCGAGAACGTAGGTTAAACCCGAACAACCACCACCCTTCACTGCAACTTTCAGGCCAAATTTATCCATGCCTTTATCAGCGGCAAATTGCGTTACTTTGCTAGCTGCTTTTTCAGTGATTTTAATAGTGTTGATAGGAACTGTGCGTTCCGGGGCCATCGTCATCGATCTTCACCTGCTCTAGTAGTTCTGTTCGCTACTCATGCTGCATGCTCTATTCTCGCGTGAAAAAGTCTTTCACGCAAAATATTCGCGTAAAGTCTCTATGAAAGTCAATTTATGGTTGTTTTGATGATTTTCGAACTACAATTGAAGTTTAGTGTGAATTAACAACCTTTTTTGGAATCCCAACGGATTATATGAATGACTGAAAACTCCAAAAAACCACGTATCGTTGTACTTAACACTCGTGCAGCGAACGTGCACAGCGTTGAAAAGGCACTACGCAAAGTTGGAGCCGACCCCATCGTTACGAGCGACCCCGCCGAACTAGAGACTGCCGACGCTGCGGTATTACCCGGTGTTGGTGCGAGCGATGCGGTTATGACAGCACTCAAAAACCTAGACATGCTCGAACCTATCAAAGAATTCGCTGCTTCTGGGAAACCACTTTTGTGTGTATGTGTAGGACTTCAGGTTTTGTTCGAAAGCTCCGAAGAGGGCGAACTACCCGGGCTTGGATTAGTCGACGGCAACGTTCAACTCATTCCAAATGGCATGACCGACGAACTAGGTTCTGCGATGAAAGTTCCGCACATGGGTTGGAACGAGGTGCAGTTCACCGACGACGAAACCGACCGAAACCCAATGTTCAAAGGGATCCCACAGGGATCACATTTCTACTTCGTCCACTCCTATCGTTGTGTACCCGATCAACAAGCTGAAATCGCAGCTTCTACCAATTACGGCGTAGAAATCTGTGCAGCGGTAGCCCGTGGGAATGTGGTCGGGACCCAGTTCCACCCTGAAAAGAGTGGAGACGTAGGTCTTCAGATTTACAAAAACTTCCTCGATCTCGCATCGACCACAGCAAACAACTAGCCGAACGAAACGAATCAAGAACTCGAATGGATATCTTTCCTGCAATCGATCTACGAGACGGACGCTGCGTTCGTCTTACCCAAGGTGACTACGATCGTGAAACCGTATTCGACGATGACCCAGCGGCAGTCGCCAAGCGTTGGGTCGACCAGGGTGCGCGTAAAATGCACGTTGTCGACCTCGATGGTGCAAGAAACGGAGTGCGTGCCAATGCCGACGTCGTCGCAGCCATAGTCGAAGCCATAGATATTCCCGTTCAACTTGGTGGCGGAGTTCGTGACGCAGCTGAAGCCCGACGTCTTATAGACATGGGAGTTGATCGAGTAATCATAGGCACAGCCGCGATCGAAGCTCCCGACGAAGTACAGAAAGCTGTAGAAGATGTCGGCGCAGAACACGTTATCGTCGGAGTCGATGCCAAAGACGGCATGGTTCAGACTCGTGGATGGCTAGAGCAATCGCAAGTAACCGCAATCGACCTCGCCCGGCAAATGGTCGAACGGGGTGTACAACGGTTTATTTACACGGATACGAGCAGAGATGGCACTTTGACCCACCCAAACTTCGAAGCTGTAGCCGAACTGAGCGAAAACCTACGATATCCTATTATCGTGGCTGGTGGTATCGCTTCCATAGAAGACCTCGTTGGACTGGCGAAGTTGGGTGTGGAAGGTGCAATATCAGGCATGGCCATATACTCCGGTACGCTTGACCTAAAGCTCGCCATTGAAACGATCGACGGAATGACTTCCGCTGGCAAATAGCCAACGGCAAATCTGTGAACGGAATAGACACGAATGCCATCGAAATCTTCAGTAGACAAAGTTGAAGCTCTGCTGCATCCAACGCTTGAGGAAACTTACGACCCTCAATCGATGATCGCACTGGTTCCAATTCATAACGACCAGAAGGTAGCCGACATTGGATCAGGCCCCGGCTGGCTGTCGATCCCGCTCGCCAAGTACGTATATGCAGGCACTTGCTACGCTATCGACGTTCAAGAAGAGATGCTGAAGTACGTCAAGGAACAAGGCGAATTAGCCAAGCTCGGTAATATCGAAACTCTCGTTTCGGAAGAGAACAAGATTCCTCTCGAAAACGAGTCTCTCGATGGCGTCGCGCTTTCCAACGTACTGAACGAAGCAAGCCGACCTAAGACACTCATCAAGGAAGCTGCCAGACTTTTAAAGAAGTCAGGTTGGATTGCTATCGTTGAGTGGTTGCCAGTAACGGGCAAAGTTACTGTCGGACCATCCGCTTCGAAGCGACTCGTTCAGCAGGAAATGCGTGAAGCAGTAGAATCACTGGGCTTCACGACGCTAACTTCACGACAACTTACTCCGCACCGATACATCATCGTCGCACGCAAGTAAACCGGAGAAAACTCGATGCTGACGCGACGCGTCATTCCATGTCTCGACGTCGACAACGGTCGCGTAGTCAAAGGTGTCAGCTTTGTTGACATACGTGATGCTGGCGACCCGGCTGAACTAGCGGCTCTGTATAACGCTGAAGGTGCCGACGAACTCGTATTTCTCGACATCACGGCATCATCAGACGCTCGAAACACCATGATCGACGTGGTGGAAAAAGTTTCGTCTGAAGTATTCATTCCCTTGACCGTTGGAGGAGGGATTCGATCGGTCGACAACATGCGTCAAATGCTCGAAGCAGGAGCGGACAAAGTTGCTGTGAACTCGGCTGCAGTTACTAATCCACAGCTGATTGAAGACTGCGCCAAAGAATTTGGCGCACAGTGCGTGGTGCTGGCGATGGACGTGAAGCGCGTCGAAGATCCAATAATCAGGAATTTCGACGAGTATGGATCGGTACCGTCAGAGGCGATATTTCAGATAGTCACCCACGGCGGTCGACGCCCAACAGCATTCGAGGCAGTGAAATGGGCGCGGTTTGCGACAGACCTGGGCGCAGGTGAACTTCTTGTAACCAGCATGGATGCCGACGGACAAAAGACAGGCTACGACAACGAACTGCTATCGGTAATTTCGGATGCAATCACAGTTCCGGTCATTGCCAGCGGTGGTGCCGGCGAACTCGATCATTTTTACGATGCTCTAACCGTTGGCAAAGCCGATGCCGTTCTTGCAGCATCACTTTTCCACTTCGGCGAACTACGAGTTTCCGAGGTCAAATCTCACCTTGCCGAACGCGGCATTCCTGTGCGGGAGGTCTAATAGTTGGCAGTTACTCTGAGATCTGGTGAACCGGTATTGCCTGAAGCGATAGCTTTCGACTGTTACGACACCCTGTTCCTGAATTCTCACGATGGCTGGAAGGGTACTTTCGCTCAGATCATCGAGGATCAGAACGTTCCGCTCGATAGAGAGCAATTCTGGACGCGGTGGCGCAAGTACGAAGTAAACTTCCGTAAAGTCCGAACTGATCTTGGTCGTCCCTACAATAGTCCACCGTTTAAATCGTACCGACAGGCTTGGACTGAGTGTTTCCAGCAGGTATTCAACGATATCGAATTCAAAGGCGACGCAAACTTAGCCGGCGATCGTGCTGCGCTACACATGACCGATCGCCAGATATTCCCCGAAACCGTTGAAGCACTGAATCTTCTCAAAGGCCGAGTAAAGCTCGGCGTATTTTCAAACGCTGATGATGAAGGATTACACCCACTGCTTTCAAACGCAGGTTTAGAATTCGACTTCATTGGCAGCTCGCAATCGGCTCAGGTGTATAAACCCGCTTTAGCGGCTTTCGAGCACCTATATGCAGGACTGGAAACCGAACCAAGCAAGATTTGGTACGTGGGTGACAAACTATTCGATGATGTTCTCGGTGGTTACCGCTCAGGTGCAACAACCGTGTGGATCAACCGCAATGAAGAGGAAGTCGACCGGGAACCGGAACCAGATATCGAAATAACCGATTTGCGAGAGCTATCGGGTATTCTCGAACATATCGGTGGATAGATGAAGAGTCAGATTCTATTCGCCTTGATTTACAAGTTTTTATATTCAGCCAACCTCCCTCAGTAACTTTAGGAAGTTCGAAATGATTCAGTTCGATGACCGCGGATTACTAGCAGCAATTGTTCAAGATGCCGTCTCAGGTCGCATTTTGATGCACGCTTACATGAACGAAGAATCTCTGAAGCGAACCCTTGAAGGACCTGATGCTTGGTTCTACTCTCGCAGCCGGCAAGAGTTGTGGCACAAGGGCGAAACTTCAGGTAATTTCCTGAAGGTCGTAGAAATCGAACAAGACTGCGATGGCGATGCAATCGTAGTAAAAGTGAACCCTGAAGGGCCTACCTGCCACACCGGTTTTGAGTCCTGCTTCGACACCGCAGTGCTCGACACTGCACTACTTGAGTCTGACGGATCATCCGAAAAACTCGGACCTGGCATACTACAAGAATTACTCGATGTGATTAACCAGCGAGTAAGCGAAAAGCCTAAAGGTTCGTACACCGTACAACTTATCGAAGAAGGCCCCGGCCGAGTTGCGCAGAAGGTAGTTGAAGAAGCCGGTGAGACAGCTATCGCTTCGGTGAGCCAGACTCACGAAGACGTAGCAAACGAGATGGCCGACTTGCTGTACCACTGCATGGTGTTACTAGCATCGCTTGAAATGCCATCCGATCAGGTTTGGAAAGTCCTGTCAGAGCGCCGAGGCTAAATGCCGAGCGACGGATCAGGCTGTTCGCCTTCATCGGATATCGATGCGACTGACTGTTGAAGATACTCAAACGGTTGTGACGATAGCTCAGAGCCGTCGTCACTCGGTGTAGCACCCTTGTCCATTTCAATCGCATA
>Ga0308019_10002771_pt1 | contig 9911 bp, 7 predicted proteins | sample Neamet284_FD_203135 | JGI IMG/M metagenome (GOLD analysis project Ga0308019, IMG submission 203135) | Marine microbial communities from water near the shore, Antarctic Ocean - #284 | ecosystem: Environmental > Aquatic > Marine > Unclassified | place: Southern Ocean | collected 2014-10-01
TTATATGTATTTTTAGAAAAATGTGTTAAAATACAATATTTTCTATTCCTTTCTAACCAATAGAATTTTTTTGAACTCCATTTTAAAATATAACTTTCAGCATGAAGTATTTTTACATTTGGAACAAAATATGAATTAATTCCTAATTGTGCTGCTCTCCAACCTAAATCTAAATCATCATGATAAAGAAATAGAAATGGATCAAGTAATCCAATTTTATCTAAAACTTTGGATGATGTAAAAAGACATGTACCTGATGCATATCCTATTTTTTCTATTTCTTTAAATTGATTTTTATCTCTAACTCCTTTATCTCTTGCAAATCCAAATCCAAAAAGATGAATCATATTACCTGTGCTTTGCAATATGTCTTTTTCATAAAGTGAAAGAATCTTTGGTTGATAGAGACCATCGCCGTATTTTGAATGAGCAATTAAAAATTCATCTAACCAATTAGGCTCTACAATTGTATCCGGGTTTAATATTACTATAAATTCTCCATTAGCTTTTCTAATACCTATATTATTTCCTTCACAATATCCATAATTTTTTGAATTCTCAATTAATTGAATTTGATCAAATTTTTCTTTACACTTTTTATGACTATTATCTGTTGAAATATTATCAACTAATATTATTTCATAATTTTCATATTTTGTTTGTACAACTGAATTTATACAATTCAAAATTAAATCCCCCGCGTTGTAATTTAAAATAATTATACTAATCAAAGGTTTTTTATTTTCCATATCTCTTTAAATCTAACTTTATTCCTATTAAAAATTCATCAATTAGAAATAACTACAGTAATATCTTTGTACCTTCACCTAGTAGAAGAATCTGCTCATTTTCAATCTTATTTTGTTTAATACTGGAATTTGATGAAATTATACTATTTCTCAAATTTACATTTTTTTCAATTTCACAATTATTCATTATTATTGAATCTCTGATAATTCCCCCTGAAATCATACATTCATTTCCAATACTAGTATTAGGCCCTATGATTGTATTTCCAGAAATTTTACATTTACTCCCAATTATTACTGGCCCTTTAATTTTAACGTGATCTCCGATACATGTTTCATTTCCTATTGATACTTTACCTTCGATTAACAATGTGGATTCTTTTTTCGTTTTAAATTCTGGAATTATATTTTCTAAAATAGTTTTATTTGCATTAATAATATCTTCTGGAGTACCTGTATCTTTCCAATAGTCTGTAATCATTTTATAAGTAATGATGTGTTTTTCGTTCAATAACATATCTAATGCATCTGTAATCTCTAATTCATTTCTCCATGATGGTTTTAATCTTTTAATTATATCAAAAATAATTGGAGTTAAAAAATAGATTCCTGTAACTGCTAAATTTGTTGGAGGATTTTTTGGTTTTTCAATAATTTTTTTAATTTGACCCTTCTCTATATCTGCAATTCCAAACCTACTTGGATTTTCTACTTCACACAAAAGTATTGTTGCTGCATCATTAGATTCTTCAAATTCTTTTCCAATTTGATTAATTGATTTTTGAATAATGTTATCTCCTAAAAAAACTAAAAACTTTTCATTATTAATAAAATCTTCACATAAACTGATTGCATGTGATATTCCTCTAGGAAAATCTTGTTGTATGTATGTGATATTCACACCTAATTTTTCTCCATTTCCATAATGATCTTTAACTTTCTGTGAGCCTATCCCTCCTATGATGATTGCAATTTCTTTAACCCCTGCATCTTTCATAGATTCTATACAATATTCGGACATTGGTTTATTTGCAATTGGAAGTAATTGTTTAGGTCCAGTATGTGTTAATGGTCTTAATCTTGTTCCATGACCTCCATGAAGAAGAATTCCTTTCAACATTACTTGCTACCTTTTTTTAAACTATATTCTATTTTCATTAGTTAAATTTTTTGTACCAAGATTTATTATTTAAATACCACGAAATTGTTTCTTTTATGCCCTTTTCAAAACTATATTCTGGCTTCCAATTTAATTTTTTTTCAATCTTAGTTGAATCTAAACTATATCTAAAGTCATGACCTGGCCTATCTTTAACATATTTCATTAAGTTGAGCGGTTTATTTATTGACTTTAAAATTATTTTAATTATCATATTGTTATTTATTTCATTTTTACCTGCAATATTGTATATTTCACCTGATTTTCCTTTTTCTATTACTTTTTGAATAGCTGTACAATGATCTAGAACATATATCCAATCTCTAATATTTTTTCCATTTCCAAAAACTGGTATTGGTTTATTATTATTTGCATTAATAATTACTTTGGGAATTAATTTTTCAAGAAATTGTCTAGGTCCATAATTATTTGTACATCTGGTAATTTTAATATCACAACCATATGTAATATGATAAGATTTTGCAAGTAAGTCTGCAGAAGCTTTTGATGATGCATATGGACTAGATGGATTCAAAGAAAATTTTTCATCTGCACTATCTTTCTTTAAACTTCCATAAACCTCATCTGTAGAAATTTGAATTAATTTTTTATCATATTTTCTTATAGATTCTAGTATTGTATGTGTGCCATTGATATTTGAATTAATAAATGGTTTTGGATTTGATATACTTCTATCTACATGTGATTCTGCAGCAAAATTAACAATTAAATCATTTTTAGAAACTAATTGATTAATGATTTTTTGATTATTGATATTTGATTTTACAAATTTGTATTTTTTTGATTTTTTTATTTCATCAAGATTCATTAAATTTGAACCTGTTAAACATGCATCCACATTTGTAATTTTAATTTTAGGATAATTTTTTAAAGTAAATAGAATAAAATTACTTCCAATAAATCCTAATCCTCCAGTAACTAGAATATTCACATTTTTTTAATAGTTTTATACATAATAAACTCTTGAGTTAATAATTATTTTTTATAGTCAATACATTTTAGAAAATTATGATAAAGCCAACAACGGAATCAAGTATATGTTTAATTGATTCCTCATCTGTGGATTATTTTTTAAAACATATTACTAATTATAAAAAAATTATTACATTTGATTATGATAGTCATATTAAATTAAATAAAAATAAAATAAATCATATAACTTCTGATGATTTTATATCTCCATCTGAATTTACTGAATTAGATAAACAATCTTTTATTTTTTCTGCTTGGTATAAAGAAAATGAATTATCTAATTGCTTAATTTATAAAAAAATTAACTTAGGAAAATTATTTTATATTGATTTCTTTAATTACTTTCTTCCATTATTGAAAAATTTCTTTGAAATTAATAAAATATATTTATTTTATAAAACTGAAAATTTTGTTGCATCACATAAATTATATAAAATTTTAAATAAATTTACTGATTCTGTTACATTATTAAAAGAAGAAATATTAGAACCTACAAATTATGATTTGGATTCATTAGATTATAAATTTAAAATAAAAAATCATTCTTTTAAATTAACTTTAACAAAAAATAAATTTGAAAAATTAAGAAATTTTATAGATAATTTTCTTAAAAATTTATTTCATAAAAAATTAAATGATAATCAAAAATCACATCTTTTAATTGAATTTGATTCAATTAAATTTAAAAATTTATTTAAAAATTTTTCTAAATCTAATAATTTTATATGTTATAATCGTCGTAGACCTACAATTTGGAATTTTGAATCATATTCAAGTATTAAAAATTCAAATTCTTATTTTTTTACTGAAAATGAGTTATTAACTAATGAAGTAAAGCAAAATATTTTAAATTCTGAAGATTGGATAGATAATACACTATCTTGCCTGAAAAAATATGATCATATTTTTAAAATTTTTTTTACTTTTTCTGAAGCAGATTTATGGTTAATTATTAAAGATAGTTTTTTTGATTTATGTAAATTTAGATTTAAAGAAATAATTAAAGAAATTGAATTAGCTGAACAATTATTTAAAAAAATTAAATTTTCCTCAGTAATGATTTGGTCTGAAAACGGAACAACTGAACAAATAATTTCTCATTTTGCAAAAATTAATCGTACTCCAATTATTTTATTACAACATGGACTTTACTATGATCATCCTCTTGCAAAAAATATGAATACATTTCAGGGTATTTTACCTATAAATTCAGATATTTTTGCAGTTTGGGGTAATGCGATGAATAATTTTTCTAAAAATATGATTTTGGATTCTAAAAAAATTCAATTAATTGGAAGTCCTAGTTTAGAATCTACTTTTAAAATAAATAAACAAAATCTTGAACAAAATTATATTTTAGTTGCAACACAAGGACCAACTAATAATTCAATATATGATATGGATATTAAATTAATTGAAAAATATGTTAATACAATAAAAGAAATTTGTCATATATCTACTAAACTTAATGAAAATTTAATTTTTAAACTTCATCCAGATCCACATGAAATGGATATAGAAAGTATTGTTAATTCAATAAATCCCTCTATCAAAGTTATTAAAAGTGGTTCAATAACTGATTTAATAAAAAATTGTAAAATTTTTATTACAATTGATATTTCTACAACTATTTTAGAAGCCCAAATTTTAGAAAAACCTGTTATTTCAATTTCTGTAAAAGATTATCAAGTTGGTGATGAAAAATCTCAAATCTTTTTATCTAATTCTTGCATTCATACGGATATTGAAAATTTTCATTTTCATTTATCAAAAATTATACATGATAAAAATTATAAAAAAATATTAATTCAAAATGGTTTAAATTTTGTAGATGATTATTTAATAAATAAAAAAAATTCATCTAAATGTTTAATAGAATTATTAGAAAAATTATAGATATTTTATGAGTATTATTCTAAATTAATCTCAAACCTTTAAATTCTAAAATTAATAATATTATTTAGATAATTGGAAAATTCTTTTACTATACATAATCTTGAAACTCATCAAACAAAAGATGTTGATGATGGTCATCAAAATGGTGACCTAACTGTAATTTGGCGTGATTGGGATCAAATAATACATAATCCTAAAATGATTTATCTTAATTCTGTTAATCCTGGAGAAATAAAAGGTCCTCATATTCATAAGAATAGAACAAGTTATTTTTATTGTATTACAGGTAAAATTGTAATTATTATTCGAAATAATGATCAATATCATGAGGTTGAACTTTCTTCTAAAGATCCAAAATTAGTTAGTGTGCCTAATAATATTGCAGCTGCAATAGTGAATAATTCTCATGAAATTTCTCAAGTTTTAGTATTAGCTGATGTGGCATGGAAACCTAATGATGATGAAATGATCAATACGGTATTTGATAATTATGATTTCAAAAAATGGTTTTTAATATAATTAATTAAAATTAGTAATATTTAAAAAAAAACAAGAGATCTGTGTATATTTAGAAACAAATTTTTTATTATAGAAATTAATAGTACTGGCTTTATAGAATTAAATCCTTAAACCATAATACGATAAGAATGGCAAATATTTGGAATTCTATTAAAAATAAAATCTATAAAAATAAAGAAATAGGTAGTATTGCCTCTGCTGATATTCTTGGAACTATTATTGCTGGTTCATTTTGGATGATATTACCTATTTTACTTCCTAGTGAAGATTTTGGAATGTTAAATTATTTTCTTGCTATTGCATCATTTAGTTTTGGAATGGCTTTATTTTCCACTAGGGACACAATCACTGTTTATTCTTCAAAATCTGTTCAGATAAGTTCTACATTATTTTTTGTATGTTTAGTATCTGGAACAGCTGCTTTAATTATCACGTATTTTTTATTTTCTAAAATTGAAATAGGAATACTTGCATTATTTTTTATACTAAATGATTTAGGTTTTGGAATTTTACTTGGTAGACGCCAACATAAAAAATATGTCCAATATGTTCTTTCACAAAAAATTCTTGTTTTAATATTTGGTTTATCTTTTTTTTATTTATTTGGTGTTGATGGAATATTATTTGGCTTTATTTTATCATATTTACATTTCACTTATTTAATTTATAAAGAATTTTCTATATCAAAAATAGATTTTAAATTATTAAAAACACATTTTGGCTTTATTTTCAATAATTATATTATTAATATTGCAGGTTCTTTTCGTAGTCATCTTGATAAAATAATTATTGGATCTTTTCTATCCTTTTCAATTTTAGGTAATTATTCTTTATCTGTACAATTATTTTCGTTAATGATGCTACTTACAAATTCTATTTACAAATATACTCTATCATTAGATTCTAGAGGAATTGATACTAAAAAAATTAAGTCATATGCAATTTATTCATCCATAATTATTTCTATGTTAGGTTTTTTTATATTGCCTCTAATCATTCCTTTTGTTTTTCCAAAATATTTAGCTGCAATTGATTCAATCAAAATAATTAGTTTAACTGTAATTCCTGCAACTATTGGCCAAATACTTTCATCTAAATTACTAGGTAATGAAAAAAGTAGACATATTTTACAAGGAAGAATATTAAGTGCAGGAATTATGATATCCCTTTTACTTTTACTTGGAAATACGTATGAATTAATTGGAATATCTTTAGCTTTTCTTCTTTCTACTACCTCATATTCTCTTTATCTATTTTTTATATCAAAAAAAATTATGCAAATTTAAAAAATTTTATTATAGAAATTACTACTGATTTTATAAAATATTAATTTATTTTAATTTTTTATCCTAAATTTACTGAATAATTTTAATTATTGTGATTTAATATATTTATTAAATTTTATTTATGAGTTAAATTTTTTTAAGTAATTTATTTTCAATTAAAATTTCTGCATACTTAATTAATTCATTTTCTGGAATTTGACATTTTTTTGAAATTTCTGCTAGTGTATAATCTCCATCTGAAAAATTTAGTAACCAGAGAAATGCTTCTATATTTGGAGAAATTCCATCTTTTGGTCCTCCTATTGTATGATATAATCCTCGTTTACCTAATTGAGGTTCACATTTTGGATTTAAATTTAAATAAATTACCTCATTATTGTTATTCTTTTTAATTTTGTTATTCTTTTTATTTTTAAATTCTTTAAAATTATTTTCTAATTCTATAATTATTTCAACTAATGTTTCAAATGATCCTTTTAGTCCATCCTTACTTACAAATGATAAATTATCTGCTGAAGTATGATATTCTTTAAACTCCCCATACATACTTCTAGTCAAAGATCCTATTGGAAGATTAAATCCTGGAGAACAAAATTGTCTTTCGTCACTACCTGTTGGAAAGAAATTTTTAACAGTATGTTTTTGATTTGACTTAATTAATTTTTTTTGAATAATATTATCAATTATATTATTACCATCACGAGTTTTTTTGTAAGTAAAATTTCCTTCATCACCTAAACATGTTAAGACTAAACCATGCTCTATTTTTTCTATATTTTTTTCATTAATTGATAACCACGTTATTGCTCCAATTGTTTCTGGAATGAAGAGAAATCTATATGAATAATTCATCTCTTTTTTATTTTTTGTAAGAATTTCTGCTAAAGCAGTAGAAATAACAACGCCTGATAAATTATCATTACATAATGATGGATGACATACATAACATGTGAATAAAATCTCCTTTTTTGATTTTCCTTCAATAAAATACTCGCCATATGTTAGACTTCCATTTTTTAATTCAGAATCTATGAAAACTTCATAATATTCATCATTTAACTTAGAAAATTCATTATGACTTAAACAAAATCCCCACTGTTTATTGTAATATGATGTTTTATATGGAATATCATCTGGTTGTTCTGGAATTGTATGTAGATGTTTTTTTAGTTCATCTAATTTTATTTTTTTATTTATTGGTATACTATAATTTAAAATATGAAGATTTGATTTTTTAAAATCAATTATTTTTTCACCTTTTTCATTTTTTACATACGCGTCATTGATATTCCACTCCATTGGAACAATCCAATCAAAAACTTTTTTACCTGATTTTATTTCATGAACTTCTAATTGAATATGTTCTGAAATAATCTTTAATGTTTCTCTTACTCCATTTCCTGTTATGCTTCTACAGATTGGAAATAATCTTGTCATTAAATCAAACATGTTGTTTCCATAATCTTTTTTTTCTAACAACAAATTGCAGATTAATACTAGTTTGATTTATAATTATGCTAAATATTTTTATCAGTATTATGTCTGATTATCCAATTATTTTAGGAATCAATTATGGTGGACATGACACTTCTGCATGTTTGACTGTTGGAGGAAATCTTATTGCTGCATGTGAAGAAGAAAGATTTTCTAAACAAAAACACAGTAGAGATTTCCCAATTAATTCAATTAATGAATGTCTTCGTATATCTAAATTAACAATTGATCAAATTGATGAAATTGGATTTATCTTTGATCCTGTATATGGAATACGTGAAAATTATTTAAAATCTGCATTAAATGATGAAAAAAGAATTGAATTTTTAATTAATGATATTGAAAGAATTAAAGATGAATACAATATAGAAAAAACAATTAGAAAAAAAATAAATTTTAAAGGTAAGTTTACTGGACATTTACATCATTTATGTCATTTAGCAAGCTCATATTATCCAAGTGGTTTTGAATCTGCACTTCTTTTTAGTAATGATGGTATGGGAGAAATTGAAACATCCCTCTTAGGAATTGGTAAAAATGATGAAATATCAATTGTGCACAATGGTAATAGATATCCAAATTCATTAGGGTTATTTTATTCGGCTATAACTCATTACTTAGGATGGCAACATCATTCTGATGAAGGTATAATCATGGGATTAGCTCCATTTGGAGATGATACTCATACTGTTAAAAATTCTGAAAAAACATACAAACAATTTTTTCAAAAAATTATTTCTGAAGTTGGGGAATTTGATTTTGAAATAGATCTTTCATGGATTTCATATCACCACGTTCGAGATACATGGATTAGTGATAAATTTTTAAATATTTTTGGACCAAAACGAGAATATGATGGACCCGTAACTCAACATCATAAAGATATAGCTGCTGCATTACAAAATAGAATTGAAGAGATAGTATTAAATCAATTAGAGAGAGCAAGGAAAAAATTTAATCTGAATAAATTATGCATTTCTGGTGGCGTTGGTCTTAATTGTTCTTTAAATGGAAAGATTGTTGATAGTAACTTATTTGATGAGATTTTTGTACAACCTGCAAGTGGAGATGATGGTGCTGCTATTGGTGCTTGTTATTTATCTCATAAAAAATTAACATCAGAAAAAATTTCAAAAAAATCACATAATTTTTACTTAGGTTCAAGTTTTTCTGATGATGAAATAAAAAAAGAATTAATTCTTCATAATTTAGATTTTGAACATCTAGAAAATATTTATGAAAAAACTGCAATATCATTAAAAAATAAAAAAATAATTGCTTGGTTTCAGGGTAGTGCTGAATTTGGTCCGCGCGCTTTAGGCAATCGTAGCATTTTAACTGCGCCCTTTCCTGAAGATATGCGAGATATTCTAAATTCAAGAGTAAAATTTCGTGAAGAATTTAGACCATTTGCACCTTCAATTTTACATGAATTTACTCAGGATTATTTTGAAATTAAACAAGATAGTCCTCATATGTTGATTACAGCTAAAGTAAAATCTGAAAAAATTAATGAAATACCTGCAGTTGTTCATGTAGATAATTCTGCACGTGTGCAAACTGTAAAATCTGAAAATAATTTTAAATTTAGAAAATTATTAGAAGCTTTTCATAAAGAAACTAATTGTCCCGTTCTACTCAATACATCATTTAATGTAAAAGGACAACCAATTGTTAATTCACCAAAAGATGCAATTGAGTGTTTCTTAGGAACTAATATTGATGTATTAGTGATTGGAAATTATTATATTGAAAAATAATTCATTTAAACTAAATTAATTTATAGATTTTAAATTTAATTTTTATCTTTTTTTA